>WNGK01001319.1_pt1 | contig 27096 bp, 22 predicted proteins | sample 5400601 | NCBI WGS metagenome assembly WNGK01 (sample SAMN13153376, study PRJNA577476) | soil metagenome | isolation source: 60 cm soil or saprolite under Garry oak tree replicate 1 | place: USA:California | collected 2016-06-15
GTACTCGCCGCAAAGACAGGGGCCTTAAGACAGAGTTTGGTTAAGAAAATCTGGTCTTCATGAAAGCCACGGAAGACAGCTTCGAATCGACCTATATGGTCAAATATCTCATGCCGGATCAGCACGCCACTCAGTAAAGGCGTGATCGCGTCATTCTGCAAAAAGACGGTGATCACTGTAGGGGGCCGCACCAGCGTATCGAGCTGTACACCAAGTGGTTGGATAAAGTCACGTTGGCTGTCCCCGAGATGCCCTGTCCAGCCATACCAAAATTGCGCAGGGCCGTATACCATAGCAGCCTCAGGCTGTGATTCTAGGATGGCGATTTGCTGTTCTAGCTTCTGCGGCAGCCACACGTCATCAGCGTCGAGAAAGGCAATGTACGTGCCTTTGGCGTTGGCAATGCCCAGATTGCGTGAGGCGCTTATGCCCTGATTCTGATGGCCCTCGTGCTCCAGGTAGCCTACTCTCCCAGTATAGTGCCTGGCATACCGCAGGGCAATGTCAGTGCTGCCATCGGCTGAGCCATCGTCCACTAATAAGAGCTCCCAATTCGCATAGGTCTGAGCGACGATACTCGCAATGGCCTCCTCGATAAATTTCTGGGCATTGAAGAAAGTCATAATGACCGAGACCATGGGCTGGGAATATCGTACCACCTGCGCAGCCAAAACAACCTCGGTCTCTCTGCAGCCTATTCACACCGTTTTGCTGCTTCATCCACCATTGCAACAGCGGGCTGTCCATCCACACTGCATTGCGTGGTCCACTTCAGAAGCGGCATCATAACCGCAGTTATCCGCCCACTCCAATCACCACGTGCTGAATCGCCCTCCAGGCTGTCCACGACTTGAAAAGCGACGGCATCGCGTACGCTAATTTCTAAGATCTCTGGCTCAAGAGTAAAAAGACACGGCCAGACAAGCAGTGTCCCCTCGGCTAGGAGGTTGCCGGGAATCCAGGCAGTGCTCACCCACCGACCTGCAGGACGGGGTCGCCGTCGCCAGGTAGGATCATGATCGCTAGCTTCAAAGGCAAGCACCCCTTCTTGGTTAAAAAAATGCACATAGGGCATCAGCATATAGCCTGACTTGAGCACGTCATACTCCATTTCGATCCCAACCGGCTGCCGGATATCCACCACATCTGTAGTCTGACCATCCTCGGTTCGCACACACACGCGACGCAAACGGGCTACTTCGCCGCCAGGCGCCTTTGTTGGGTCTGGCCATTCTCGCACTGCCATGGTACCAACTTCTGAGTTTAAATAGGCACTAACAACGTGGTGCGACGGGCCATCTTGAATTATACAGCCTCCATCCAGGAGGATCGCCCGTGGACACAGACGGGTAACAGCCGACATGTTGTGTGATACAAAAAGGACCGTTCGCCCCTGCTGCCCCACATCTTGCATTTTGTTTAAGCACTTCTTCTGAAAACGTGCATCACCTACCGCTAGCACCTCATCTACCAGGAGAATATCCGGCTCCAGGTGCGCGGCCACGGCAAAGGCGAGACGCATGTACATGCCACTCGAATAGTGTTTCACAGGCGTATCAATAAATTTCTCTAGTTCCGCAAAGGCGACGATGTCGTCAAACTTCCGCTGGATTTCCACGCGCCTCATGCCGAGGATGGCGCCGTTGAGGTAAATATTTTCCCGTCCTGTCAGCTCAGGGTGAAAGCCCGTGCCCACTTCCAGCAACGAGCCTACCCGGCCGTAGATATCAGCGTAGCCCTCTGTCGGCTCGGTAATGCGGCTCAGGATCTTGAGCAGTGTACTCTTCCCCGCCCCGTTGTAGCCAATGATTCCGACGACTTCCCCACGCTTGATCTCAAAAGAGATGTCCTTGAGCGCCCAGATTGTTTCGCCACGGTCAGCAGCTCTGCCACCCCTACCACCGAAGAGCTTGCCAGCACAGCGCAACGATGACACGATGCCGTCGGTCAAGGTATCTCGCAGGGTTGTATACGCCTCCCGCCTACTACCTCCGATATGGTATTGTTTGCTGAGATCTTCGACACGCAGAGCAATATCACCCATCAGGATTTCCCTACACAACGTCGGCAAACGTTTTTTCCAGGCGGCGAAAATAAAAACTACCGCCTACCAGCAGCGCTAGGGCTATACAAGCAGAAAACGCGATCATGGGGCCAGGAGCAGTATGCGTTCCTAATAACGCCCAACGAAAGCCCTCGACCACACCCGCCATCGGATTGAGGCCATAGAGTGTCCGCCACGGCTCTGGGAGCAAGCTACTAGGATAGGCGATCGGTGTGGCAAAAAGCCAGAACTGCGTCAAAAAAGGGACGACATGTTGCACATCATGGTAGCGGACATTCATGGCCGAGAGCCATAGCCCTACCCCGAGCGACGTTACCAGTGCCAGCAGCAACAACAGCGGCAGCCACAAGGCGTTGAACGTAGGTATGACGCCGTAATAGAGCATCATGCCCAACAGTACGAGAAACGCCAACGCAAAATCCACTACCCCTGAGAGCACCGCCGCAATCGGTATGGCCAGACGAGGGAAATAGACCTTCTTGACTAGGTCGGCACTGCCCACGAGTTTGGTAGGAGCCTGCTGCAGGCCATGCGCAAAAAACATCCACGGCACCAGTGCAGCATAGCTGAAAATAGGGTAGGGAACCCCATCGGAAGGAACCTTGGCCAACTGACCAAAGAACAGGCTAAAGACCACCATGGTAAAAAAAGGCTGGATGATGGCCCAGGCTGCTCCCAACGCTGTTTGCTTATAGCGTACTTTGACGTCACGCCAGATAAGGAAGTAGAGCAACTCACGGTACTCCCAGAGCTCGTGCAGCTTGAGGGAGACCCATCCCTTGGAGGGCTCGATGCGGAACATCGGCAAGTTATCTGCAGGCAAAGACGCCAGGGCCGCCCTAGCACGTCGAGGTTCTGCATACTCTCGGGTTTGCATGCTGTTGTTCTCCAGCGGGTCTGCGAACGTTTTTACCTTCTTTTACCTGCTGCCTACCCAAGTGAGATCGAACGCATGTCCAGACTCATGCGGGTATTCCTGTGAGGGCGCTCCTTACCCCTGCGGCGGTTTGCGCATAGGACGGATGCTAATATCCGTCACCTCAGCGGTGCGCGAGAGGCATAGGGCATTGAGAACCACCGATGCCACATCGCTCGGTTGCAGCAGGTGCTCAGGGTGATATGCCCTGCCCTTCAGGACGTGGAGCATGGCTTGCATAGGGCTCGCGGTGCTGCCGATGTAGACGCTCAACACCCGCAGCCCTTCGGCGTTCACTTCCTCACGGAAACTGTTAGCAAGTCCCGTGAGAGCATGCTTCGTGGCGGCATACGGCCCCGCCTGCCCCCCCGCCGTCAGCACGACAAGCGAATTGATGAAGACCACTTGCCCCTGTCGCCGTCGCAGCAGGGGCAACAGCATTTGCGTCAGCAGATAAGGAGCGCGCACATTCGTGCGGTATTGCCGATCCAAGTCTGTTACCGGCGCGGTCTCCAGCTTGCCCACCGTAGAGACCCCAGCGCTATGCACCAGGATGTCGATGGCATCCCACTCGCGGTGCAACTGCTCCGCGAGTGCCTGCACCGCGTCATCGTGCGTAAGATCGGTCGGGTAGCAGCGCGCTGTGACCTTGGCATGTGTGGCATCAGACGCCGTGGCTTCCAGCGTTGCTGGCGTCCGCCCCACCAGGCACAATGTAGCCCCTTGGGCGGCGAGAGCCAAAGCAATGGCCTGCCCCACTCCGCTGCCGGCGCCTGTCACTACCGCAATGTGTCCGTGCAACGTACTCATCCGCCTGCTGCCCCCATCTATAGATCATTATCTAATAATACTCTTTTGTGCTACCGTGCAAAGTATAACTCCCTAAGTTTCTCGAGCTAGTCAGCTGAATCTTTTCAGATGGCACAAAAACATTGCAAAACCAAGTCAAGCTTTTGAAGGTATTTGTTACTTTTGTCTCAACTACTGCAGGACACATCTCTTTTATTCTTCTTCTAATAGAATTTGATCTTATAGTCTGAAATAGAGAGGTGATAATCATGCCGTTCTCTTTTAAAAACTCCATGTATCTTGCAAAGCTTTCCAGAGGGCAATCAAAATAGTACAGAACTTCATTAAAAATGATAACATCGAACAGTTCTGGAGGAATGTAAGAGTCCGCGTCTTCGCTTATGAAAATCGTCTTTTCATCCTCCCTGAGACGCGCCTTCTGAATGGCTGCATCCGAGATATCAATACCGACATATCGAGCATACCCAGATGCAGTAAGTCTTGCTTGAAGAATTCCCTCCCCGCATCCAATGTCCAGAATAGAGCCGGTGGGCTTGAAATACTGTATGTACCCCACAATGACACTATAATGACTTACTTCTTCGCAGTTAGACAAATAGTCCCACCTCTTGCCGAGATATTGCAGCTCCCAGTCTTCCTTTCCTACAGAGATGTCACCTTTGTTCTGTCGTTTTTCAAGTGAATGAACTATAGATGATATGCGCTGTTCCCCCAAAACGGGCCGGCCAAATACCAAGCTATAGTAAAGAAAATATATCAATTGATATATTTGGGAAGATATTATATTACTGAGTGGTCTTAGCCGATAACTCATAGTAGTGGCGAGGTCTCGCCATCCGACTGACAAGGCGCTCCATACACCGCCCGACTGCCAGGCCCTCCAGAAGCGGATCCAAAAATGTTGGAGTTTTTTGGGTAGCATAGCCCTACAGCTTTACTCTATTCAGTCCTCTGTCGCACACCTTGTCCTATGCGACTGATAGGCACTGGAGGTGATGACATGAAAGTGGGGCAACCCCGATGATTGGGATCACGTAACACGACCGCGGCCGATCATCCCGAAAACAGTTTTAAGCCACAGTCGAGTCAAGACAGTTGCTCTCCCCCCGTCCTCTCGTGAGGCACGAGGGAGCTATACTGTGCACCGGCAGTCTCCTCACCACAGTCAGCGAGGAGCAGATGCGCTAGCAGTACATCTGCGGCTTGGCGCAGGTGCTGGAACGGCAAGTCCGCGCGCTCAGCGATGTCGAGCAAGGTGTGCTCACCATCCGCGTAATTGAGCACCCACAGCATCGCCATCTCCTGCGTGCGGGCATGTTGTTGGCCACCAATGGCACGATACAGGCCGCGTTTGCCCAGTTGCGGCTCGCCTTTCGGCAGCAGATTGCGATAGCGGGCGTTGCCGTCGAGCGTGGCCAGGATCGTGGCACAGAGCGCTAGCGAGGTCTCGAGGGCTGCCGGTTGCACGAACTGCAGGTTGTCAGCGGAAGTGTGGTACTCCGGGAATTGACCGTGACGCGCCCGCATCAAGCAGCCGACAGGCAGATTGAAACCGGGGGAACAGTATTGCCGCTCATCGTAGCCATACGGGAAGAAATCGATGACCTCGTGTGCCAGCCCCGCCTGCCGCAGGACGTGTGGCACGGCGCGATCGATCACCGCATTACCGCGCCGGCTCCGTTTGTAGGTAAATGGCCCGGCATCGCCTACACAGGTCGCCACCAGACCGTGTTTGATCTTCCCTACATGCGCCTCGTGGCGCGCTAACCAGGTAATGGCACCGATGGTGCCTGGGCTAAAGAGGAAACGATAGGAGTAGCGCCGGGGACAGTGTTGGAGGTACTGCGCCAGAAACGTCATGACAGCGATGCCGGAGAGGTTGTCGTTGGCCAGCGACGGATGGCAGACGTGGCACGACAGCAGAATTTCGTCCTCTGTGGTACCGGGCAGATAGTATTCTCCATAGGTGAGAGACCCGTCGTCCAGGCTGGCATCGATACACACCTCGTACACTTCATCCTCACGCAGTGCTGCCAGTTGTGTGTGGCGGAGACAAAACCCCCACGTCGGGGTGTAGTAAGAGGTACGATACGGAATCCAGTCCGGGTAATCGGGCAGGCTAAAGAGATGCGGACGGAGTTCAGACAGTGTCATGGTAGCGTGCACTGGCACGCTATAGCTGACCACATGCAGGTTGGATTGACGGAAATCGACGAGGCGCTCACCGCGCGCGTTTTTGATGAAGGCATCACGGATATTCCACTCCTGCGGTACGGTCCAGTCCAACACTGGCGTACCGCTCGGTATCTCATGGAGCTCGAGCGGAATCCGTTGGGCAATAGCTTGCAGAGTCGCGCGCACGCCATGGCCCGTAATGCTACGGCAGAGCGGAAACAACTCCGCCATAAAGCGGTGCATGACCGCACCGCTTTCCGAGGGCAGAGACACCAGATTACCCGTGTGCGCTGTCACAACAGTCCTACCACAACAGTCGAATGCTCAAGAGAGGATTCTGACCTCTGGCACTGGAATAATAAACTGACCTCCGCACCTGCGGTAGTCAGCTTGTTGCTCCAAAATTTCATCCGTAAAGTTCCAAGCCAACAATAACACGTAGTCTGGCCGATCGACTAAGAGTCGATCTGGCGGCACAACGGGGATATGCATCCCAGGTGTATAGAGTCCCTGTTTCAAAGGACTACGATCCGCGATGTATGCGAGTATCTCGGGGCCAATTTCCAAGAAGCTCAGCAAGGTATTACCCTTCGCAGGAGCCCCATAGCCCACCACGCGCTTACCCTGCTCCCGCAGCGTGGCGATGGTTCTGTGCAAGTCCTGCTTGATCTGCTGCGTTTTGAGGGCAAACTGCACATAGGTCTTGAACTGACCAATGCCCTGTATACGCTCCATGTCGAGCATCCGTTCCACACTTGGCTGGACCTTGCCTTCTCCCTGACGCTGCACGGAGACGCGCAACTGCCCGTGATGCAATGGGAGGCGTTCGGCATGGACAACTTGCATGCCGTGTTGCTCAAAAAGATGTACGATGGGCGTCAACGCCCAGTAGGACACATGTTCATGATAAATGGTGTCAAACGCCCCTTGCTCCAGGAGGTCCACCAGGTAGTGCATCTCAATAACAAACACGCCACCAGGTGTTAGCGCTGTGTTGATGCCGGCGATAAAGTCTTGTAAATCCGGAATATGTGGGAAAGTATTCGTGGCTGTGATGAGAGATGCCTGTCCCCACGCGCTGACAATATGCTTTGCAGTTGTGGCATTGAAAAATCCCGTATAACGCTCTATGCCCATGTCACTGGTCAATTGCGCCAGGTTTGCTGCAGGATCTACCCCGAGGGTCTGTATGCCGTGACGCTTGAACCCATGCAGTAGCGTACCATCATTACACCCGATGTCTATAACCAGGTCAGCCGCTCCCAAATGATAGCGCTGCACCAGAAGGTCACTCAGATCACCGAAATGGGTTTTCAAGGTATCAGAAGCAGATGATATGTAGAGATACTCCTCAAACATGGCGCTTGGTGGGACTATCTCAGTAAGCTGCACATGCCCACAGGTATGACAAAACCCGACTCGCAGTGGATATCGCAGCTCGGGGACTGACAGCTCCTCTTTGGAGAGGAACTTGTTGGCGAGCGCGGTAGAGCCGAGATCGAGAAACTGTTCCACTGTCTCCATCTCGCATACAATACAGCGCCTAGATTTCTCAAGCCTGCTTTCGCTCACTGCACCCTTTCCTCGCATGCGCATCACTCCGCAAACAGGATCTGAGAGCCATGCGCCTCAGGTCCCATAGAAACTTCTTGCAAGTTGCCTAAGGCCTGTCGTACCGCTGTCTGAGCCGCTAACGGCACAACAAAGAGCAAAAAGCCGCCACCACCAGCCCCACACAACTTCCCCCCCCATGCGCCGGCGTCTCGTCCACGACGATACCAGATGTCAATCTGATCAGTTGTGATGGTGCTGGCAAGCTGGCGTTTCAGTTGCCAACCCTCATCCAGAATACGCCCAAAGGCCTGCAAGTCACAGTGCCCATTGCCCAATATCCCTTGTAATTCATAGACCTGATCACGCATCTTCATGAGCGACTGCATTTTTTGCGCGGTATTCGCCTTCTGCTCTGTGAGCACTGAACTCGCATCCCGCTGGTGTCCCGTCCAAAATGTCAGGAATTGCTCAAATAACGTGATCAGTGCCCCATTGACCAGGCGCTGGGGCTCTACGATCACGCCACCGCCAGGCTTGAAGGAGAAACAATTCAAGCCCCCGAAGGCCGCGGCATATTGATCTTGCTTGCCGATAGGCTGTTTGAGAACATCGATTTCAATATACGACGCTTCTTCTGCCAGTTGTCCAGCCGATACGCGCTCTCCACGATAGGCGTGCAACGCGTTCAGCAAGCCGACCGCAAAGCTACTCGACCCTCCTAAACCCGTCGAGGCCGGCAGGTCGCCGACCGTACTGAGGTAAATGGGAGGCTCGATCTGCAAAAACCGTAGACACTCGCGTGCAATGTGGTTCTCAATGTCCTCAATACGTTGCGCCCGCTCACTCTTCGAGTAATTCAGACGAATACGCTCATTAAACACCTCACCATGCTGCTTCACGGTGACGTAGATATATTTGTTCACGGCAGTGCTCAGCACTGCTCCATACCCACCACGTTCGTAGAATGCGGCCAAGTCAGTGCCGCCTCCTGCAAAGCTCACCCGCAGAGGGGTGCGGGTGACCACCATTCTGGGACTTGAAGAGCGCAAGTGATTAGCCATGTTTCAGCATCCAATCGTACGGGATCTCTGGGGTAAACGGGTCGAGACGCAGTATCTCCTGGGGATCGTGCGGCTCGGTGGCGCAGTTCGCCATGATCACCAGCTTGTCACCATACGCTTTATAGCCGTTGGCAATGCCAGGGGGGATCTGCACGAGGCAGTAGTTATCTTCACCAAAGAAAACCTCTTGCAAGGTGCCTTTGGTGGGTGAGTTCTGGCGTAGGTCGTACATGACGAGCTTGGCGTGCCCCATAACGACAGCGTTATTCACCGTCATGGATTGGTGAATATGCCAGGCCTTAATGGTGCCGGGCCAGGCACAGGAAAAGTAAATCTCACCAAATCTGATAAAGTGCGGGTCCGTCGCCTTCAGCATATGCATAATCCTGCCGCGCTCGTCGACGATCTGGCGCAGCGGGATAATCTTGACACCATCAATCATAGTTGCCTCGATTTTATGCATGATTCCAACGTAAGGAACTGTTCAGCTTGCCGGTATCCAAGAGGTAGTTCAACCATTTAAGACGAGTGAAGCGCTTATCCACAAAAGCCTCATGCGTTAAACCTATGGTCGTAAATGTTTCGTACAGTTCTTGCGCCCCTTCTTTGGCGGCCCACTTAAACTCAAACGCCGGGAAAACCCGAGCAAACTTCCCAAAATCAGCCTTATAGGTGCGTTGGTCGGCATCAGACTGGGCTACCACGACCAATTCACTCTGCGGAACCGTCTTCACAACGATCTCTGCCAACTCAAGGATCTGATGATTTAAATGATTGGCGCCGACATTAAAGGCCTGATTGTGCACGTCGGCTAGCGGCGCTTCCAGCACCACCATAAACGCACGTGCAATATCCTCCACATGGATCACAGGGCGCCAGGGTTTGCCGTCACTAAACACCATGACCTTGCCTGTCGTCACAGCGGAACCCACCAGGTTATTGAGTACGGTGTCAAAACGCATCCGTGGTGATGAGCCATACACGGTACCATTACGCATAAATGTGGGCGAAAACCCCTCCCCTGCCAGCTTGGCAATCGCCTGTTCGCTCGCGACTTTGGAACGAGCATAGTCCGTCTGCGGGTCGAGCGGGGAGTCTTCAGTAACGACAGCGGCTGTCGAGTTGCCATACATAATGCAGGAGGAGGAAAAAAGGAAGCGCTCGACACCCGCCTGTTTGGCCAATTCGGCCAGGCGTATCGAAGCCTGGCAGTTAATCTCTTCGGTCCACTGGCGGTTCAAATTGCCAATGGGGTCATTACTCAAGGCCGCCAGATGCACGACGGCATCAAACTGCTGCAGATCGTTCGGCCCCAGGTCACGGATGTCTTTACGCACGGTAGGCACTTCGGCGACATCGGGCCTCAAGGTGCATTGATCAAAATAGCCAGTATCCAAGCCAACGACACTGTAGCCGGCTGCCAAGAAATAGGGAGCCATGACCGAACCGAGATATCCGTTATGTCCGGTGATCAAGACACGTTTAGCCATTATGGTTACTCCGCTTGAGTTTTGTCATACACCGCTTACCAGCTTACGGGCAACATCGAGCAGTGGCATTTCGTCAGAAACCAATACCGACGGACACCCCGCGGCGGCGGCGGCCTGGGCATCGCGCTCATCATCGCCAATAAAAAGCGTACGGCTCAAATCCAAGTGAAAATCCCGCTGCGCCTGAAAGAGCATGCCCGGCTTAGGTTTACGGCACTCACAGCCCTCATCCCAGTCATGCACACAACAATACACGGCCTCAATCTGGCCACCTGCCTGCACCGCTTCCGCTTGCATCCGCTCATGAATGTGGGTGAGAGCCGCCTCTGTCATAGCGCCGCGGGCGATACCCGCCTGGTTCGAGACGACGAGCACTCTGTAGCCGGCTGCAGTGAGCAGACGCAAGGCCTCTTTGGCACCAGCAAGCCACTCAAATGCATCCCACGTGCGCACGTAATGGGCCTTGGGGGGCTTCTTGTTGAGCACACCGTCCCGGTCCAGCATGACCGTCGGTCGGCGCGCGAGAAACGCTTCGGTCAAGGGCAGCCGTTCGAGCGAACCCACACTGTAATACCGATGATCAGTCACGTAAGCGAGCAACTGTCGCTGCCTGACCAGTTGGGGGTACACCGCTTCCTCAAATAAGGCATCCTGTCCAGGCAGCAACGTCAGCACCGGCCTGGTGAGGATGGCATAGCTTATTTCGATGCCTTGCAGTCCGGGAGTCGTGCGGCTCCTATCAAAGACGCGCACGTAGCCATCTGCGCCAACACGGACGCTATCTCGGGAGTATTTGTCTTTGTTGCTGTACACGGTGATCATCGCCGGCACGTTGGCAGTCGTGAAGCGTTCCCACATTTTCTCCATACACATGGGCCAGTAGTTATCGCAATACATCAGGAGAAAGCATGGATCCAAACGCTCCTCTACCAGTTGGACGCGTCGTACGGTCAGATCATCCGCATCAGAGACCGAGTAGTCGATCTGGATACCCCACCGACTCCCATCGCCAAAATAGTCCTGAATGACATCTGGCAAATATCCCAAGAGCAGGAGAACGCGCTCAAAGCCCTGCTCACGCAGCATGTCCACTAGATATTCCAAGAACGGCTTCCCATGGAACTCTACCATAGGCTTGGGGCGTGTGTCGGTGAGAGGACGCAAGCGTGTGCCCCGCCCACCGGCCAGGATCACCGCCTGTGTGGGGCGTTGTAACGATTCCCCAAGGTGCGCACGGTGTATCATGCCGTTTTCCTTATGCCCGTGTACTCGCGGTCACAGGCCGATCCTGCACCAGACAAATCGTCAATAGATGACACAGCATCGCATGGCCGGCCTCGACCACCCCATAGGCGCCTTTTTCTGTGGGAAACCAGAGACACTCATCAACTTGGTTTTTCAGGACGCCACCGTCAAATCCCAGGAAACCGATCGTGACCACACCGCGCATCTGCGCCAGTTCGACTGCTCGCACCAGATTGGGCGAGTTCCCACTGGCCGAAATCACTACCAGCACATCGCCACATTGGGCAAAGTTTTCCAACTGACCGGCAAAGACGCGTTCATACCCTTCATCATTGCCCAGTGCGGTCAACCACGACACGTTATCACTCAGACTCATGACGCGCATCGGCGTACGCCCTGAGAGCTTCGTCATCTTCCCCAAGTCATTGACCCAGTGTGAAGCGGCTGCAGCGCTGCCGCCGTTGCCAGCCACGTAAATCATCGCCCCACTGTCGCGCGCGACTTGCAAACGGTGGATTATCCGCTCGACAGCATCCAAATCGAGCTGATGCAAAAGCTTTTCGAAAGCTTCCAGATACTCGCGAGCAATGTGCTTCACTGGTAAACTCGACTCACTATCTATCATGGCAGTTCTCCTAGAATATTCGATCACATCCGCAACACGCACCAGCGTTTCCAGGTTCGCCTGGGGTGTTAGACGTATTGGCTGTGCCATGCGGTCACTGCCTCCACGACAGCATCAACTTGCTGGGGGGTGATGTGCGGATAGAGTGGCAATGTCACCAGACGCCGCCCCAACTGCTCCGTCGCTGGCAACGCCGCAGGGGAGGTGCAGGAGCGGTAATACGTAAACTGATGAATAGGCGGGTAATGCATGCTCGTCTGAATCCCGCGCGCCTTCAGGAACTCCGTAAACCCCGGCCGCTGGTCATCGGCTGGCAGTACAATGGGCAAGAGATGGTAGGACGAGATCCCCTCGTAATGCGCGAACGGCAGGGTAACGCCTGCGAGTGCCGCGAGCCTCTCGTGATATCGATTCACTGCCTCTGCCCGTCGCTGATTGTTCGCTTCGAGCTTCCGGAGCTGCACGAGGCCGAGAGCCGAGCGCATCTCGTCAATACGATAATTAAACCCGGAGTCCGTGACGTCATAGCTAAAAGTGTGGCCACGGTCACGATCCCAGGTGAGACTCGTCATGCCATGCGAGCGCAGCAGTTTAATACGCTCAGCCAGCGCACCATCATTGGTGGTCAGCATGCCACCTTCACCGGTGGTGAGATTTTTGTTGGAAAAGAAGCTGAAGCAGCCAATATCGCCAATGTTGCCGCACTGTTTGAAGACCCGCTCGCCACCCCCGTCCTGGCCATCGCCAGGCAACGTCACCCAGCAGCCGGCACCCGGTGCATGGGCCACGTCCTCCACCACATACAGCCCATGCCGCCGTGCCAGCGTCATGATGCTGTCCATATCACAGGGATAGCCGCCGTAATGCACCACGCAGATGCCCTTGGTGGTCGCGTCAAGACAGGCCGCAATACTCTCCGGGGAGATGTTACAGTTCTCGACGCTCGTGACATCGGCAAACACCGGTGTGGCGCCGGTATAGCGAATGGCATTGGCAGTAGCCACGAAGGTCAGCGACGGACAGATAACCGTATCGCCCGGCCCAGCCCCGAGCGCCCAGTGGGCCAGATGCAGCGCTGCCGTGCAGTTGGTCACAGCAAAAGCGTGTTTGACCCCCACCATAGCGGCAAATTGCCGCTCGAACTCCGCGGTCACTGGCCCCATGGAGAGCCATTTCGAGCGCAATACGTCCGTTACAGCCCGGATCTCATCGTCGCTCAGATCGATATCCGCCAATGGCACATTCCAGAGACTCACGATCGTCTGTCCTCTTGTGTGGCACAGCGGCCTCAGGCTGACCCTGCCGCTAGTCTAAGTGTAAATTGTCCTTGATGTGTTCGTACTCTTCGAGGGCTTTTTCATAGTCACTATGATTGCCGATATCGAGCCAATAACCATCAAAGGGATAGCTCATGACAGACCGGCCGTTGGCCAGGAGACGTTTCACCAGATCAGGGAAGTCCAAGTATTTGTGCGGCTCAATATATTGCAGCACCTCATGTTCGAACACGTAGACGCCCATGCTGACCTGGTAGGTATGCACAGGCTTTTCGATATAATTAGTGATATAACCATTGGTTGTATCACTGATGATTCCGAGATCGATCTTAAAATTCTTTTTATACGTTCCAATGGTCACAAGACCCTTGTGCTGCTTGTGAAACTGGGAGAGGTCGCTATAGTCAAGATTGGTGATGACATCACCATTCATGACCAAAAAGCTCTCGTCAAGGTGGTGCATCTGAGCCAGAGGGCCCACCGTGCCAAGGGGCTCATCCTCAAAGCTATACGTAATATCGAGACCATACCGCTCGCCATGGTTGACATACGTCTGAATCATCTCTGCCATGTATCCCACCGCGAGGGTGACATGCGTAAAACCAAAGTGCTTCAGTTGCCGTAGGATCGTATCGAGGATGGGCTTTTCTCCAAGTGGCACTAACGGTTTTGGGAAGACGTTGGTGAATGGAAGTAGTCGGGTCCCCTTGCCTCCGGCGAGAATGACCGCTTGCACGGTATACCTCCTCTCTTGCCACGATCACAGCGTAAACATGTGGGTTTTGTACAAATGCAAATGATCTTTGATATACGCAAAAGTCTCTTGTAACCCTTGCAGCAAGGTGTACTGCGGCTCCCATCCCAGCAGCGCTTTGGCTTTCGCGTTATTGCACACGAGTTCCAGGACTTCGCTCTTGGTGGGGCGGAAGCGCTCCTGGTCGGCTCTCACCTGTTTCGGCCCGCTACACATGCTGAGCACCATGTTCGCCACGGCACCGATCGTGACGCCTTGTCCAGTCCCAATGTTGATCACCTGTCCAATCATGTCTGGTGTCTCGGCCACTTTCATAAAGGCCGTCACCGTGTCCTCGACGAAGGTAAAATCGCGCACTGGCGTTAAGGCTCCCAGGCGGATCGTGTCTCCAGCCAGAGCCTGACTTATAATGGTGGGAATGACCGCACGCGCCGATTGGCGTGGCCCAAAGGTATTGAACGGACGTATCGTGGCCACAGGGAGGTTGAAGGAGCAATAAAAACATTCTGCCAGCTTGTCGGCGGCAATTTTGCTCGCCGCGTATGGTGACTGTCCTTGCAGGGGATGGTGTTCATCCATAGGGGTGTAGCAGGCCGATCCGTACGTTTCGCTTGTGGACGTATGGACCACCTTCAAGACGCCCTCCTCCAGACAGGCTTGCAGCACGTTCAGCGTCCCAATGACGTTAGTATCAATGAAGTGGCGCGGCGCCTGATAGGAGTATGGGATGGCAATGAGCGCTCCCAGGTGAAAGACGATCTGGCAATCGGCAACGGCGCGACGCACCATGGTGGCATCAGTCAAATCTCCGAGCACGACTTCCAGGGCCGTCTGCACATCGTCATCCACGTATTCCAACAGTCCCCTGTCATTGCGCGAGTTATAATGCACGAACGCGCGCACGCGGGCACCAGCGCGCACCAGTCGTTCCGCGAGATGGCTCCCGATGAATCCCGCTGCCCCTGTCAACAAAACACGCAGAGAAGGCCACGGTGGGAGGGCAACAAGGGATACTGACCCAGCCGAAGAAGCAGGTGACATTGTCACCATACGATGCCACTCCCTGACGAGAGGTTGAGCATAATCCCACGTGCGGGACGAGTACGATAAGGCGGTGCGGGTGTGCCTTTACGCAGCATATGGTCCTTGTGACGCACACTCCAGCAGGGTACGGGTGAGACGTTCCCACTCAGCATACGCCAGCTCCCCCTCCTGCATATTCAGGAGCTCTTGCACCGCTGTGGTGATGACATGTGAGGACCTCAAAGGTATGTCTTGCAGCAGGCGGATGCTAGGATTAGGCGTGGTGACATACCTGGTGGAGATACGTGACTCATGCGCTTCCTCCGAGGGCGATACAACGGGGGGCTCCTCAAGGAAGTACAGCGGAATATCGGTGCCAAGCCGATAGCCATGAAGCATAGCAAGCCGCTGTGCGACTTCCAGTAAGGACACCGCCGCGGCCGGTGGACAGACAAAGATGCCCTCCCTGGGGGCAAGCGACCTTGCTAATCCGAGCGCATCGAGGATGAAGTGCACGGCAGCGTCCTTGGAGAGCAGCGCATGCTTCGCCTTGCGATGGAGTAAAATGATCGGTTCGCGGTTCACGATCTGCTCTTCCAGCCGCGCCACAATGCCACCGCGATGTTCCAGCACGTCACACAACCGCACAATGACCACACGCGTTGACGTGGGAGCAAAGAAGTGCCGCAAGCCGATTTCTACAGCGCGCAGCGAATCGGCAATCAAGTTGCCCTGCTTATGCGCGGCCTCAGACGACACCAGGACAAAGTGGGTACAGCCACTGCGCACGGCCTGTTTGGCCAGCGCAAACGTCGTCAGGTAATTGGCGTGCAGAATGCTGGCGGTCTGAAAGTCAAAAAACGGCAGGTACTTCCGCATGGCATTCTGAAACACCACATGCGGACCATACTGTGCAAACACCGCTTCGAGGTTGGCATTCCCCGCTGGTGGGCACAGAATCGGCGTAATCCGGGCGGTGGGAAACGTCTGCTGGAGTTGTGAGACGAGCGCCGTGAGCGATGGCTCATAGCGTTCGAGCACCAGCAAGCGCTCCGGAGCAAAGCGCAGAATCTGCCGACAGAGTTCCAGCCCCACGGCACCGCTGGTGCCGGCGACCAGCACCCGTTTCCCCGTCAGTATGGCTGGCAACGCGGTAGAGGTAAGCGGCACATCAGGAGTCTCGAACAACGATTCGGCCCGTTGTGCCCCGCCCCCTTCAGAGAGCGTTGGGAAAAACCGATACGGTACCCCGGCGTTTTGACAGGCTTGGACAATCGCTGCAATATCACGTGCAGGAGCACTCGGTAAAGCCAGCAGCACCTCATGCGCCTGATAGAGCTTCACCAGGGCCTCCAGGTTGAAGCGATTACCCAGCACCTTGCGGCCGTACAGAGTTTTATGGCGCTTGACCGGATCGTCATCGAGAAAGCCGATCACCTCGTACGCCTCTTGGGACGCTCGCAAACACCGGAAGACGAGGGCTCCAGCATTACCGGCCCCAAAGATGAACACCCGCCGCTTCTTCTCCTCAGCCGTTTGCGACCGAACCTGCCAGGCATGGAAGAGTCGCAACCCCAGACGCACCACGGTCATGCAAACAAAGAGGCAGAGCCCATCAAAGAACAAGACCGAGCGCGGGAAGGTGCGCACATTGACGAGAAACGTCAGGCCTATAAAGAGAATGCTGCTGGTCGAGATGGCTTTCAAAATATTCCATATATCCGTATACGATATATAACGGATGAGGGTGCGATAGAGACCAAAGTATATGAAACAGGGGAGACGCATCAGCACCATCACTGGTAACAGATGCAGAAAGGGGTTGATCTCCTGTGCTACAACAAGCCCCTCAAAGCGCAGTATATGTGCCAGCCCAAACGAGATCAGGCTCAACATGACATCGATGCTTAATAAGTAGATCTGGGATCTATTCTGCAGCACGAGCTTCCAACTAATAGCTTTGCAGACGGTCTCTTTGATGCCCAGCACAAGGTATTGCAAATCTTTCACAAGCGATGGATGGCGGACATACTCCAGATCGATCGGCAATTTCTTGGGAAGAATTTCCTCGATGTAGTACCGTTGTGGATCCACGCCGAGGGGATACCACTCTTCCTCGTTACGTCCGAGGATTTGGTTCGGCCCAACCAGGCCAGGGGTCACCGTAAAAATGGCCTTGGCATACTCCGGGTATAAGGCCGCCAGATCAGGCGCTTCCGGGCGTGGCCCGACAAACGTCATCTCGCCCTTGAGCACATTCAGCAGTTGCGGCAGTTCGTTGAGTTTGGTGCGACGGAGAATGCGCCCAAAGGGGGTCACGCGCGGATCGTCTTGGGGACAGACAATAGCCCCAACAGGCATGGAGGTCTCGAACATGGTGCGAAACTTATACATCTTAAAGGGCTTGCCATCTTTGCCGATACGATCACAGCGATACAACACCGGTCCCCTCGAATCGAGCTTGATCAACAGACCAATAAGGGGAGAGAAGGGGAGCACGAGCAGCAAACCGATACAGGCAAGGACAAGATCGATACAGCGCTTCATCATAAATCATGCCTCGAAAGCTAGACATGCAACGTGAAAGGTATCGTGAGAGCGATAGGCGGATTGCTATACACAAACGTATACGATCCGCTCGCCTCCGGTAGGTGATAGACAATGCTCCCTCGCCTGGTCTGATCAGCAGCGATATCTGCGACGGTGGCAAAGCCGCCGACCTGCGCCGTCAGCGCGGCATCGTAATACCTCAACGCCGGTATGGCCTGCAGCCTATCGGCGTCATCATTCGCACCGTGGATCGGAATAAATGACGCCAGGGCACGCCCATAGTCCGTGCCTTCATTGGTGGTCAGGACAGTCTGGGTGGGGTCAAACAGGTGCCCAAAAGCCCCATAATTGGCTATTTCCACATCGACAATCAGGAAGACCGTGCCAGCAGTCGCCTGCTGCGCACCGATATGGCGGCGGGGTGCCACCGTATGCAGGGTTATATGTAAACCTTCACTCTCCTCCTCCCGGTGGACGACCACGGCCGCGGGCTCAGAGGCAGGGGGCGCTACCACGGTGGGGCGTACCTCTATAGCCGGCGTCACCACGTCACGGTCTACAGGGCCCTGGTGGAGACGCCCGGAGGTGACATCAGCGCTATACTTACTGCCATAGTAATCCGAAGAGTAATAATGTTGCTCCTTCGGACGGACATTATTAAAAACGATCCCCAGCAACTTGGCACCGGCTCTTTCCAAAAGCTGTTTCGTCTCCACCGCCATGGCACGCGTGCTGCGCCCCTGCGCGTGCACCAGGAGCACACTATCTAGCATCGGGGCCAGAATCATCACATCAGGGATCGACAAGACGACGGGGGAGTCGAAGATCACCAGATCGAAACAGGTCTTCCAATGCTCTAGAAGATGCTTCAGCCGTGCCATGCTCAACAATTCCGTAGGATTTAAGGGGCAGGCACCGGCGAAAAGGACTTTGAGATTGTCCATCGGCGCCTCGTGCACGACACTGCTCCACTCCACCCCGCGCACCAGCACATCCGTCAACCCTTGGCCTTGGACATCCCCAAAGATCCGATGCAGCGACGGATGGCGCAGGTCCGCCTCTACCAGCAGGACATGTCGACCAAGTTGGGCAAACGAGACCGCGAGATTCGCCGCGGTCGTGGATTTGCCTTCACGGGCACAGGCACTGGTCACGAGCACACTCCGGACCGGCGCTTGGGCCAGTTGAATCCAGGTGCGCACCGTGTGATAGGCCTCGGCCGCCGATGACCAGGGTTTCTGCAAGGTAATCAGTGCCGGGGGACGACGTTTCGGCAGGGCATGACGCGGAATAAAGCCCAGAAACGGGAGCGCCATGGCCTGTTCAACCTCTGCCACATTTTTGAAGCGCCTATCGAGCCCCTCGGCCAACACCGTAAGGCCTCCGCCACATCCCAGGCTGAAGATCAAGCCAATCAGCAGGTATTTTATGGCTCCAGAGGGTACCGGGCTCCCCGTCAAGGCTTGCTCTACGATGGTGACGTTGTTGTTCTCCAGAGCCGTGGTAATGCTCGTTTCAGTGAGACGCTTGGAGACTTCCTGATGCATCGCTTTCTGAATGTCCAGATCGCGGCGCAATGCCTCATACGACGTCACGTCCTTCTCCGACTGAATGACGCTGGTTTTCTGGGTGTTAAAGAGCTGCTTCAGTTCATTTTCCTGGTTGACGAGGGCGTTAAATTGATTCTCAAGGCTGGCAATAACGCGTTGCACTTCGCCGGTCACCGCCTTGCGCACCTCCGCCATCTGTTCATGCAAGGCCACCATCTTGGGATGTTTATCCATAAACTTCTTACCCAGTTCGGTGGCTTGAATCTGCAAATCGGTATAGCGCATGCGCAAGCTACTGATCGCGGGGTTATTGACGAGGGTAGGATATTTGGCACTTTGCGCCAGATCAGGACTAGCCAAGAATTTCCGCAGCTCATCGAGTTCCGCGCGCAGGGCCAGACGTTCCCGACGCTTGTCCAGGTACGACAGATTTAAGGAACCCAAGTTCTGCAGGTCTGCCGCCGAGGTATGGTTGGTCTCGTTCCCTACCAGGCGTTTGTCCTCTTTCAAGGTCTGGATCCGACGTTCCCCTGCGGCAATTGTGTCGCGGAGGGTTTCCGCTTCCTTCTGGAGCCAGACGGTTGCCTTGCGGGAGGCCACGAGACGCTTTTCCAAGTTTTGCTGCGCATAGGCCGCGGCGACAGCGTTGACTTCACGCGCCACCCGCTGCGGATTATCGCCATCCACAATAATGTCCACCAGTTTGGTGTCAACCTTATCTATACCCTTACGCGGCTCTACCTTCAGCGCCCGCAGCAAGCGCCCTACCGCTTGCGCACGCTGCAGGTCGGCGAGCGCCGCCTCTGCAGAAGATGCCTCTGCGCTGGTGAGGGCAGCGGGAGCCTCACGGTCGCGAGGCGTCACAAGAGCGAGCACAGCTTGCCACACGCGTTCCGGAAACGCTTGAATGGCTTTCAAAGTGGCCATCTGTGGGCGGTCGGTTCTGGCAGGCTGCGGTGCATAGAGCTGCAGTTTCTCGACTACTTCTTCTACAACGGCCCTACTTTTGATAAGTTCATACTGCGTATGATAGAAGTGCGGTGATTGATCTGGTCCCAGCACCTCAGGAATGGCAAGCACTTTCGGATTTGTATCCTCGATCAATACGGTTGCCTTAGCGCTATAGCCCTGCGGCTGCGTCGCCAGGAAGAGACAGATCCATGGCAGGATACATATGACTGGGAGCAGGAAGAGCCATTTGCGACGCCAGAAGAGGCGTACGTAGTCCTGCAAGGTGTGTGCAGTGCCGTCGGCTTCTGCCAGCACGACATACTCCACCTCCTGACGGCGTGAGGTCAGTGATGGATACTGCGGCGGGGGTAGAGTTTGGACGTCTGCCATACGATACCTGCCCTCACTCGGGACGCTCTGGCAAAATCAGACGCTGCCCGATCTCTAGGAAGTGAATATTGCGTAAGCCGGGATTGGCCTCGCTGACTAGGTCTACGACAGCTTTGGTATATTCCCCATATTCTTGAGCGAGAATGTGCGACAGCGTATCTCCCGCACGGACAACCACCACCTTTTTGATGGCCAATTCTTTTGCTTCACCCACAGGCTGCCCCGGCGCAATCGTCGGCATCTGACTGCTCGACAGCAGGGCAGGAGGAGCGGCAGCCCGTGCGGACTCCTGTGGCGCTGGGGCTAGGGCCGTCCCAGCACTGGTCCGCTCATGACCAGACGTCGCGGCGGGGAGAATGCGTCTGGGGAGAGGCGCCCCCTGGCGTCCTTGGTCACGCCCGCCCCCAGCCTCAGGAGCAGCCGCAATCCCAGAGACCAACGCGGCCCGCTGTCGCACCATCTCCACAGCGCGATCTACTATCGTGCGCAGCGACCACAAGCCGAGTTCTTCGCCGACAATGCCGCCGAGTAAGCCGAGCAACGCCACAGCAATCAGGAGGAAACGCCGCAAGCGCTGCCGCGATTCGCGCTCAGAAGCCTGCTTCCAGGGAGAGATGAGAGTGGGATCATGCCGAGAATTTTTGCGCAGCAGACTTTCCCAATAGTCCCAATAGTTATCTTCAGAAAAAACCGTATGCCGCCGAATGATACGATCGGCATCCTCGCGCACGTCAGGCTGCGGAGCTGGCGCTCCAGTCTGCGCAGGCTGGCGCTGCGCTGGAGGTGGCGGGGTCGGAGGGGCAACGGGAGCAGGCCCCGTACGGGGCTCGGTAGCACGGGCAGAAGGACGCGTCAGCGGGCTACTCTCTGGGATAACATCCTCCTCCGAGGTACTAATATCCATGTCCTTCGCCACGCGCTGGATGATGTCGCGACCGATATGATAGATATTGGTCGAACTTCCAAAGAGTAAAGCGTTATCACAGAGAATGTTGATAAGCCGTGGGAAGCCTTTGGCACAGACAAAAATCTCATCGAGCGCGTCACGCCTGAAAATGTCGACCTCATGCGCGCCAGCGACGCTCAGGCGTTTGTGAATATAGAGTTCCGTCTCGAGCCGATTGAGAGGGAGCAGATTGTACATAATGCCGAGCCGTTGCTTGAGTTGACCGAGGCTCGGCGTTTTCACATTTTCCAGAAGTTGAGGTTGACCAACGAGGAAAATGTGCAGCAGCTTTTCTCCTGCAAGTTCCATATTTGAGAGAAGACGTATCTCCTCTAAAAGCGCAGCGTGAAAATTTTGCGCTTCATCAAGAATAAGTATGTTTTTTTGATTATTATGATGATTTTGTATCAAGAAGCTTTTGAGCTTTATAAGATACATACTTTTACTATCTTCGTTTGCATCTAAACCAAATTCATCAAAAATAAGACAAAAAAGATCTTGCACATTGATCTTAGAATTCACCAAAAACGCAATATGCACCCCAGGGTATTGGTCACTCAGATGCTCGGTGACAGCACGTAAAATGGCTGTCTTGCCAGTCCCGGGCTCGCCCGTTAGTACCGCAAGCCCTTTATTACTCTGTACGCCATAGACCAGATGCCGGAAAGCCTCCTGGTGTTTTTGACTCCAGTACAGGAAACGAGGGTCAGGCGTAATGTTGAAGGGTTCTTCTTTCAGACCATAGAAATCTTTATACACGCGATGATCCTGCGATGAAGCCTGGTCTCAGGCAGGTTGACCTGACATACGGTGCCGGTAGGCGCAGAACACCTACCGGCACCGTACGCTATGAGATGAGGTTAAAAGAGACTCGGGCGCACCACGACAACATCGTCGGCCTGGAGAAGGTCATCCGGGCCGGCCTGGAAATCCAGGCGTTTCCCGTCAACCATACGCTGGACTGTCATACTCTTGGTGGCAGCAAATTTGGTAAACCCGCCAGCGAGTGAGACCGCCTTCTGGATGGTGGTATCCTTCTCCAAACGATACCGACCAGGACGCTGGATCTCGCCTGTAACGTAGACGAAGGCCGCTGCCGGCACATAGACCACGTCGCCATCCTGCAGCGTAATACGCTGCGGGACCCCGCCCGCCATCAGTTGTTCGAGCGACACCCGCATAGCGGACTGCCCGTTTGCAGTAGCAGAGATTTTGGAAGTTCCAGATGGAAGAGCCTGTTTATCTGTAGCGTGGGTCAGAATAACCTCAAAACCAGCCTCAGGAGTCGGCCCCCCTGCTGTTGACAAGGCCTCTAAGAGAGTCGTCTGACGCTGTAACGCATAGGGCCCCGGTTTGCTGACAGCCCCCATGACATAGACCTGCTGGCTTTTATGCTGGGTCACCGTCACCCCCACCTGTGGGGATACGAGGTAACCCTCGGCGAAACGCTTGGCCAAGAGACTTTCCAGTTGACGCACCGGCAGGCCAGCCGCCTGGACGCGGCCAATCAGGGGATACGAGAAAGCACCATCGGCTTCAATCGTCACTTCCTGAGACAGATCAGGGTTATCGTACACGCTCACGCGCAGGACATCGCCTGGTCCAAGGGTAAAGCCCGTGGTCGGTATCTGTCGTTGCTCTTCCCCCATCCCGCTCAAGGGCGGGCTCTCCGCCGGCGCTGGTAGCGATGGCAATGACGACGCACACCCTCCTAGGCCCAGCGCCAGCCCCAAACAGCCTATGAGTGCTCGTTGAATGTGGTGGAGTCCACAAATGTCTAGCATAGTGCTCCTCCTTAACCTCACAGCTTCGCCCTCTCAGTTACAGGCTGCTTCCCTGCACTTCCTCATCGGCCCCCTGGAGAGCCCGTCTCGCTTACCACTGTCACGCTTACCTCCATGCGTATAGAGGCTGCTTGGCAGTGTATGTCGTCGAACGTCATCACAGTGCAGAAATGCTCGATTTTATATCAAATAGAACTAAAAAAATTTGACCCAAAAAAAGGCGCACTCAAGCCTTCTTTGTCCCACAAAGTAAGGCCTAAGCGCGCCTGGATAGATACGCCTAAGTTGCCCCAAGTGACAATTTTTACTATAATTACACATGCCATGAGGCGCCCCCTCGTGGCGAGAGGGGTTGGCGATCTTGGCCCTGCGAAAGCTGAATCGCCAACCCTATTTTGTTTCCCTAATCTGTTCCGTTACTTTCTTACTGTTACATATTAAAACATTCTTCAAGGATTGTCCAACTGTATCTTAAACTTTCTTTTCCCACGTAGTATTCCGCAATTTCTCGGCCTTCGCAACACTGGTAGTACCATACAATTAGACATTTCTACAACCATATGACACGATACTGTATTCCGCAGGGATGATAATTTTTCTCAGTGCAACGGTGTGCGTACGACAGGGAGACATCTACACATCATATTGCCCAAACCGTGCACAAATCGTGCCAGACGCCAGTGTAGGTACTATCATCCACACTTGTGGAGCCACCACACTGATAACGCTCCCCCTACTCACTCTAAGGGTTTATCGCCGTGAAAGCTGCATAAAGCACGCAGCGCAGCAGCGCCGCAGTCCGGGGGCAGCGGACTCCAGACCGTGTATGTTTCTCTAGACATGTGTATGTTTCTCTGGACAAGAGAAGGCTGTCGGCTGCGTGTTCAGAGCTCTGCACCAGCGCCCCGACGGAGGAGCGCCTGGCCCAACGCTTTGGGGGAGCCATCTCCATTGAGATAGAGGTACAGTGTGGTGCGGGCGATACCCAGGCGCTGCGCTACTTCTGTTGCCTTTGCCTCACGATCCGCCATGGCGGCCATAGCCATGCGCAGCGTGGCTATCGTCATTTTGCGCGGTCGGCCCCCCTGCCGCCCTCGAGCCCGAGCCGCCGCGAGTCCGGCGCGTGTCCGTTCACGGATCAGTTCGGCTTCAAATTCGGCCAACGTCGCAAAAATCCCAAAGACCAGACGACCGTTCGCGGTCGTGGTATCGACCTGCGCCCCCTGGCCAGTTACGACCTTCAATGCCACCTCCCGTTGGTGCAAGGTCTCGACCAGTGTCACCAGATGCCGGAGATTCCGCCCGAGCCGATCGAGCTTCCACACCACCAGCGTATCCTCTGGGCGTAGGGCCTTCAGACAGGCCTCCAGCCCGGGACGCGCGTCATGGCGACCAGAGGCAAGATCGTCGTAGATGCGGTCTGGAGCCACCCCTGCGGCAAGGAGTGCGTCCCGTTGCAGATCGAGGCTCTGCGACCCATCAGATTTTGAAATCCGTATGTAACCCAGCAGCATGGAACAGATCCAGTGATGGAGCCATAGGGACGAGCAAGCGTGGTGTCCCCTGCGTCAGTGTGCAAAAAGATACCATACGAGTGGGGTTATGAAAAAGAGAGTCATACCGCCACCTGGAATTGATCCCGTTTTTGTTCCGTTGGCCTGCGAGGTGCCAAGGCCTTTTTCCTCTTCGCTTGTACAGAGGGTCCAAGGGTTTTTTTGCACCAAGCGAGCACCTGTTTGGTGGAAACGGTTGCCAGAGCTTTGTGTCTCACCTCTGTGGTGGTGGTGGAGACCCTCGCAGCAACACGCAAGATCAGACCAGTCAACCCACTCTTGGCCTGGTCCTGTTCCAAGCGTTTGACGTTGCCAAAGACCGCTTCCATCACTTCACTGCTGCCAAGAAGTCGTTCGGAGGGTTTGACCTTCAAGCCTTCGCCCGCCACAAAAGCCACGAGGTGGGCCCCCACCTGTTTTGTGCGCTGCAGACGGGCCCGAGGAGCCAGGAGGGCCTTGAGCTCACGCTGCGCCCCACGATACAAGCCCGGCGTGCGCCCCAAGCTTTCGGTGCCGGCACGCACCGCCCGCCATGCGCCCCATTCCTGCAGCTGCTCGCGGACACCGCGGCGCCATCCCAATTGCGCTTCGCGGTGGTCCGGGGGCAGCTCGTGCGCGCCTTCACGCTCGTGGGTATCGAGAAACGTGCGCGTCTTGCGGCCCCAAGTGACCACGGTCTCTCTATGCCTATCCCGGGCTTTGGTCCGTTGGTTGGGCGGGGCAAGAAAGGCCACGGCGGTTTGCTGGACACGGTGTTTCGTTTGCGGGGCTTCGTGCGTCACCGCGTGCCAGCGGGTGTCCTCTTGCAAGGCACGCTTCCAGACGGCGGCTGTTTTAGGTTTGCTGTCATAGATCGAGGACGGTGCGGAATGTTCGTGACAAAACTTCTCGCCCCCTGCCTTGAGAGCAAAACCAGGCTCACTCATGATGGCGCTGGGGATACCCGTTTTTTTACCGCTTGCTTCAAGTTGTTGCTAGACGACCTCCCCGTTGGATTGCGTCACGGGGCAGACAGCCATAGGTTCCACCTCTTCATGACGGCGGCAGAGCCCTCGGACCGGCAATGCACGAAGACGAATACCTCAAATGACCCAGCACTTCTCGGGCCCCCGTTGCACCGTATGCTCAACAATCCAGACCCAATCGTCGGCCGGCTCCTTCGGGCGAGTCAGTTTAGCATCGCCTAGGCGCAGCCGCCAGAGCCGACCGGTAAACCAGGAAGGCGTCGCCCATGGGAGGGGGAACACGGCCATGATGCGCCCCATAACCCGGCTTGCACCGCGTAAACGGGTGGCGGCGTCTAAGACGAGTGTCACACACAGCCTCACGTGGCCCACCGGAGAGGTGTGTGAGGGGACCGTAGGCTGGAAGGCGGCCACACGCTTTGCTCTCGCTGTTTCGTGTGCCGCACTCTTTTTTTTCAGAGGGCGATGTCACCCTCTCTGTCTCGTTCTCGGGCTTGCCGTTGGGCAAGCTCTCGTTCAAGCGCCTTGACGCGACGCGTCCCGTGTTCCTTACTGCTTTCTAAACATCGCACGGTGTTCTTGAGTCTTTTGACCGCGGTCTGGGCTTCGAGGCACGTCGTGTTCCAGGCCGCGCGGCTCTTGGCAAAAAACAGGCCGCGCTTTCTTTGCGGCCTCTTATCGTGTGTATCTTGGCCGGCGGCTATGGCCTCCGCGGTCGACGTCGCGTAGGGGTTTTTGGGAGAAGGTGCCCTGGGCTACCCCTACTCGAGATGCGGACATGCACTGGGTGATCGCTGCACCTATTTCACCCAAAAACGGACGCAGACACAATAGCAAATTCCCCTCAGCTGGGAACGTGCACGGGAACAAAAATTTACGCCTTTCCCCAATGCACATCTTGTCTCCATATCGCTGATTTTCATCAGCCCACCTCTGTAACGGGTTTTTCTACATATGAGCGGCGGAAAAATCGCCCCACAGCGCCTGTCGATTTAACGAGCGTTTTTCGTGCAGCCGCAGCACGAGAAAATCCTTGCTGCACAAAGCACCAGCGGACTTCTCCACTGTCTCTGGGGAAAACTCTGCGGCCGACGGGGCTAACTCCAGGCAGAATCAGGGTGTCAGCGCAGTGCTTACGGGCGCGCCAGTGTTGCCACGGAGGCAGGGGCACAGACCGCCTGCAAGCAGGCCAGCGACCCTGGGAGTAGCGGTAACGACGATGCTGGAAATGCACAGCCCTGAAACACCTTCCGCGTGCCTGGCACCGGCCTTTAAGGCAAGACGCGTTCAGTGACGATCACCACTTGGGTGGGTCCGGCGCTGATATTAGCCCACTCATATGGAGTTGCTGGGGTAAACGTGATCGCGTCGGCTTTCCTGAGGACATGCACCTCGTCCCCCAGCGTCAGGGT
>WNGK01004286.1_pt1 | contig 27081 bp, 20 predicted proteins | sample 5400601 | NCBI WGS metagenome assembly WNGK01 (sample SAMN13153376, study PRJNA577476) | soil metagenome | isolation source: 60 cm soil or saprolite under Garry oak tree replicate 1 | place: USA:California | collected 2016-06-15
ACAACGCCCTTGCGCTTTGCTATCCTTCACCTCCATCAGGTTGAATGCGGGACTTGCACCCGCAAAGTAGTCGAGCATGCTCGGCACACGCCATTGTGTCTCGCGCCTACGGCGCTGGTACTTCGCATCTTTCGGATATGCGTCGACCCGGACTTCTCTACCAAATCCCTTAAGCTCGATGCCAAAGCCTACATTATCTACCAGCCTATCAACGCAACCCTAACACCGTTCCCGTAGGCATTTGTGCCGGAGGCGGCGGCACGAACTTTGGCGCCCGACCCGTGACCAGCGCGGGCGCGAAAGGCGAGATGACTCCCGGAAGCATGGGCATTTCCGGAAGCTGTCGAGCGGCCATCAACTCAATGTCATAGCCTTCGTGGCGCACCCGTTCATCGACGTATAGCAGAGAAAGCCCCAGCATCCAGATCGGAGCGAGGAGAATATGACTGCATTGCAGGATCACCTGATAGCCGATCGCATACCAGGCCGGCCAGGTCGAACCAAACGGGGATAGATCGACGCCGTTCAGGTAACCATACCAACCGAGCGGAATCATCAGCAGCATCAGTGCGGAGTAAGTGGCGAAGGTGGTAAAGAGCGTCATCGCCATCAGCCGCCGCAGGTTCCCGCTGGCCAGCGCGAAGCTGCGTCCGATGGCTGAGGTAACGCCTCTGCCTTCCACCAGCATTGCCTGCGGTACATAGGCCATGCGACCCGCCAAAAGAAAAAAGAGGATCAATGCAGCGATAATCGCCGCAAGAGTTCCAATTCCCCAAAGCACAGCGCTCAACCACCCCGACAGCAGAGACGCGAATCCCAGCGCCGCGATTATCACCAGTGCCAGGACCATGTAGAACGCCATGAACGCTAACCAGGCGCAGAATCCAAGCCACAACGCAACTAAAATGCTGGCACCCAGCAATCCCCAGAAACGCGATTTCACCGCACGGTAGGTGGTACGAAAGCTGACCGGTTCATTCCAGAGTAAGTGCGCTACGAGATTGCGCGTCGCCCCGCCCATAACGATCAAGCTGAAGAGCGATCCGCACATGATCACCACTGCGCCGCCCAGCAACATCAGAATGTAAAGAGCCAGCCGCGCACTGCTGGCCGTGGCGCCAATTTCGCGAAACGAAATCGTAGTGATTGTCGAGCCGGCGGCGGATATTAGGACAGGCGGCGCAGCAATTCTGATCAGAGTCAGGAAGTGACCGCGATAGAGGCGCACCGCGCGATCGATAAGATCTCCGGCGCCGAGAGGAGCGAGGGCCAGGTCGCCATTGGGATTCATGCGGCGGAATGATCCTGGTTTTAGGAAGCCGAATCAAGCTTGCTGACGTGCGACTGCCAAATCTTTAAAAAATAGGATCGGTAGAAGGCCTTGCTATCTTGCCCTTATTGCTTATCGCAGTTTGATGCAAGCAACGCAGGAGGCTCAGATATTACCGGAGTTTTGTCCGGGGCGTTGAGTTCTGAACATTGCTTCACGCAGGACGGACTCTATGCGCTGGCTGCGGACACTGGTGGGCGCGCCTACTGAGTTCAAATTCGCTTGAGAGTGAAATAGTGCAGGGCTTACGCGAGACTTCGGTCTATTACGTCCTGGCCTGGAAGCCGAATACCGCGGTCCAACGTGACAATAAGTTCCATCAGGTAGAAGTGAAAGTGACGGGTCGTCCTGATCTTAAGGCTCTGATCCAAAGAGGTTATTTCAGCGTTCCCGCTAAAACATCCTCCAAAGAGCTACCGGGACTTAGTTCTTCGCTGAACGGTAATAAGCAATTGCCAATCGCCCTTGCCCTTGGATACGAGCAGACCGCCGGAAACCGAAGGCTGCTTACAGCTTCGATGAAAATCGACCGACTGGCGCTGCTGCGCAATCCAACGGCAGCGCCTCAAGACATCGACATGGAATTCATGGGTGCAGTTGTGGACGCGCGCGGCAAAGTGGTCGGAAGTTTCATAAAACGGGTAACTATCAAATTGTCCAAATCAAACTCGGAATCTACGGACCCAACTTTCAAATACGTTCTGGGAGTCGCTCCTGGCCTGTACCAGGTACGGGTAGCGGTTGTTGACTCTAAGACGAAAGAGGTGGGGGATAACTCGGATTGGATCGAAATACCCAAGCATTGAAATCCGATCTTTCGAGCGCCGGACCAAATCTTCACGCACTCCGAACGCCGTGGCTGCGAGCTCCGATCGCCGGCAGGGAGCCATTTGAGATCACCTATTGCACCTCGGTATTTGTTCGATTCATCGTTGACTGTGGCTCACCTCTCAGTAAAGGTCGCCTGACGCTTTCAGGTATTCAGCTAAACGCGGAAACTCCGAGTAGCGCACAAAAGTCTTCGCCACCGATTAATTCGAAGCCCGGGCAGCCGAGTAGTGAAACAGCGGAAGACCCCGGCTTCGGTCCCGGCGTAAGACATTTCCGATCTGGCATCACAGCCACGCAATGATAGATTTTGAGATTGAACAGTAAGGTTTATTGATTTTCCTGGGAACCGCGAAGGAATCCTTAGCCCAGCCTCCGAGATCTTCAGCCTATAGTCACCGCCTTCATTTCGGCTGCGCGTCAAAGAGTCCATCTAACGTAAAACGGGCACTGCGGCTTTAACCGCGGTGCCCGTTGCTCGTTTACATTCGACCTGGTGATCGCTTAGAAGTTAACCTTCATGGCGAACTGAATCAAGCGGGGGTCTCGGGTTGAACTGACCAGACCAAAGTTGGCCGAGTTTATCGCGCCGTTCGGGTTATTGAACTGGGCGTGATTGAAGATATTGAAGAACGCAGCCTGGAATTCCAGGTTGGTCTTTTCCGTAATGTGTGTACGCTTGATGAGCGTGAGATCAAGATTCCAGTAGCCCGGACCGTGAAAAACGTTCCGACCGAGGCTTCCAAACCTACCAGCTCCCAGAGCGAAGGTCGTACCTGAGCCTACCCTGCGGAAATACGGATTGGTTGCAGCCGTTGCTGTGCCCCCACCCGTGCCGTTGAAAAAGCGGTTGTTGCCGCCGTTGGTGGTGTCGGTATTTCGCGGGTTAAGGAAGGTTACGGCGCCATTTACTACGTCCGGACGGTTATCACCGGCGCTAGTAAGAGATCGGTCCGTACCTTCCGTAATATCAAACGGAAGACCGGTTTGGGCGGCAAACACTCCGGCGATTTCGTATCCGCCCAATAATTTACCAAGGGCTCCCTTTTGGCTCTTGTACCTGGGTAGCTCGTAGATAGCGCTCAGGGCGTCGCGATGACGGATGTCCTGATCGCAGTTGCCGCGATCCCTATGCATGTCAAAGGCATTGTTGTTTGACCGTAGACCCGAAGCGCCATCGATGCAATGGCCCCAGGTGTACGCGTTTTGGAAGTAGAAGCCCTTGCTGAACCGGTGCGAAACAGTGCCCTGCAAACTGTTGTAGACAGAGTTTGAGTTGGTCTGTTGATCCGTGATGCCACTGAATACTGAACCACCAAAAGCAGCATTCTGAGGATTACCCTGATTGAAGACTCGGCGTGAGTCAGTATTGCCAGTGTTGGCTCCAGGCCCGGGAATTGCGGGATTGATCTCCTGCCGGGTTAACTGGTGGTGACCTATTGATCCGACATAACCCACCTCCAACGTATAGCCTTTCATAAACTCCCACTGCGTATTCAAGTTGTATTGATATGAATATGGGGTGATGAAGGCCGGATCGTTAACCGTCAGACTAATCGGAGCGATGTTGGTGTAGTCGAAGGTTCCGCCTGGCTGGACTGGCGTAAACGGAAACGGCTGCGGAATGTTGTGGACCAATGAACTTGACCACGGGTTATTAACCGACGTAAACAGCACAAATGGCTGAATCGCGAACGGAGGCGCGGTCAAGAACTGAAGCGTGGTCTCAGAAATGACCGTGTCGTAGTACAAGCCCCATCCACCTCGGATACTCAGTTTCTGGTTGTGCAAGACATCCCAGGCAAATCCGACGCGCGGCCCGAAATTGTTTCTATCCGGCTTATACGTCGAACGGGTTATTCCGGCGTCGCCCGGATAGACAATACCTCGCGGCGCGGTTGGAAATACGGTTGATTGCTGCCCCGGACGAAACGCCAGCACCCGGTTTTGGGAGTCATAAAGCGGCTCGTCATACTCATATCGGAGTCCGAGATTGAAGGTCAAATAATCTGTGACCTTCCAATCATCTAGTCCATAAAAGTCATACGAGAAGGTCCGATACTGTGGGCGGCCGGCACTGTTTTGGACAAAGTCGACAGCCAAGCCACGGGCAAAATCGCTTAAGGCAGCATTCAATCCGGGAACAAGGGGCAGACTCAAAGCATTGGTAACATCTCCGGTGAAGTCGTACAAACCGTTGTTGATGAAGTCAAAGGTTTGACTCTGGACATACCGCCGATACTCTCCGCCTAATTTCGCAGAATGTTTCGCATTGATGGTGTGCGAGAAGTTATCTACGAATTGAAGTGTGTCATCCTTCCGACCTTGGGGACCTTGTATGGTGTTGCCCCAGTTTGAAAAACCGGATATGCCCACGCGCGGTGGTCCAACGGCTGCGGGATCGGATGGCACGATTCCGCTAATCCCCAGGTCCGCAGGCGATGTGTGGTTAACAGGCACCACACTCAGCGTGTCGCGGCGATGGAACGAGAAACGAACTTCGTTTAGTGACTTTGAGCTGAATACGTGGGTGTCGTCAACCACCAAATTGGTAAAGGTCAGAACACCGCTAGTGCCGAATCCGGGAATGGTCGAGCCGCCAAAGGCGAAGGGATCGGTAAATGTCTGGTGCTCTCTGAAAAACGAGACGAAAATATTATTCTTGTTCGTCAATCTGCTATCACCCCTGACGAAGTACTGATTGCGATCCAAACGGTTGCCGGCCGACGACAATAACGTGTTGTTTCCCGAGTTGGCTGCTGGGATCTCATTGAGTAGGTTCTTAATCTGTTGAGGAGTTCCTGGGAAAGCGAAAATGGCGTTCCTTTGTGCCTGTGAAGGAACGGTGGCCGACGAGGTAACCCCCTGGCGCCGACGGAAACCTTCATAGCTGAAGAAGAAGAAGGTGCGATCCTTGCCACTGTAGACTGACTTGCCGCCTTCACCAAACCGAGGTAAGTAAAGAGGCCCGCCAATCGTCCCGCCAAACTCGTTCACATTAAATTGCGGCTTGCGCAAGCCATTGAAAGTCGGCGACGAGTTATTAAAGAACGGAGTCGCGTTTAAAACGCGATTACGAAAGTATTCAAACAGGTTGCCGTGGAAATCGTTAGTTCCAGACTTGCTGATCACATTAACGATTGATCCGGAATTGCGTCCCAAGTCAGCCGAGTACGTGCTGGTGAGAATTCTGAACTCCTGGAGGGCGTCCGGGCTGAAGCCGGTGATCGCATCCGGCACGTTGATCGCCAGATCGTTACTATCGCCGCCGTCAAGCATAAAATTGTTCGACTGCGCCCTTTGGCCATTAACGGAAAAAGGCCCCACCTGACCGGCAGCAACTACGCCGGCTTGCAAGGGCGCCAATTGCAGCGGATTTCGACCCCCTGCGCCTGACAGCACCGGAAGGTCATTGAGCTGCCTGGCATCCACAACGCTGATACCCAGGGTAGAGGTTTGCGTATTGATCGGCGATTGCGCTTCGGTTATGGTGACGGTTTCTGAAACTTGACCGACCTCCAACTTAACGTCGATAGCTAGCACATCGTTCACGTGAAGGGTTACGTCACTGATTACCGATTTCTTAAAGCCTGTGGCCTCCGCCGTGATCGTATAAACGGCTACCGGCAGAGCGTCCAAGCGGAAAGCCCCATTTCCAGCCGAAGTAGTATCGCGTGAGAACGTAGTTGCGGGATTTACAGCGGTCACTTTTGCACCCGCGATTGAGGCGCCGGATTGATCCTCAACCGTTCCGGTAATCGTCCCGGTCGTTCCCTGTCCGTAAGCTACGCTACCCAGCGAGCAGACGACAAACAGGGTGCTCGCAAAAAAGAACCAAAATCTTTTCATATGCCCTCCAATTGTTTCTTGTTAAGCTAGAGAATTCCGAAAAGCTGGCGGTTCGTTATAAGCAAGTGTCATGCTAAGGCGGGCTTATGCCAAAACCTCGTGAAATACTGGCCTGTGCACAAATTTCCAGCCGCAGATGGCTATGGGATTTTGAATTTTTATACGTAATTTTGGAGTGTATGTGCGCTGGTGGATCGGTTGTTAGCCGCGGTCAAGACGATGAATCTATCTGGTGAAGATTTACTCCGGACCGGATTCGGCCGGATACGTGGTGCAATTATTTACCAGTCCGCAAACGGTCTGCAAACTTCTTAACCGTTTCGGCATCAGGCGCGTTTGGTTCCAAGGCCAGGTAGGTATCAAGGTGCTTCAGAGCAACTGTCTGGTCTCCCCTACGCAGGGAAAGTCGAGCCAGCGCCACGTGCGCGCGAGCGGCTTTCTTTTCATTGAGTTCAATTGCGCGCTGAAACTCTTTCTCGGCCTCGGCTCCGTTTGAATCAAAAAGTGCCAAGCCCAGGAAATAATGCGGGGCCCAGCTTTTCTCTTCCAACTCGATTGCCGTGCGTAGCTCGGTGGCGGACTCTTCCTTCTTTTCCAAGCCCAGTAGTACTAACGCGTATTCCAGATGTGGTTCGGCTCGAGTCGGAGCAAGCTTGCTAAGCGATTTGAGCGTTCCGGCTGCTTCCTGAAAACGTTTCAAGGTTCGAAATTCACGGCCCAGCTCAAGACGAGCCGCATAATAATCTGGATAGACTTCTATTGCCGCTTTGAGTTCGGAGATAGCCTTGTCGGAATCTTTAGACTCCAGCGCCTTTAGTCCGGCGGAGTAATGCTTGGCCGCCGCTTTAGGAACTTTTGTGTCAACGTCCGCCATTACTACCGAAGCAGACCCGGCATCACGTGAAGGCTTTGGGATGAGATCGACTAACACGGACACAACTGTTCGAGACATCGAAGGTGACGCTTGTATAGAGACACTAGCCGTAGCAGATAAGAAATCGGCCGACTCCAGGATTTCGACGAGATAGTCCCCGCTGGTAACTTGTCGAAAAGAAAACCGACCGTCTGACTCAGTATACGTTTCGCTAAATTGTCGGCTTCCATTTTGTCGAGTTAGCCGCACGCGTAAACCGACGATTTGGCCTCTCCCATGTGCTCGCAAACGACCTTCGACATCAGCAGTCGGGCTTTGCGCTTTCACAGCCGAGTCGCAGATCACGGCCATAAATAATGCGAGAACCCAAAATACTTTCTTGTTCACGGCAATTGCTCGAAAGCGCTATCTATCACTTGCCGCTACAAAGATCAAATCGTTGGCCTTGGCGCGATAGCTAATTTTCCATGTGGCATTATTGACTATCATCTTTCACGACCTGAAACTCAAACAGGATTTCCTTCCCTCGAAATACCATGCTCAAATAAAACTCCCAGAACTTGCGCGTGAAACGAAACGCGGGCCAGCGCTGGTCGAGATTTACCACAAACTCCAACCCGACAGCGCGCCACAGGCTTGCCAGCGAAACATATGTTCTCAGGGGCTTGAGCTTAACGTCAGTGTAGAAAGGAAAAAGCTGGCGGTCATCTATGAAACAATTGAACGAGTAACTGTTGAAGTGATTGCGGTGGGTTGGATCACTGGGCCAATCAGGATTCGAATAATGCGGCGTCACGATCTTGATCCGGCCACCCGGCCTGGTAATGCGATAAAGTTCCGTCACAAAGGCCATTACGTCGGGAACGTGCTCGACAACATGGCGGCAGACAACCTCGTCGAACTCGCTTTCTGCGAATGGATAGGGCACGTTGCCCAGATCGTGAATTACCTCCGCATGAGTCCTGGGATTTGAATCGATGCCGATCGCTCCCGGGGTCTTGTTCCAGCCGCAACCGACGTCAAGGATCTTCTTGCCGCTTCCTGCGATGTCGGCTGTTTCCACGACGACGGTTCTTCCTTCTCAAGTCTTCTAAGCTGGACATTAAGCGAAGGCGGGCACGGCTTTGATCCGCACGGAAGGTCGCGCCGGCTGCGGCACGCGCGTGAGCATTTGTGCAAAGCCGGCGAAATCAAAACTGTAGAGCGGAACATCAAAGCGTTTCTGCAACTCTTCGAAGCGCATGCCGTCGAGCATTACTGGCTCATCGCTTTTTAGCGTGACTCGCGGAATGATCGCAAAATCACCCACAACATTCTGGCGCGCCGCGAGAAAATCACCGCCTGTCAGAAGTCCGGCCACGCTAATGTCTCCGCCAAAATATTCATTATCGACCGCAACGACACGCAGGCGAGTTCCGAACCCAGAATTCAACGCGTCAATTCTCTTTCTTAATACCGGTGCGAAGAGCGTTCCCGTCATGATCGTTCCGCGCAGTTTTGACTGAGCCCTCCCTGACGGTCGGGCTAGTGCCCCGGACTTACGAGGAAGTTTTGACGGAGCCCTCCCTAACGGTCGGGCTAGTGCCCCGTCCGTCCCTGACGGTCGGGCTAATGCCCCGGACTTACGAGCAAGTCTGCACATCAGCCCGTCAAATTCGTTTGCGAAGCTGCGGACCATGCCGATGCCATCCTCGATCTGCGGATAATCGCCGTAATGCTTGCGACCGGGAACGCTTTGGCCGACACGCAAATAAATCTCGTCGCCCAGGAATGCGAACGTCGTTCCCATTCGCGCACGCAAGTCCTTCTGAATCGAGGAGACGTCGCGAATGGTGCGCTGACAGAATTGCGGAGTAACCGGTGTCAGTCGCTTATCATTCAAATAGCGCGTCAATCCCAGTGGTACGATCGCAACGCTGCGCACTCGTGGATGCAACTCAGCCAGATCATAAATCGTTCGCCGGAGGATTTCGCCATCGTTAATGTTGGGACACAGCACGACCTGCGCGTGAATTTCGATCCCGGCCTCCAGTAACTTCTGCATCTTTGCGGTAATATCCGCCCGCTTCTTATCAACGCCGAGCAGATATGCTCGCACATCCAGATCGGTCGCGTGCACTGAGACATATTGCGGCGAGAGACGCTGCTCGATCACGCGTCGCATTTCTTCATCCGTGATCGAAGTCAGAGTTGTGTAGTTGCCGTAAAGGAATGAAAGCCGCACGTCTTCATCGCGCACGAACAGCGATGGCCGCGCAGTCTCAGGATTGCCTTTGCAAAAACAGAAGATGCATTCATTGGCGCATTGTCGCGGAACGATCTGTTCAAAACTTAAGCCGAAGTCTTCCGCCTCATTACGGTCGACGTTTAGTTCCCAGTCTTCCCCAGTGCGTTTGCGAACGTCGATTACCAGGTCGGTTTCGCCGGCCGATTGAAAGCGGAAATCAAGATAGTCACGCACCGGGCGACCATTGACGCGCAGGATGCGATCGCCCGGCTCCAACTCGAGCTCTGCGCCCAGACTTCCGTTTGCTACTTCGAAAATCTCTACGCCGCGACGGCGAATCCGGGTGACGGCTGGGGTGACAGCAAATTCGTACATGAAAAATTTGGTGGCGCTCTATAGGACGACATTCCAAGCGCCGCTCAAAAACTGAAAGTATAACAAAGACCACGCGGTTTTGCTGATTGCGGCAGAGAGGGCACCTATGCAGTTTATATTGTCAGACTTTTTATTATTGAGAACGCGGATAAGTAGGACAACCTGTTGTTAGCGTTGGCGCCTCGCCCGCTGGGAGCGCGGACGTCCCGTCCGCACAGCGTCGCAGATGCTCAGTTTTTTGAGAGCGAAGCAGCAGGTTTCCACCTCAAGAAGCAACCTGTTATGCAATTGTCTTTACATTGACAAATTTTCGCGCTTCGCGCTCAATGCGGACGGGACGTCCGCGCTCCCAGTAAAAAGTTGTCCCCGCAAACTTTAAAGTGACCCTACGCCGGAAGATCCTCGTTGATAATCAAGTGCGCCCGGCTTGCTCTGCTGTTTTCCTGAAGAGTTAAAGAATTGTCCGACGGGGCTGCCGGGAAAATTCTCTCGGTAAAAGAATCAGGTCAGGACCAATTGATCTAACGGTGTGTATTCACGTCCCTGCGACAAAGCCACCGCCGCATAAGTCAACTTGCCCCCGTATGTATTGACACCCTCTGCCAATCCGGGGTCGCTTGTCACCGCAGCATGAAACCCGTTGTTGGCCAGCTTCAACGCGTATGGCAGGGTTGCATTAGTCAGCGCGAATGTAGACGTGCGCGGCACCGCACCCGGCATGTTGGCCACGCAATAGTGCAGCACTCCCTCGACGTAATAAGTTGGTTCTGAGTGTGTGGTCGGGTGAGTAGTTTCCAGGCATCCACCTTGATCGACTGCCACATCAACCACTACTGCGCCGTCGGCAACGTCGCGGAGCATGGCGCGCGTAACGAGCTTTGGCGCCGCCGCTCCAGGAACAAGCACTGCGCCGATGATTAGATCCGCCTGTGAAACTGCATCGTGAATCATGTACGCACTCGACGCGAGCGTAGAAATCTTTGAAAGAAAAATATCGTCAAGCTCACGCAGGCGATCGAGATTGTTGTCGATCATGGTTACATGCGCGCCCATTCCCACCGCGATCTTGGCGGCGTTTGTGCCCACGACACCGCCTCCGATGATTACTACGCGTGCCGCCGGCACTCCCGGCACGCCGCCGAGCAGGATCCCTCTGCCACCGCTCATCTTCTCGAGACAGTGCGCACCTACTTGAATTGCCATGCGCCCGGCGACTTCTGACATCGGCGTCAAGAGCGGCAAAGTCCCGCGATGATCGGTGATCGTTTCGTAAGCTATCCCCGTTACTTTTCGTTTGAGCAACTCTTCTGTTAATTCGTTATCCGGAGCCAGGTGAAGATACGTGAAAAGCAATTGCCCTTCTCGCATTCGCGGATACTCCGGCGCGATCGGCTCTTTCACTTTCACGATCATTTCCGCGCCAGCCCACACTTCGTCGGCGGACTTAATCACTGTAGCGCCAGCCCGTTTGTATAGTTCATCTTCAAAGCCTGATCCCGCGCCCGCTTCTGTCTCTACCAACACGCGATGGCCGGCGTCCTTTAACGCGCGCACTCCGGCAGGGGTCAGGCCGACTCGATATTCGTTGTCCTTAATCTCTTTCGGAAGTCCAATGATCACGGTTCTACTCCAGATTAAGTGTCAGCTCTTTTTAACAGCTCTTGAGCGCGCTCATACTAACAGAGCTCAGATGTCATTACGACTGCGGCTTTGCGGCCGGAGAGGATCGCGGTGTTGCTTGCGGTGACGATTTTGGTTGCGGCGGCGGTTCGACTTTCAGGCTCGTGCGGATCATATCCCACGCCGGCGCTGATTTTGCGATGTCCTTCTCTGAAGCGATGATCGACAAATCAACTAGTCGATCTGAGACAATGCGAAAGTACGAATCCATGCCTCCAGGTTGGCCGTCCAGAACGGCGCGCAGGCGCACGCCTTCCGCATCCGCACCGGCGATCTGAGTGGTGACAGTCGAGCGCTTCGGATGCATGCCCGCCTGCTCGAGCTGCGTGGCAAAGTTGTCCACATATTGATCCTGAAAAAGTTTCTTCGCGTGCGCTTCCTTTTCCGGCGTCCTTAACCACTCGCGCGGTAAACGCACCCGCACGACGACATCGCCTTGAGTGAGTTCAAGGAACTGCATCTGGCCTGTGCTTTGATCGCTAAGTTGCCAGTTCGCGGGATAATCGAACGAAAGACCATCCTTGGCAAAGTGTTTGGCGTTAGGGCCTTGCGCCAGGGCGCCCGTGACTAATAGTAAGGCCGTTAAATAAATCAGGGTCCGTAACAATTTCATTCTTCCTCCCTCTCATGATCGAGGCGCAGATATTAACGCGTTTTCATCCATTCAATACAGCGCTCCAGATGGTCCCGCATGCCTTCGATGCTGTCATGATGAATTCGAGGCGACCATGCCAGGTGATCTCCGGTAAAAAGAAACTTATCGCGATAGAGCAAAACCGTATGGCCGCGCGTATGCCCCGGGACTGGAATGGCAATCAATTCATCGTCGATTTTCACCGCTTCCTCGCCATGAATTACATTTTCGATCCCAAGTCGCGCCGCGCCATCATCCGCATGCATCACACGCCGGCATCCGAACCGCTCCGCAAAGCGCGCGTGGTCGGCAATATCGTCGCGGTGTGTCAGAAACAGTGTGTGCACCCCGCCCATGCCAGCTATTTTCTTAACGAGTTGGGTGGCAAATCTCGGCGAGTCAATCAGAACATTGCCGCCCTTGTCTTCCGGGCGAACGATCAAATAACTCCACGCGCCGAAGCTTGATTCCGCAGTGAAGCCGCAGAAGTAAACATTGTCCGCTATCCGTGATGGAAACGCGTCAATTCCGATATGCGCATCGTGGTGCTCGATTGTTCCAATCGAGGCCGTCGGACAGGCGACCAGCGCCATTAACGCGCGCTTCGTTTCTTCCGCAGTTGCCGGCTGACGATGGACGACCGAATAGTCGTGGTCTTCGGAGAATGTCGCCGGCGCTATTTGGCGGCATGCATCACAATCGATGCACGTCGAATCGACAAAGAAGTCGCCGGGAATATTTTCGGGAAGTCGTAACGCTACGTTTGCCATGATTGCTGGGAGCGCGGGCGTCCCGCCCACGCGCTCAATCCTTCAAGTCTTGCCCGCTCGCCGCGAGCGGTTCTGTACTAAATCCGAAAATATCATGAGCTACCACGCGCACGAGTTCAAGCGACGTAATCATCCCATGCCTTAGCGGAATTGAACGCTCACGTTTGGCCAGAGTGTTCGCGGCTCGGCCGCAGCAACACTGCGGAAAGGCTCCCCATGCCCGCAACCTATTGCAGTCTTCATTACCATGCTGTATTCAGCGTGAAGGACCGCTATCCGCTAATCACGAAAGATTGGCGAGCGTACCTTTTGGCGGGAAACAATCGCGAGCGCCGCAGGCGCGGCAGAAGGTAGCCAGTGGCAAGCGCGCAGCGCGCAGCCACTGGAAGGTCCGCAAATTAAACTATCGCGCTCCGTAGGTGCGCGCAGAAGCTTAGGAAGCCTTTCCATTTCGGGTTTCTCTATGTTCACAGGAGAGGTTACGCCTCGACCAAATTGGAGGCATAGCCTCCCGTGGGTAGGGGACAAGAGCATCGGTGAGGCAAGCCTCACCGGCACTGTGCTGCGGCAGAGCCGCCTTGAGACAATCACGATGCGCAGTAACTTGCTTCATTTCCGTACCAACGAATAACATGGCCCGAAGTCATCATGGATTCCCATGTCGCCCGGAGGTCTCAATGTCAAGAATTGAACAATTTGCCCTCGTAACTATCACTAGCCTTTTTCTGGCCGCGGTTACCGCTCTCGCTCAGCAACCGACGGCTTCTTCAGTCGCGACCGTTGAAGTAAAAGCTTCGGCCACCGAAGCCGAGGTCGGCCAGCAGGTGAAGCTGTCAGTCGTGGCAAAAGATGCTGCCGGCAACATCGTTAACGAACAGCCAGCAACTTATTTCGCCGGACCATTCGACGCCGCGGCTGCCGACGATAGTGGCAACGTAAGACTCTTCGGACCTGGCGAAGTAATCGCCGGCGCGATATTTAATGGCCCGCCGGGTAAACCTGGTCCATCCGGCTTCACGACTATCAAAGTAAAGCCCGCGACGATCAAAACGGTCGAGATTAAGTCGATCACGACTCCGCTTGTCATCGGCAGCACAGTACAACTGGAGGCGACGACACGCATCTTCAGCGGCGATCCGCGCACCGGCGTGCAGATCAATTGGACTTCTGATAATTCTCGAGTAGCGAAAGTTGACGCAGGCGGCGTTGTAAAGGGACTTGGCGCCGGCAAGGCGACTATCACGGCAACGTCGGGCTCAGCGAGCGGAGCGACAACTATTACGATCGTCAAGAGTAATCTCCGCGGTTTGACGATTGAAGCGGGTGCGACGACGGCGCGCACGGGCGATGTCGTTCACTTTACGGCGAAAGGAAATCCTACAAATGATTTCACGCCGCGCTGGTCGGTGACTGGGAACGGCGCCAGCGTCGATCCCGATGGCCGATTCGTTGCCGAGCAGGCGGGCACCTACATCGTGACGGCTTCGAGCGGGAATCTTTCGGCCAGCGCTTCGATCATGATTACGCCACGCAACCTCGAACGCGAAATCAAAGTCATCGGCCGCGCGCCATTCAAAGAGTTCCAGGGCGCCGAAGAATGGATCATCGGCAACTACGCTTACTACTCGACGATCTCCGATCGCTTTCTTGTTTACGACATCTCTGATCCGGCGCATCCGAAACTCACCGACACCGTGAAAGTCGACGCGCGGCTGGTTAACGACATCATGACGACGGCCGACGGGAAGATTCTCGTGATCTCGCGCGAGGGTGCGTCGAATCGCAAAAACGGTATCGCCTTTTATGACACTTCCGACTCGGCGCATCCGAAACTGCTTTCTGAATACACGGCAACCGTGACCGGTGGCGTGCACAGCGCGTTCGTCAGCGGCCATTACGTCTATCTAACTGATGATGCGACCGGCTCGATGCGCGTGATTGACTTCGCGGATGTGAAGAATCCAAAGGAAGTCGCGCGCTGGCAGACAGAGAATCCAGTGGCGTCGACGATTCGTACCAAAGAAGGCGAAGAAATCGCCGGCCGATACCTGCACGATCTTTACGTTAAAGATGGGCTCGCGTACCTGGCTTACTGGCACGATGGTTTGGTGATTCTGGACGTGGGCGCGGGATTGAAAGGCGGCAGTCCTGAGCATCCACAGCTTGTCAGTCAATTTCGCTTTAACCACAACGAACTATACGGCAACGGTTGGCTGGCCGGCACGCATTCAGTCTTTCGTTACCGCAACTATCTGTTTATTGGTGATGAAGTGCTGCCCTCGTTCTTCAACATCAGCTCGCACAAACGCATTCCCGTTCGCGGTATCTGTCACGTAATCGACATCGCCGACATCTATCATCCGCGGAAAGTCGCCGAGTATCCCGTGCCCGAAGGCGGCGCGCACAACATCTGGGTCGAGAATGACGTTATGTACATGGGTTACTACAGTGGCGGTGGCCGCATCGTCGATGTATCAGGCGAGCTGCGCGGTGATCTCTACCGGCAGGGTCGCGAGATTGCGCGCGTATGGACCGGTGACCCCGAAGGCTATCGCGCGAACCTGCCGTTCGTCTGGGGCGCGCAACCTCACAACGGTTTGATTTACTTCAACGACATCAATTCGGGTCTTTGGATTGTGAAGCTGGGGCCGAAGATTGAAAAAGGATCGACGACCGCGCCGGGACAATGATGTCAACGAATCCTAAGGACGTCCTCGCGGGAACCGGTCGTGAGCGCCGCAGGCGCGGCAGAAGGTAGCCAGTGGCAAGCGAAGCGCAGCTACTGGGACAGTAAAAACCCAAACCGGCGCGCGCTGTAAGTGCGCGCAGAATTGAAGGGACGCTCCCATGCCCACAACCTACTGTAGTCTTCATTACCACGCGACCTTCAGCACTATCCGCTGATGACGAAGGGTTGGCGAGCGAACATCTTAGCGCGAACCGATCGTGAGCGCCGCAGGCGCGTTAGAAGGTAGCCAGTGGCAAGCGCGTAGCGCGCAGCCACTGGTAGTCAACGAAAAATAAATACGCGCGCGCTGTAAGTGCGCGCAGAATTGAAGGGACGCTCCCATGCCCACAACCTACTGTAGTCTTCATTACCACGCGACCTTCAGCACGAAGGACCGCTATCCGCTGATGACGAAGGGTTGGCGAGCGAACATCTTAGCGCGAACCGATCGTGAGCGCCGCAGGCGCGTTAGAAGGTAGCCAGTGGCAAGCGCGTAGCGCGCAGCCACTGGTTTAGCACCAAAAAACAATCGCGCCCTGCAAGGGCGCGCGGAATCGAAAGGGACTCCCATGCCCACAACGTATTGCAGTCTTCATTACCATGCGGTATTTAGTACCAAGGATCGTTACCCAACGATCACAAAAGACTGGCGCGACAACCTTCACGCTTATCTTGGCGGGATCGTAAAGAATCTTGGTGGTATCCCGGTCGCAATTGGTGGAATCGAGGATCATGCGCACATTCTGATAGGCCTCCGCGCAACGCACGCAATCGCAAATGTTATGCGTGAGGTGAAAAGCGGATCGTCGGAGTGGGTTCATACGACGGTTGGCAAAAGAAGTTTTAGTTGGCAACCCGGCTATTTTGGTGTGACCGTTAGTCCTTCACATATTGAGAGAGTCAAGCATTACATTCTCAATCAAGAAGAACACCATCGGCACAAGACCTTCGAACAGGAATATCTCGAGATGCTTAAACTCGCCGGAATTGAATACGACGAACGCTACGTGTGGTGATATTCCTCGCGCCCTTGCAGGGCGCGCGTGATCAAATCGGGACAGTTCCAGTGGCTGCGCGCTTTCGCGCTTGCCACTGGCTACCCTCTGCCGCGCCCGTGGCGCTCATTGAGTCTTGGGGCGTGCCCTGACTGCCACGTAAACATGTTCTCTTCGCTTGCCACTGGCTACCTTCTGCCGCGCCTGCGGCGCTCATTGAGTCCTGGTGCGCAACGCATTCAATCGCGAACGTGATATTCTTCGCGCCCTGCCGGGCGCGCTTCATCTTATCCTGGCTCACCAGTGGCTGCGCTGCGCTTGCCACTGGCTACCTCTGCCGCGCCTGCGGCGCTCATTGAGTCTTGGTGTGTGCCATGACTAGCGGGGCAGTAGCCCGACCCTAAGGAAGGGCTTCGCTATACCAGGATGTTGAGCCATCCCTTACGGTCGGGCTACCGACACTTACCTGGCAGGCTCAGTCTTATAGAAATCCACTCCCGCAGCTTCCTGGCCGACATCAACTGTCGCCACGGTCTTTAAATCTTTGAGATCGATAATTTCAACCGTGCCGGGTTCTGAGCCAACTCCTTCGACGCTTATGAAGGCATAAAGGTCATCGGGCGAAACGACCACCCCGTGCAGAACTTTGCGTTTCGTCGGCAGACGCGCGAGCTCTTTCCCGCTTTTCAAATCATAAATTGAGACTGACTGATCTCGCTTGTTCGTGGCCAGCAAGCGAGTGCTATCGTGCGTAATTCCGAGATTGTAAACGCCCGCGCGCGCAGGCATGCGACGCACAAGTTGCCAGGTGTTTGCGTTGACTTCGACGATCTCGCTCGACTTATTGCAGGCGACATAGATGGATGATCCATCGACTGACGGTTGCGCCCATGTCGGCGAGCAGGAGTTGTCGCCCGGCCTCGGCGGCTCCATGCCATGACCGCCAGTATCTTTCATGCCGGGCATTCCCGACATTCCCGTTATCGAATCACTGGCATTTATTTTGGGAGGCCCGTTCATGCCAATCTCTTTCCCTTTGGTCACGATGAAATGCCGCGCGACTTTCAAGGACCGCGTGTCGATTTCCACGAGCATGTCATCCATCATGCACGCTGAATATTGCTTCGTTCCCTGAGCATTAAGACGCGACCCATGCGGCATTGTGCATGTCTGGATTCGCGCAACCTCCGTCATCGTCTGCGTCGACACGACCGAGACTGACGACGGCACCATGTCGCCATGCAGATTGAAGTTGACGACAAAAAGAAAGTTGCCGTCAGGGGTGACATCAACGGTTGCAGGAAAATAACCGAGCGTAGTTTTGCCGAGCACGCTGTCGTCTTTGGTCGAATACTTCCAGATCAAACCAAACGGGCGACCGTGCGCGATCGAAACGTAATAGAACTGTCGATCGGGCGAGATGACTATGCCGTGCGGTCCGTCTATGTCAACCGGCATGTCACCGGTGTCGACCTGATGATCTATGCGCGCGCCATTCGGGCCGAAACGAACCAGGGCGATCTTGTCGGCGGATTCCGAAACGACGTAAACCAGGTAGTCTTTGTCGGGCTTGGTTTGGGCGAGCGCTAAATTCGCGGTTAAGAGCACCAGCGCGATGGTAAGGAAGATGGCAAACCGGGGCACTAGCCCGACCGTCAGGGAGGGCTCTATGCGGCATTGCCAAGCCCTCCCTGACGGTCGGGCTAGTGCCCCGTATACTGAGGAGCGCATTTTCTTCACGGTTTCTTTGGCGGCTGAGGTTTCAAAGCGGGCTTAGTTTCTGGTTTCGTAACTTCGCTTTCTTCCGGCTTGTCGGGCGGAAAATCTTTTTCGTCAATGTCGATAATCTTCACCTCTGCTCCGAACTTACGATACCCGCGGAACAGAATGTCGTTGCGCGTTTGCTCTCTTTGCGATCCCAGATGATCCGATAACTCTATAATTGCTCGAGAGGGCAGCAGGTGCTCCTGATCATTGATAGTGACCAGGTCGTAGTCGATTAAACTTTTCGCAGCAGTAATCGGGAAATCGGGTGGAATTTCCACTGAGATGCTTTCAAGACGCAGCACTCGATTACTCTCGCGGTCGACCCAGATGCGTCCGCGATAGCCAACGATCGTTTCCAATGGTGCAGAGCTTATGCTCTCCTGAAATTTCAGTGTCTGATGAGAAAACTCTTTCTTCACCGAATACTCATAGACGACGGTGCGGCGGCCGCGCAGAGTATCGGTATCAACCATCTGAAATTCGCCCCGCGTTTCCGGCTTGAACAATTGCGAGAGCATCGAAACGTATTCCCCGCTCGAGGTGGTGCCGCCCAGCTTGTCACCGTAGGAAGATCCCTCTCTCTCGTCTTCACCAGGCGGCATTCCATTAACAGAGAGCAGCTTGTACTGCTCGCCCGACGATTGGCGATAGCTAACAGCAATGCTTAGCCGATCATAAACGGTCCAGTTATTTGTCGCCCCATAGGCACGCGAGCGAGTGATCTGCTGCTTTACCAGATAGTCCGGCATCTTATCGGCCGCGCCCAACGTTGCTTTGCGAGCCCGTTCGAGCAACTCCAGCCCTTCGGTCGTAGGAGGCAGAGCAGCGATGACAGGATTCAGCCGGCGGCGCTCGGCTTCGTCAAGAGTGTGAAGCAGCAAAGTGTCGTTGCCGCTCTTGGTAGCCACCAATGACCGCAAACCACTCGTCAAGGGGAACCCGATGCCACGCTTTCTGATTTCATCTACCAGATTGTCGCGTTCTTCAGGATGCCTGGGAAGTTGGTAGAGCAAGCGCACGAATTCTTGATTCGTCAGCGGAGATCCTTGCTGCAATTCCGCCGGCTGTGGAAAGGGCGAAGCGTTCGTTTGCGCATGCGCGGTGGAAGCCAGTGAAGCAATGCCGAAAGCGGTGCAGAAAGTAAGTAACCAAAAGAATCCAATGCGCGAAGAGCGCAGAACAAACAAAGAATTTACGTATTTCAAGATTGCCTTCCGATTAAAAATTTATTTCTTGTTTAGACGCGGGACTTGTCCCGCGTTTGACTGGGCGGACAAGTCCGCCCTCTAAACGTGAAAAGAACTTCCTGGTTCACTCATCGACTCCATGTCAACGGCGCGATAATCTTTGAGAGCACATCCGGCTTTGTCGGATCACGCTCGAGCACCGGATACTTTTTACCGTCGCGATAATCGAGCTTATGTGTTCCGAGTTGACCTTCGTTGTCAATTAGCAACTCCAGCCGGCCGCCGGTCCTGGTCGCTCGCACATCATCACGCAAGACCGCAGATGAATAAGCTTTGCCATTGACGGCGACCAGTTTCATGCCCGGCCCAATGCGGGCCTTCGCCGCGGCCATGCCTTCAATAACGTCCGCGATCGTCCCATCTCCATTAATACGCAAGCCGATTGAATAAGCTTCTTCGGTGAAATTGCGGAGCTGCTCAGCGTCTCTCAAAAAGCCGTTCGGCGTTTCCTGATAAGCCACCTTCCAGCCACCCCGTTCGATGCCGCCCAGCGGCGCATGGAAGTCTGTCGAATTCAATCGCGTCAATAAAAAATTTCGCCAGTCGTACGGCGCCACATCGTTGAGCGTCGTCACGACGTCATCGAAAATGTAAGTCTTAACCATCGGTGGCGTGCTGGGCGCACCATGAAAACGCTTGCAGAAATCGTCGAGCGAGCGCCTGCCGCCCGTCAACTCGCGAATCCTGGTGTCCGTGTCGAGCCAAATCAGCCAGCCTTCGTCATAGAAATCTACCGCGCGACGGATTGAATTCCATTCCGTGGGCGCTCCATAAAGAATCTGGGCCGCAATCGTGGTATCAATCAGCGGCCGCCACGCGCGACCCGGCTTGTGATCGAGATCGGCAGCGATCTCGGCAAGATGATCACGGTATTGTTGCTGGGTCCAGAGCCCGCTGCGCGCCGAAAGCAAATTCCCAAGGTATTGCGTCAGCCCTTCGTATACCCAAAGCAACTCGCCCTTCATCGGTTCCTGATAATTCGGCGTTGTCAGTCCCGCCGGCCGGCGGTACTTTCCATTCCAGGAGTGCACAAACTCATGCGGCAACACACCGAGCGAAACGTCGCGTAAGGAATCATCAATGAGCGAGCGGGCCGGAACGCGGCTATCGTTCGACTCATGATGCTCGAGACCAAAGTGCGCCGTGTGATCGCTCAGTGTCAACAAAAAGTGATAGTGCTGATAATGTGTCGCGCCAAAAAGCGAAACCGCTTCCGAAACAATTCGTCTTAGAGCGGTAGATAGTTCCGGGCTCAAATCCAAATCCGCAGGGTCGTCGCCGGCGATATCAATCTCGTTTGGAGGATTGGCGGCCAGCGGAATGGCGCGAAAATATTCGCCCGTGAGCACTGGTGAGTCGACCAGCCGTTCGAGCGTAACCGAACCAAAATCAACTTTACCAGCAGCTTGGCTCGTCACCGGCAGCGAGGTGCCGAACTTCCAACCTGCGGGCAAAACAAGATTGGCTTTGAAATTCACATCACCGATGTTTGATCCCGCCGGATAGAGCAGCAATTGATTCCAGGTGACGATCGCCAGATGCGCAGTGGTCGAGGCACCCGCCGTGAATCCGCCGGCGAACGTCGGCGAAAGAAACTCCAAAGCCACCTCGAGTTCACGCACACCAGCGGGCACCTCGAGATGAAACGCGTACATATCAACGTCGTCGCGACTCCACGGAATGGTTTTTCCGCCGGCAGTAACCTTCAGTCCCGCGAGATTGATGATTGGGCCGGTCGGGCCGTGCTCTCCAGGAATCCATTCGGGATAAACGAGCGTCAGCGGTCCCGGCGAAACCGGCATCGTCATCCGTGCATGAAAAAGCTTGCGTGGCGCTTCAGTGGCATCAACACTCAGCCTGATTGTTGATGCGGGTGCGGGCGAGTAAGCACCGGGCCTGGCGAGCAGTTGGGCCTGAAAAAGAATTAAAGTGGCAGTCGCGAATAAGAGCGTCCTAAGTCTTCGTTTCATCATATTTCCCTGCGGATTTCCGGCAGGTCTGTGACCTGCCGCACATCAGGCGGCAAAGCCGCACGAACAGCGGGCGAAGCACAGTCCGATGCACTGTTAAGGAATCGGAAGTCGGCGAATCATCTCACCGCTTATGATAGTCGTGCCGGGCGTAGATGTGTCAATCAGCGGAGTCTCAACTATGATACCCAGCGTCACTGAAGTCATCTTGGTGAGCAGAATCGTTTCCAGTTTGAATGACGCAACAGAAAAGTGTTCGAGGAAGACAGAGCCAGTAGCGCCAAAGGCGCGAAAGCTGGTAGCCAGGTGCAAGCGCGAAGCGCGCCGCGCCTGGGAATCGAATCAGCTTACTATTCGCGCCCCGAAGGTGCGCGAGGACGATCGATCATTCGTAATGTCACAGCAAAATCTCTGACGCCCCTTCAGGGCTCGGTTACCAAGTACTACCGGGACCAGGGGCGGCGCGCTTCGCGCTTGCCCCTGGCTACCTTCTTTACCTGCTTCGCAGGCTAATGAATCGTTTCGACTAACTTGAATGTTGGTCGTGCATCTGTATAAAACAGGGCGGCGACCCTCAGCTAAATCTGGCGAACGCCTATGGCGTTTTTTGGATAGCCAATTACATGCAGAAATGTTTGATGCCCCGCGATAGAATGCTGACGCATTCATTGAGTTGATCAATCGGGACAAACTCGCCAGTGCGATGCGCCACGCGAATATCGCCCGGACCAAAGACCACTGCATCGGCTCCGAGCGCGATCATGCTCGGTGCTTCGGTGCCGAAGGCCACAGTGCTCGAAGCTCTGTTCGAAGCCTGTTCGAGGAATTCAACCAGTGGCGAACCTGCAGGCGTCTCGAAACTTTCATCTACACGCGAGCCGTTGATTTCACAAACAAAGTCACCATGCTGCCTTTGCAAAACGGCTACTGCTTGCTCGACCAGAGCCAAAACCTTAAATGTGTCCTGGTCGGGAACCGGTCTCCACTCGAGAGTAAACCGACAGTCGCCGGCGATGATGTTCTTCGCCGTTCCGCCGTTGATCAGACCGACATTCAGCGTCGTGTACGAAGGGTCGAAGCCTGCGCGCTGATCTTGTTTCAATTCTTCGGCTATGATTTCAATACGTTCAATCAAATGCGCTGCGGAAAAAATTGCCGACGAGCCCAGCGCCGGATATGCACTATGCGCTTCGCGGCCGCGCACGATTATCTCAGCCAAACAATAACCTTTTCCGGCGCGCATCGGCTGTAACGAAGTTGGCTCGCCAACAATGGCGTAACGAGCACCGAATGGCTTCGCTTCAGCCAGGCGCTTTGCGCCCAGACAGCCCACTTCTTCATCGGCAGTGAAGACCAAAGCCATTGGCTGTTTAAGTTGCTTGAGGTTGACGCTCTCAATCGCCGTGAGTGCGGCGGCGATAAATGCTTTCGTGTCGCAGGCGCCACGGCCGTACAGGTTGCCATCCTTCTCAGTCAGCTCCAGCGCTTCTGTCCAGGCAGAATCGTAAGGCACGGTATCAGTGTGCCCGACAAAGGCGAGTTGAATGTCAGGCGCCCCAGACAATTCGGCGCCCACAATCGCTACAAGATTAATTTTTTCGATACCATAGTCATCAGTGTAGCGAAGCCGCCGGCTAGTGAAACCAGATGCCTCGCAACGCGCCGCGAGGTAGGAAATAATTTCAGCATTCGAACGCGAAGAGACTGAATCGATGTTGACCAATTCCTTGAGTGTCTGTTCGACGTTCATAGTCATTTTGCTGCCCTGGTTTGCGGCTTTGCCGCTCATCAGTTCGGTAAGGCTCTGCCTTACCGTGGAATGCTTCGAAATTTACGATGCGAGGCCATGCCTCGGGGTCGAGGCACAGCCTCGCCTACTCAAAAATGAGGCTCCCGGAAAGTCAGAGCCTTTCCGCCCTGTGCCGCGGCATAGCCGCAAAGCCACTCCTTTTGCGAGACTGGTCACGCCGGTCGCTGGGCCATCACTACCATTTTTCAACCCCACAATCGCTTTTGCATCTCGTTGAATCTCTCGACTACTTCTTCCTGCACTAAATGCCTTCCTTCCGAAACGATGGGCTGGCCGGCGACAACTACCTCACGCACGGCGGCACGCGACGATGAGAAGACGATGCTTGTCAGCAGATCATCCGCCAATGCGCCGGCAATCGACGGATCGTCGAGAGCGACGGTGAAAAAGTCAGCCGGCTCTCCCGGCTCCAGCGCGCCGCCGGCGGCGCCAATACTGCGGGCGCCGTTCACTGTCGCGCAATCAAACAGCCGCAAGGCGAGGGCAGAAACCCGACCGTTAGGGAGGGTGCCCGTCTCAGTCTCATCGGCTGATTCGGCCGTAGCTTTGTATGCACCCTCCCTAACGGTCGGGTTTCTGCCGTCAAGCACCGCGCGCGCCAGTTTTTGCAGTCGCAAGTTATACTCAAGCTCCCGGGCATCTTCGAGTAAATCTATCTGCACATGACTGTCGGTTCCGAGGCAAACTGCGATGCCGTGTTTGAAATATTCATCTGCAGGCACAACTCCGTCACCGAGATTTCGTTCGGTCGTGGGGCAAGCGCAAACCATGGCGCCAGCCCTGGCAAAGGAAGGGATTGTTTTTGGTGTGACATGAATCGCATGAACAGCGGTGAAGTTTTCGCTCAACAATCCCTCGGTCTCGAGCAAAGCTATCGGCGTGCGTCCGTACTCTTCCACGCAAGCTGAAACCTCCGCCGGCTGTTCGGCCACGTGCATATGAACTTTCAGCTCATGTTGCTTCGCGTAACCGATCACTTCGCGTAGATTATCGAGCGGCACAGCCCGCACGCTGTGCGGCGCCACGCCAATCCAAACCGTAGCAGGCGGGGCAGTAGCCCGACCCCGGGGTCCCCAGCCGGGCAGCCCGGCTGGGGTGGGGCGGTCAGGGAGGGCTCCGCTTTCTGCTGCGGAAGATGAGCCCTCCCTGACGGTCGGGCTACTGCCCCGATTAACGTCGGCAATTAAGCTCTCCAGATTTCTCAGGTAGATCTCAGCCTCCTTCTCAATGAAGCGAGACTGCCTGGGATTCTCTTCCGTTTGATAGCCAGACCGCGCGTATGCGACACGCAATAGCGCGGTGCGCAATCCGATATCGCGGGCAGCGCGCACCACTTCTTTCGCCAGCAAATTCTGATCGTCATAAGGCGTGCCGTCCGGCGCGCGATGAATGTAGTGAAACTCGCCGACCGCTGTAATTCCGCTAAGCGCCATTTCCAGAAATGCCATCCGCGAGGCGTCGTAAACGTCTTCCGGTGTCAGGCGAATCGCGGCTGAATACATCATTTCGCGCCAAGTCCAGAACGAATCTTGTTTGCTTAAAGTCGAGCCACCGCCCGACCCGGCGGGCATTAGCCCGCCGCTAAACGGGGGATTGCCTATTCGATATTCCGTTCGCCCGCGCAGCACTCGCTGGAACGCATGCGAGTGCGCGTTGACCATGCCCGGCAGCAGCGCGCGATTCGACAAGCGAATTCTTTTCTCATCCTTTAGCTCATCAACGCGAATGACCTTCACGATCCGACCGGTCGGATGGCAGACCAGGGCCACTCCGCTTTCGAAGCATTGGCCGTTGAAGAGCAGGTCAGGCAACCAGGCAATCAGTGACAAGTAGTCGTGTGATCCAGTCATTCCTATGTTGGTTGTTCCTCTGGTTTTGGCCTGCGAACGTTATAGAGAGCGCAAGAAGAATGGGCGTCCTTGGGTTGGCGGAACGCGAGCCAGTCATCCGCAGTATGCGCGCGCCGGGGTAAAAGCTCCGCGTCCTCAATAATGTCGGCGACTTCATTAAGGTTGCCTACGACGCGCCAACGATCGATAAAGTGATAATCGTTTTCCGCCATCGGCATGTCAGGCGCGGAGCATATCACAAGCCCGCACGTCGTTTCGTCGCGTTCGGTTGCTCCCCGGGCATTAAGCACTATAAATTCTATTCAGATATGGATGCGCTTTCATCTTCGCTTGCCGTTTTGACCGCAATGATAACGCCGGCAGTTTTGATCTCGGCCAGCAGAACAATGATTCTGTCATAATAGAAAACCTTCGGATTTCGGAATGCGGATTTCGGATTACAAAACCCATTGCCCTTCCTATCATCGACTCACGCAAAGCGGCGAATTGCAGCGTCGTGTGGAAGCACTTGAGGCCTTCCTGGAGCGATGCACCGTCTGCCCGCGCGACTGTCTGAACAATCGGCTCAACAATGAAATCGCGGCCTGCTACTCGGGTCGCCTGCCGATCGTGTCTTCGTACACACCGCACTTCGGTGAAGAGCCGCCGCTGGTTGGGACGCGCGGAGCCGGCAACATCTTCTTCGGTAACTGCAACCTGCGCTGCGTGTACTGCCAGAACTATCAGATTTCGCAGACGCACAGAGAGCAAATCAGGAACGAAATTACACACGAACGTTTGGCTGAAATGATGCTCGAGTTGCAGGCCCGCGGCTGTCATAACATAAACTTCGTTTCACCGAGCCACTTCGCGCCGCAGATGGCGCGGGCGATTCTGATCGCGGCTGAACAAGGGTTGCGCCTGCCGATTATTTACAACACCAACGCGTACGACTCGGTAGAAGTGCTGCGCCACCTCAACGGCATCGTCGACATTTACCTGCCGGATTTAAAGTATGCGGACGATGAATCGGGATTCCTCTATTCGAAGGTAAGCAGTTATCGCGAGTGCTCGCGAAGGGCAATTGCGGAAATGTTTCGCCAGACTGGCGACGAATTAGTCTTCGACAGTGACGGCCTGCTGAAACGAGGTCTGGTGGTCCGCTTGCTCGTGTTGCCGAACGATCTCGGAGGCCTGCGCCAATCGCTCGGATGGATTCGCGACGAATTGAGTCCACGCGTCGCAGTGTCTTTGATGGCCCAGTATTATCCGACAAACGTGGCGGGCACGAATCAGCGTTACCTGTTACTGTCGCGGAGGATTACGGAATCAGAATGGCTGCGCGCCGTCTCAGCGCTGGATGAATTCGGAATGCAGCAAGGTTGGTTGCAGGAATACGACGGCCCTGCTTTTTACTACCGGCCGGACTTTAGGAACGACAGAACTCCGTTTAGCGATATACGAGACTTCGGATGACAATTATTCCAGGCCATAGGAGTCTGTCGGAATAATCACATTTCTCCGTGTAAACTCCGTGTTCTCTGTGTCTCCGTGTTGAAATTCCTAAGAAAAGAATGCACCACGGAGGCACGGAGATCACGGAGAAGCTTTTTTCCGACAGACTCCTAGCGGCCGTGAGTTAATAGCCACGACCGTAAGGTCGTGGGACGGTGAGCCAAACACCGCCAAGGCCAGAAGGGCCGATACACCACCAAGGAGCAGACTCCATGGCTGGTACACCTTAGTCTTTTAGTTCATTTCATCTGGAGCACGGCACGAACGCGAGCCGTGGATTGGTGACGATTGGCACGAGCCTCTTCACGCTTATATTGGCGGCGTAATGAGAAACAAGAATGCCAGACTGCTCAGTGCCGGTGGAATGCACGATCACATTCACCTGTACGCATCGCTGTTTCTCAACAAGTCTGAAATTGATTACGATGAACGCTATCTGTGGGACTGAGATTGGTGGCGGCCCTTCAGGCCTCATTTCGGCGAAGTTAATCTGGTTCCACGGCCTTACGGCCGTATCGGGATAGGAAGAAGCCTTGCGGCTCCTCCCTCCCACACCACCCGGCATACGGGTCCGTACCAAGGCGGTTCGGCAAAGACACGATTGGTCACGAGACACAACAGTTCACGAACGCGCTAAGGAGTAGAGGCCGAGC
>WNGK01002842.1_pt1 | contig 27079 bp, 24 predicted proteins | sample 5400601 | NCBI WGS metagenome assembly WNGK01 (sample SAMN13153376, study PRJNA577476) | soil metagenome | isolation source: 60 cm soil or saprolite under Garry oak tree replicate 1 | place: USA:California | collected 2016-06-15
TTCAATTTTTAGTACGCTGCACTGTGTAACTGCGGTGGCAGACGCAACGCGAAGGGGCTGATCAGAGGTAATACATCCCTCTCCGACGAAGTCTCCTTCGCCTAACAGCGTGATCGTAGCTTCCTTGCCTTGAGGGGATAAGACGGTAAGCTTGGCGCGGCCTCTTTGAATATAGAAAACGGCATCGCTAGGCTCGCCCTGGGCGAAGATCACTTGGTTCTTTGGGTATTGCATTATGGTTCTGCCCAACCCGGTTTGAGCGAGGAAATCCTTAGGATCAAATATCCGAGTCTTAAGATGCGACATACAAAATCTCCTCTAGAAGCATGATGCGCCGACAAACCATGTCTGTCACGAAATCTGAACAGCAGTTTTGTTACGAAATCCGAACAGGCAGTAGCTACTCGAACCAGCCTCACGTCCGGGGGATCAACCGCATCAATGGTTACGCACCTAACGCGGTGCACTTTTGAAAAGACAGAATTCCGGACTGACGTTATCGTTCTGCGTAGATCTAGGTGCAGCCTTTCTCAGAGCGGAGGAAACGAGAGCAAGGATGCCTAGAATTTTACTGGCAAAGGACGACAACGTTGTCCGCGATATGCGACACGCAGTGCTGGAACGGGATGGGTTCGATGGAGTCGCCGTGGCGAATGTAACGCGGAGCGCTCAGCCGTATTCGCAGCCCGTCAAACGCGGGACGGGATCCCCTCATTGCGCACGCAACTGAGTATGATTTGAGCGAGCGCGTCGAAAGCCGAGAGGCCGCGCTACCCCCGCACGCTGATCTTTGAGAAAGACAAGACTGCTCGACCCGAGGTCGGCCGCCCCATCGACATCGCGGGACGGAAGGTGGTGAAGATCAGCATCCGCTTCACCTGCGGCAGAAGCTGTTCAGAATCTTTCGAGTCGGAAAGAATGCGATAGTCCTGCACCCGCCCGTTCGCGTCCACGTCGGTTTCGATCACAAGCGAATCCGCATTCACCGAGCTCAGGGTTGTGCCAAAGGCAGTCTGCTCAAGTTCAGGTGCGGTATGAAGCAATAGCGGAACATCGTCGTTACTGGCCTGCACCTGTGCCGGCACGGCGAGCAGAGCCATTACGAAGCCGAAAATCACCACCGCGCTCAAAACTCCCGCCGTCGCCGGAACCATGACCGTCGACATCGCGTTTTCCAGCCGCAGACGAAGACCATGGAACCTCGGCTCACGCTTCCGAGCCGCTTCCCGCGAAGCAAGCACGCGCAATTTCAGTCCCAGATCCGACGGAACCTGCGGACGGCGCAACGTGCCCAGCAATTGCTGCGCCTTGCGCAATGCCACGTACTCCCTGTGGCAGGCGGGACAATTCTCCATATGCTCTTGCAATCCGAGCATCTGCGTGCCCGTGACCGCCCCATCCAGATAGGACGAGAACAACTGTCTGGCCTCAGTGCACTTCTGTATCGCGGTGCACTTCATGACGTCACCTCAACTCTTCTACCCCCTCCGGAAGCTTGCGAATTCTTCAATCGGTGATCTTGCTCTTCTTCTTCCTGCGGCGTGTTCAGTCCTAATTCCGCTCCCGACTCCCGTACGTATGCTGAGAGGCGTCGCTTCAACGCTGCGCGTCCGCGCGTCAACCTTGACTTCACCGTGCCCAGCGAAATCTCCAGCACGTCCGCAATCTCCTCGTACGACATCTCTTCCAAATCGCGCAAAACCAGAGTCGTGCGGTACGGCTCTGGCACCTCTCGCAATTCCGCTTCTACTCTTTGCCGCACTTCACAATGGGCAGCACTATCGAAAGGTGATTCGTCACGGTCCACCAACGCAACGCGCACGGCACATTCGCCGATTGCCAGTCCATCCGTCTCTATCGGCTCAATCGATGTTTCGCGCGCCTTATGCCGGAACCACCAACGCCGCCGGTTCGCGGCTTCGTGCAACGCTATACGGTAAATCCAGGTCTTTAAGCTCGACTCGCCGTGAAACTGCTTCATCCCCCGAAACACTTTGAGAAACACCTCTTGCGTAGTATCGGCCGCGTCTGCCGGATCGTTCGCCATCCGGTACACAAGTCCATACACGGGCTGCTGAAACTCGCCGACCAGCCAGGCATACGCTTCTTCCGAGCCGGCCTTCAGCTCTGCGACGATCGCCGCCTCGTGGCCATGTGCCCCGATTGCGCTTGCCAGATCACCCAAGGTGGTTGCTCCCGCCATACCTTTCCGGCGCTCCCTGATTATAGGATTTCCCACCCACTCCCGACCAAAAAATTGCCGCCGGGAGACCAATCCGTACTCTCATAGACTCCGCCTGACCTTTAAGAGTTCCCTCCTCGAACGACTTATTTTTCACGGGTTTACGGCAGGGCTCGCCGAGGAGTTTCGGAGGAAGGCCCAAGTGACTCCACAAATATCCCAGTCGGCTGGCGTTTCGGTGGCAACGAAAGGTGACAGACTGCGGTGGAGGCACTCTATTTCTGGCACGCTGGGACCTGCCTTCGAACTGCTGAGCAAAGATTACGCCATCATTCAAGTGCTGGTCACATTGCAGGATTGGTTCCGCATAAAACCTAATGGGCAAGAAAAATAGCAAGAAAACTGGAAAGCTGCTCGACTCCGTTCCCCACCGCTCGTTCGATTCCGGCCCATTGAGTAGCGACTGGGCGAGGCAGGCGGAGGGCGGCTTGAAATCCTAGTCCCTCAGCGGGCACAAGTACCAATGCTTCGCTGAATATCGCGGACTTTACATGCACCCACAGATCGCCCAAGTTCTCTATTCCGAAGTCATGTTGCTGCCCTCTCTCCCTAACCTCTGCTCAAATGCAAACGACAAAAGGGCACACCGCATGTGTGCCCTCCTGCTCAGGATGTGCGAAAGTCCCCCCCCTTAGTCTGACGCACTAGCGCAATGCCGCAAACAGCACTGCGTCCTGGACGGTGTAGTCCCGCGCCACTTCCATTTCCCGCGGACTCTTTGGGAGCTGACGACCCGAGTCGCTTCCGGCTACCCAAAGCTGGGCCAGGAAATATCGATCTCCGTACCGATGGAAAACCAGCTTGGACCGTTTTACAGCGTTGACCGTTTTACAGCGTTGATGGATGCGCACCGTTGCGACAGTACAACTCCGCGGATGATAAAATTAAATGGAACGTCAGCTTTCAGGTTAACGGTCTGGGCGTAAGCGGACATCCCCACCAACAGGCCCAAGCCGAGTAGAACAAACAGTTGCTTTTTCATATGATCTCCTCGTGTTGGGACGGGACCTCACAGGATTGGCTTAATCTCCAACCCTTACCGCTTTCAATTTGTGTCCGCTGCCCCGACATCATTGCAATGGTTTTGAAAACCGTTGCTGTTTTTATGGAATGCAGGTAGCGTGCCAAGGCTAAGCGCCGGTTGCCACCCGCTCCTTTCGCGAGCCACAACCCTATGATTCCATGATCCGTACCTCTAGAATCGCGGAGTGGCAACCTTCGCGAGCTTAGCCCACGATCGGCTCCCCATTAACCCAACTGTTAATGATTCCCATCCCTTGGGTTAATCGGACTCGCGTGCACGATCCGCTCAAGTGTGCTAAACCGCAACGGGAGGAAGATGAATCCCCGAATCGTAGGTATCGCGGGGCCTTTTCGCGGCGACGTCTTTCCGCTGCGCGATGGAGACGTCTCGATCGGACGGGAGTCGTCCAACGACCTCTGCATTACAGATGCAGCCCTGTCCCGTCGGCACTGCTTGCTCATGCCCAAGAGCGAGCAGTTTGCCATCCGCGATCTTGGAAGTCGCAACGGAACGCGCGTCAATGGCGTGCCCGTCGATGAACAGCTTTTGTCGCACGGAGATCAGATCGCCATTGGCAGTTCACTGCTCATATTCCTGCTCCGGGAAGACGAACTTCACCTCGAAAGAAACCCGGTTGAATTGACGGAAACGGCAGAGATCGGGAACTCTGCACTTCTACTTCGACCAGAAGATGCCTTGTACGGACGACCGGATCGCGGGATTGCAACCTTGCCGCAAACAGCTCGAGTGGCCAGCGATCTGAGCGCATTGCTCAAAATTGCCAGCGGCATCGGCGGTATTCGGGACCAGGATTCGCTGCAATGGCAACTCCTGGGGATGATCTTCGACCTGGTTCCTGCGAGCGCGGAGCTGTATTGCTTTTCGACCGCACAGGCGAGTTCAGTTCCGCCGTTGCCTGGGATCGGGTGCGCGGCCCCGGCCATCCGGTTCGAGTAAGCCGATCCGTGGTCCAGCGTGTTCGGCGGGATTGCGTTGGAGTGGTTGTAAACGACGTCTCCGGCGATGAAGTTTTCAATCAGATACGAACTCTAGCTGAATTAAGTGTCAGCTCCCTGCTTTGTGTCCCGCTTGTGGTCTCCGGCACAGCAGTGGGTGCGATTTATCTCGACAGTCAGGCGCCGGGCGAGCATTTCGACGACCATCACTTGCAGGTGATGACAGCTGTGGCCGGAATTGCCAGCATCGCGCTCGACAACGTGCGGCAGTGGCAGCAATTACGCCAAGAAAATCAAGGGCTGCGCGCGGAGGTCGATCTCGAGCACGACATGATCGGCGCCAGTCCCCGCATGAAAAACGTCTTCAATTTCATTCGCCGGGTCGCGCCCACCGATTCCACCGTGCTCATCGAGGGCGAGAGCGGAACCGGCAAGGAGTTGGTAGCGCGCGCCATTCATCGCAACAGTCCCCGCAGCGATCGCCCGTTTGTTGCGATCAACTGTGCCGCCATCACGGAAACCCTTTTGGAAAGCGAGCTGTTTGGCCACGAGAAAGGCGCTTTCACCGGAGCGGTCTCTCAGCAGCAAGGAAAAATGGAAGCTGCTGAGGGGGGCACGTTGTTCCTGGACGAAGTCAGCGAACTCGCTCCCAGCTTGCAGGCCAAATTGTTGCGCGTGTTGCAGGAGCGTGAGTTCGAGCGTGTAGGTGGCACACGTCCAATTAAGCTGGACATCCGCCTGATCGCAGCCACCAACCGGCTCCTGCTTGAAGCGGTTCAGGGCGGCACCTTTCGCAAGGATTTGTATTACCGCCTGAACGTGGTTGCTGTAACCATGCCACCGTTGCGCGAGCGCCGCGAAGATATTCCCTCGTTAACCGATCATTTCATTGCCAAGGCCCGCCGCAAGTGCAAGGCGAGAATGAAATCGCTTTCGACGGAGGCTCGGTCGTACTTGATCAATTACGACTGGCCCGGCAATGTTCGCGAACTCGAGAATGCCATTGAGCGCGCCCTCGTGCTGGGTTCGACGGAGTCCATTCTGCCCGACGACTTGCCCGAAGCTCTCCTGGAAGCCGGCTCACCGGCTACAGAATCGAGCGCGAAATACCACGACAGGATCAGGGAGGTGAAGAAGCAACTCGTCCTGCAAGCCCTCCAGCAAGCCGACAGCAATTACATCGAGGCCGCAAAAGCTTTGGGGATGCACCCCAACTCGCTTCTCCGGCTAATTCGCACTCTCGACCTCAAAGCCGCTGTCAAGCTGGAGCGCGGCAGCAGTAACCAGTGAGTTGAGGATTTTTACGTTCGCATACGTAACAATTGGTGCGCGTCCCATCAGTGAAAGAGTTTGAGCGTAGTCCGTTGCGGAACGGAACTGAGAACAGCCTGTCAGTACAAAAGGAGGGCCTATGACGGAAGAGTCAGGAAGTACGGTCGGGCACGGCGATCGATGGCCAACCGCGGTGGCCTCGCTGATAGTCGGCGGCGCGTTCTTCTCCCTGTGGTTCTGGCTGCTGCCGCAGTGGCTCGGGTTCAGCGCGGAAATAGCAGGCACAGCACGTTGGCGATGGCTGGCGGCAGTTCCCTCAGCGCTAGGATTCGCCGTTGCCCTGCGCTGCATCTGGGACTTCGGGTGGACAGGACGCGGCACGCCTGCCCCGGTCGCTCCGCCACAGCGATTAGTAGTAGTGGGTTTCTATCGCTACGTGCGCAACCCCATGTATGTAGGCTTCGCCGCGGGCTGGATCGGACTCTGGATTGTCTTCGGACATGCCAACCCAGCAGCGATTGCTGCCGTGGCGGCCGTTGCCCTAGGCCTACATCTGTTCGTGGTCTTTTACGAAGAGCCTACTCTGCGCCGGAAATTCGGAAGGGACTACGAACAGTATTGCCGCCACGTGCGTCGCTGGTGGCCACGTGTGCCAGCCTGGGACAAACCGCAATAGCGGTGGATTTAAGCAAATGTGGGCGAGGAATCTGCTCTGCTAGGGCGCGTGAGCCATCTCGGCTCTGAGCGTGAGCCACCTCGGCAGTACGCACAACCCGCACCCTGTCACTGAGCGAAGCGAAAGCCTGCCCTGAGCCTGTCGAACGGTACCCCTGCGTTTCGCGCCCTCCCTCCGAGCCTCAGGGAGCTCAGCCCGTACATCCGGTGACGTTTCGCCGAACAGACGACGCCTACAATCCCCAGCCCAGCAACTGTCTCTCACCATCTCAAGGTTCTCAGCGAGGCCAAACTCGTCATCTGCCGCCGCGACGGGCAGTTCGTCTACAGCCAGGCCGTTCCTGAAACCATCGCAGCCTACACTCGCGCGCTCGCGAAAATCGCAGGAGGCATGAAAGCGATACGCCACCGTTGATTCGTCCGGTGCGGCCCATCCTGTCGGGTGGTTGCGAGGGGGGCGACGATCTTCGGCACATCCCAACGGCCAAAAAGCAAACGAGGCAGCTGAACGCCGCCCCGTTTGTCTGAATGCTGACTGCTGACTGCTGAGTGCCGCCCCTAAGTTCCTTCCGACCACCCTGCCAAATACTCTTCCTGCTCCGGAGTCAGCCGGTCGATCTTGATCCCCATGGACTCCAGCTTCAGCTTCGCCACCCGCTTGTCCAATTCATCGGGAACCTTGTAGACCGTTTTCTCCAGTGTCTTGAAATTCCTGACCATGTGTTCGACCGAGAGCGCCTGATCGGCGAAGCTCATGTCCATTACGGACGCGGGATGCCCCTCCGCCGACGCCAGGTTGATCAGCCGTCCCTCGCCCAGCAGATTGATCTTGCGTCCATCTTTCAACGAGTATTCATCGACATAATTTCGCGTTCTGCGCTTCGATGACGACATCTTCTCCAGCGCTGGAATATCAATCTCCACATTGAAGTGGCCGGAGTTGGAAATGATGGCGCCATCTTTCATCAACTCGAAATGATCTTTGGTGAGCACGCTTTTGTTGCCAGTCACGGTGCAGAACACATCGCCCAGCTTGGCCGCATCGGTCATTGACATCACGCGGAAGCCGTCCATCACGGCTTCCAGCGCCTTGGTCGGATCAACTTCCGTGACAATCACTTCCGCGCCAGCGCCTCGCGCCCGGCTGGCCAGTCCGCGTCCGCACCAGCCATACCCGGCGATCACAAACTTCGATCCCGCCAGCAGAAAGTTGGTGGCGCGAATGATGCCATCAATCGTCGATTGTCCCGTGCCGTAGCGATTGTCGAACAGATGCTTGGTGTCGGCGTCATTCACTGCGACAATAGGAAAGCGCAGCACGCCTTCCTTCGCCATCGCCCGCAGGCGAATGACTCCGGTCGTGGTCTCTTCCGTTCCGCCGATCACACCGTCGAGTGCGTCTTGCCGCTTGGTATGCAGCAGCGTGACCAGATCGGCGCCATCATCCATCGTGATGTGCGGTTTATGGTCGATAGCGGCGAGGATGTGGTTGTAATAGGTGTCGTTGTCCTCACCCTTGATGGCAAACACGGAAATGCCCTGATCGCGGACCAGGCTGGCGGCGACATCATCTTGAGTCGACAAGGGATTCGAGGCGCACAAGACTACGTCAGCGCCGCCGTCGCGCAGGCAAATCGCCAGGTTCGCAGTTTCCGCCGTTACGTGCAGACAGGCGGAAATGCGGATGCCCTTCAAGGGCTGGTTCTTGATGAACTCTTTGCGGATGATCTGCAGCACTTTCATCGACTGATTGGCCCAATCGATGCGCTTCTTGCCCAGGTCGGCTAAGTCTACGCTCTTGATGTCGCAATTCAGGGGTGTTGCCGTGGTTGACATACTTCTCCTGTGGCGCTTTATGCGCGGAAAATACTTGGATGATCTAGTGGCGGGATAGCCAGTTCAGTGCCCAGTACTCCGCCAAGAATACACGAACTTTAAAGAGCGGATCAGGTACTTCAGGTGCTCCGTTGGGGTTAGTCTTTCGGCCCTCTCCGGATGGCACTTTGGTGAGTCCCAGAATTGCTGGTGTCATCCTGAGCGCAGCCGTTTTTCAGGCGGAGCGAAGCATCTTGCGTGCAGCGGGGTTATCTCTCCACACGAGCTCACAAGGACGCTCACGAAGTTTACTTGCGAACGACCTGTCCCGCCGGTTCCCGCAATCCGGCATCACTGGCTAGCTTCGCAGCTTTGTCGGTAGCTTCCCAGGTGAAGTCCGCGTCGCTGCGTCCGAAGTGTCCGTAGGCCGCCGTCTTCTTGTAGATCGGCCGCCGGAGATCCAGCGACTCAATAATGCCTCGCGGCGTCAAGTTGAAGTGCGAGCGCACCAGATCCGGAATGTTTTCCGGATCGACTTTTTCCGTGCCGAACGTATCCACTCGCACGCTCACCGGCTCAGCCACGCCGATCGCATAGGCGAGTTGTACTTCGCAACGGTCAGCCAGCTTCGCAGCTACAACATTTTTAGCAATGTGCCGCGCCATGTAAGCCGCCGACCGATCGACCTTCGTCGGATCTTTTCCGCTGAAAGCCCCCCCACCATGGCGGCCCATCCCGCCGTATGTATCCACAATAATCTTGCGTCCCGTCAAACCCGTGTCACCCATGGGCCCGCCAATCACAAAACGTCCCGTGGGATTGATGTGGTAGTGGGTATATTCATCCAGCCATTGCGCCGGGATCACAGCCTGAATTACATGCTTCAAAATTCCTGCCCGCAACTCATCATTAGTCACGGTCTCAGCATGCTGAGTGGAGATCACCACCGCATCCACCCGAACCACTTTCCCTTTAGCGTCGTACTCAACCGTAACCTGAGACTTCCCATCCGGCCGCAAAAATGGAAGAGTCCCATTCTTCCGCACTTGCGAAAGCCGCATCGTAAGCTTGTGCGCCAAAGAAATAGGAGCCGGCATCAGCTCCTCCGTCTCATCACAAGCATACCCAAACATCATTCCCTGGTCGCCGGCGCCGCCGGTGTCTACTCCCATGGCGATATCGCCAGATTGTTTGTTGATGGTGGAGATTACGGCGCAGGTATTGCAGTCGAAACCGTGGAGGGCGTTGTCGTATCCGATGGACTGGACGGTGCCGCGGACTACGTTTTGAAAATCGACGTAGGCTTTCGTCGTGATTTCTCCGGCGATGACTACGAGTCCGGTGGCGGTCAAGGTTTCACAGGCGACGCGGCTACCGGGATCTTCAGTCAGGCAGGCGTCGAGGATGGCGTCAGAAATCTGGTCGGCAATTTTGTCGGGATGGCCTTCAGTGACCGATTCGGAAGTGAACAGATAGCGATTCTTTGCAGCCAAATGTGTTTCTCCTTAAATAATCTGCGGGCTTTATCTTCGGGGAAGCAGCGGAAAACTCACGCGATCGCAGTGGGCTTCGCTATGCGCAATGGCATCGAGAAACTCCTTGAGGAAGGCTACCAAACTATTCTCCTGTGCGCAACGACTTTGGCTTGGGAGAGACGGCCTAGGCGTTCAATTGCAGAAATGGCGGGTTGGACAGAGGCAGCGTCGAGTTGAAATGCGCAAGTATTTTCAACCAGGGACCTTATCTTACGTGCCTGTCAAGAGATGCCAACGGGACTTTACCGGAGAGATTTTTATGAGGATCAAGGTCGCGCCGGCGCGTGGGCAGAGAGACGCACGCCCTTGCTATCGAAGAGCAAAGTTTTCACTTCGCCGAAGTCGCCTTGTGGTGGAAGTTGTTTGCCATTTAATACAAAGACCAAGCCACCCACGTTTCCGGCCTTGATAACGATCTGGCGGTCTGCGGGGATGGATTGCTGTTGACCTGCGATAAGAGTTTCTTCGGCCGGGGACTTTGCGTCGGTCGCGATCGAGAGCCAGGAATCCTCGGCAGCCCGGATGACAAGAGTGAAGGCGCGGGAACCTGCGACCAACGATGCCGGCGGACCGGCCGACGCAGGGAGTTGGGAGGTCTCTGCCGCGTTGTTTACCGGAGCCGGACTCGCGATTGCCTCTGGGGACGTCCCTGACGACAACCGACTGGCAGATGACGCCGAGTCGGGAGCCGGTGTGGCGGATGAACCGGACGCAGGCGTGACCCCTACGGCTACGGATGAGGGCGGGCTGACAGACTCTTTTTGCGATGTGGGTTCTGGACGCGCGACACTGGCGCCGCGCTTGCGGTAACTCCAAAAAACCAGCACAATCGCCGCCAGCAAAAGCAGCGCCGCCAAAGCTTCCCAGGGAACTCGCGCCGCGCCATCATGGTTTAGCGAGCGCAATCTTTCCATTTGCGCGGCTTGAGCCGCGACGGCACTGATCTCGGGAACGCTGGCCGGCGTCGCGCCAGATGGGTTCTGATTGGTGGCGTCCAGATAGTCAGTGATGGCCTGCTCTTCATCGAGTCCGATGTGACGGGCGTAGGCGCGAACGAAGCCTTTGTTGAAGACCCCACCGGGGAGTTCGTCGAAGTGTTCGTCTTCGAGGGCGCGCAGCATGCGGGTGCTTATTTTTGTGGTCGAAGAAATATCATCGAGCGTGATCTTGCGCTGCTCGCGTTCCTTACGAAGTTTTTCCCCGAACGATGGCACCGCGGACTCCGGCAGTTGAGTCTGTCTCGGCTCGCAAAACGAGACCGAGATAATCATAGGCGAAGAAGGCCGCGCGCGCCAAGGCTCACCTTAAAGTCCTCACATTAAAGTCTTTGGGACTTGCCAAATGGTCTTGTCTGGGTCTTTGCTTAAGAGGAGTTCGCGGTACGAGGTGCACCACGAATAGAGTTCGAAGGCAGCGGCCAGCGCCAGCAGGGCATGATTCCAGCCGAGGTGCGGCGACGGTTGGGGGTGGCGAAGTCGCGAGATCCGTTGGTAGACAGTGAGTAGGACACACACGGCGAAAATATAAACCGCGATCAGGAGGGAATGGAGTAGAGCCCCTTGCCCTGCCCGAAAGGAGGTAGCGGGTCTGGAGGACGCTGGCTGCGCTTCAGTCCGAGCAACAAAAGCGGTACGTTGCCGGTGTCGACCGTGGAATGGACGGCTTCCGCCAGCATGGCGGAACTTCTGGTGAAAACCGCCGCGACAAACTTGCAGGCCGCAATCGCCAGATTGGCCGCGATGGCCGCGTAGATTACTTTCCGGGAAGCGCGCGATGCCATGTAAGTCGGACGCCCGGATCGCGCCAAAGGATGGCCTGCATTATTTCTATCAGGCGGATGACCGAGTGCCTTTTCCGGCAAGATTATTCCGTCTTCTTCTGGAGCACGATCGAGAATTTTGCTTTGCAAGTATTGGCGGGATCGTCGAAGGCTTCGCCGGTACGGTCAGCTTGCGAGGCATGGAAGTAGAAGCCGTGCTTAATCCTGTCAGGCAGCCCCGTGACGGTGGCTTTGCCGTCGATGTTGGTTCCGACTTCGAGATCCAGCTTGTGGGTATTCATGAATCCGTAGGCGATGTGGACGCGGATTTTGGCGTCATAGACGGGGACACCTCCGGCGTCTGTGACGGTGAAATCAGCGGAGCAGGGGCCTATGCTTCCGTCGATGACGGGGATGGCGTGGGGGTCGATTTTGGAGTTGGATTGGGCGGCCAGCATGGGCAGGGCGAGAATCATCGCGGCGAATGCGGTCAGGATGAAAATCGGGGATAGGGTTCGTGGTGTTCTGTTCACGGTCATCCCTACCAGGGTACGCTTTCAGGTCAAATAACTGCTGCCGTTGGCTTTAGGGGTTCCGGTTACCAAGGTTCATTGCCCGCGTTCGGAGGTGGCTAATATAATTTTGCGAACTGCCATCCGTCCAGTGCGGAACAAGGAACTCCGGAATGTCTGAGGCTACCGGCACTCAACTGACGCGCCAGAGCCAGGAACTTACCATCTTCCACGACGTGGCCAAGGCGCTCACGTCGTCGCTGGACCTCGACTCAATCCTGCAAACCATCATGGACAAGATGGCGGAATATTTCCGTCCGGATACGTGGTCGCTGCTTATGGTGGATGAGCAGCGCAACGAACTTTACTTCGCCATTGCCGTGGGAGATGCGGCCGAGGCGCTGAAGAACGTCCGGCTCAAGGTGGGCGAAGGCATTGCGGGATGGGTAGCCAAGAAGGGCGAACAACTGGTGGTGCCTGATGTGGTAAGTGATGCTCGGTTCGCGAAACGCATTGACGACGAAACACAGTGGCAGACGCGCTCCATCATTTGCATGCCGCTGCGATCACGGCTGCGGGTGTTGGGCGTGATTCAGTTGGTGAATGTGGACATGTCGAAGGTCAGCCAGCAGGAGTTATTTTTTCTGCAGTCCCTTTGCGACTATGCGGCCATTGCCATCGAGAATGCCCGGTGGGTGGAGCGAATCCAAGAGCTGACGATTACCGATGACTGCACCGGACTGTACAATGCGCGGCATCTTTATAAGACGCTGGAGACCGAAGTCTACCGGTCATCACGATTCGGATATGAATTCAGCGTACTGTTCATCGACCTTGACCACTTCAAGCAGGTGAATGATACTCACGGGCACCTCATTGGGAGCAAGTTGCTGGCGGAGATCGGGTACTTGGTGAAGGCGCAGCTGCGCTTGATTGACTTTGCCTTCCGCTATGGCGGAGATGAGTTCGTGGTTTTACTGCCACAGACCGGTAAGGATCAAGCTTTGGTGGTGGCCAAACGTTTGCGCGACGCTATGCGTGCCAGTAGCTTCTGCCGCGAGGAAGGGCTCAACCTGAATGTGCGGGCTTCGATTGGATTGGCGACATATCCGCACGACGCGCGGACCGCGCATGACATCATTCGCCAGGCTGACGAGATGATGTACTTGGTGAAGAACACCACCCGAGACAATATCGGGATCGCGCAGCGTGGAGTGATGAAGTAGGAAGCGGCTTTTGGCTGTTGGCTCTTAGCCTTTAGCTTGTAGCCTCAACGCTTACCTTCTCAGGCAGGTAGCTCGGCCGTTTCGCATCGCCTTTCCGGCAGACCCCTATTTCTGTTCTGTTTGATTGCCTATGGCCGGAACGGAGCGCGCTGCGGGAGTTTCCCCCTTCCACGCGTTAGCGTTGGCGGGAGCTTTCGGGTTCACGCCGAAATCCCACATGTAGAGGTTCACGCCTTCTTTGCCGACTCTCTCGATCAGTGCGTACTCACCGGGCGCTAGATCTTCCGTTGGCGTGAGCTTGAGCCAGCCGCCAGTCACATTGTTGATGGTCGTCTTTACGAAGCGCTGATCCTGGCTCACCTTGCCATAGACAGCGACCTTGATGTCGCCGACGATGCGTTTGCCGCCTTTCACGTGCGCGTGCACGATGCGGAAGCGTTCGAAGGGAACGATCGGCTGCTCGGGTTGTTGTGGCTGCTGCGGTTGTTGCGGGGCAGTGCGATCCGAACCGTGGCTTCCCTTTTCTGACTGATCTCCATCTCGAGTCGTATCTTGACCTTGGCTGCCGCGGCCGGCTTGATCCTTTGTGAGCTGCTGCTTAGCGGCAAGATCCTCATCAAGTTTGATGTAGAGAGCGGGCACCGTTGCATGGGCTTGCACGGTGGCGTGCTCGCCCTCAAGTTCGACGGTCTGTTTGGCGCTGGCGACTGGGTTGATCGCTCCGCGCAAGATATTGCGTTTGGTGTTACGGTTGACGTCGCCGGCGGTCTGCTGGACTTCAATCAGTTGCGGCTGGCCTTGAAAAGTGTCGAGCAAAAAAACGCCTGAGTCCTCGGGCAGTCGCAGACCGGGCGCTACTTGAGGAAGGGCCGCTTGACCTGCTTCCAGTTCGGTTTCGACTTGCTTGTCGAGTTCGACGGCTTCGGGTACTGCCGCGCCGGCGGCGCGCTCTTTTTCGTACTTTTCGGTGGCGAGCCAGTCTACGAGCGAAGCAGGAAGCTCCTCCCACTCATTGCGCTCCGCGCTTAGGTAGCGGACGCGGTCGCCTTGCGTTTCATACTTTGTGACCAGTTGGTAGGAGCCGTCCTTGAGGAACAGACGCTTGGCGAGCTCCTGCGCTGAAAAGCTAGAGGGGAGCGCGAAGAGTGCGACTAGGGCGAGCGGGAGAACAATCCGGTGGAGACGATTAAGGTGTGGATGCATCGGCGACATAGGTCTCCCCTAATTATCGCTGAGAGCGCGAAGAAATACCGCAGAGTTCGCGGAGACAGTTCCACAACTAAATTAGACGCGATGCAGGGATGCACCCAGTGTAATATCCTTAGCTTGTAGTATTCTGTAGCGCGTCGACCACATTCTTGGAATGAAACGCACACACATAGCGTGCTCTCTCGGGCTGTCCTCAATCTTCTGGTACGCGACAGCCTTCAGCCAATCCGCGGCAGCGCCGGTTGCATCGTCGGCGGGGCACATGTCGCCTGAATATTCGCTTCAGGGAAACGCTTCGACAGAGGCAGGGCAAGGCGGTGGTCCGGTTTCTTACGCGTCGGTATCGCAACTCAACGGTTTGCTTTCCCAACTGGAGGACGCGTCCAAGGCTACGCAGACTGATCTGGCGAAGTCGCGCATCGAGCGTTGGAAGACTGACGGATCTACGAAGAAGCATGCTCTGGCTAACGTGGATTCGATCCAGCGCAACCTGCAGGGGGCATTGCCTGAGATCATTGGGCAGTTGCGCGCTGCGCCTGAAAACCTGAGCGCGTCGTTTAAGCTCTATCGCAATCTGGACGCGCTCTATGATGTGCTCGGCTCCGTGGTGGAGTCGGCCGGAGCTTTTGGACCGAAAGATGATTTTCAGGCGCTTTCCAACGACTTGAACGCCTTCGAGAGTTCGCGCCGCGCATTAGGGGAGAGGCTGGAGAATCTGACATCCGCCAAAGAAAATGAAATTGCCCGACTTCGCACCGATCTGAAGGCAGCACAGGCGGCGATTCCGGCGACTCCGCCGCAAAAAACTGTGGTCGACGATACCCAGCCGGCGAAGAAGCCCGCGCCCAAGAAGAAGCCGGTGCCCAGGAAGCCAGCGACTCCGCCGCCTGAGACTCCGCCCGCTTCGCAACAGCTGCCACCTTCCAATCAACAGTAGGCGTCTGTGAACGATGAGCAGCTCGCCGACCTACAGCCTGGGCCATCGAATCTGTTAACCTTCCTTGCGCATCAAGATCGCACCGGCACATGAATCACCACGGCAATATCTTCGCGAGCATCGTTGGACTCGTCATCGTCGCCGTGGTCCTGCTGGACGCCTTTGAAACCGTAGTGCTGCCGCGGCGGGTAACGCGCCATTTCAGGCTTACCGCATGGTTTTACCGGCGGACTTGGGTGCCGTGGCAGAAGATCGCGGGACATATTCAACCGCCTTGGCGACAGCAGAACTTCCTGGGATACTTCGGGCCCCTGTCATTGATCCTGCTGCTCTGTGTTTGGGCGGCTGGGCTGATTCTTGGTTTTGCCCTGCTGCAGTATGGCTTGGGGGAGCATTTCCAGCTTGGCAATGAGCCGGTGACGTTCGGAAGATTGCTGTATCAGAGCGGTCAGACCTTCTTCACTCTGGGGTACGGCGACATCCTGCCAACCTCGGAGGCGTCGCGGGCTCTGGCGGTGCTCGAAGCGGGAATGGGCTTCGCGTTTCTGGGCGTGGTGATCGGGTATATCCCGGTTGTCTACTCTTCGTTTTCGCGACGCGAGATTCAAATTTCCATGCTCGATGCGCGCGCGGGATCGCCTCCGAGCGCTACGGAATTACTAGTGCGGTTGGCGGGAAGATCGGATGGCCCTTCCCTTGAACAGAGCGTGCTTGATCAGGTGCTGCGCGATTGGGAGCGCTGGTCGGCGGAATTGCTGGAAAGCCATATTTCCTATCCTGTGCTGAGTTTCTTTCGATCGCAACACAGCAATCAGTCGTGGTTAGGGGCGCTGACCACGATGCTCGATGTGACTTCGCTGGTGCTTACGGGGATAGAGGGTGTTCATCCCGGCCAGGCGAGGCTGACATTTGCCATGGCACGCCATGCGGCAGTCGATTTGGCGCAGGTGGTGAATGCGCGCTATGATCCGCACGCACCCGCGCGCATGATGGAAGCGGACTTCGAAGTTTTGCGTAACACACTGGCCGATGCGGGCTTGAAACTGCGAGCCGGCGATGATGCGAAAGACAAGCTGACGCGGCTGCGGTCGATGTATGAACCCTACGTTCATTCCACGGCGCAAAATCTGATGCTCTCACTTCCGCCGTGGAAACATGAGGAGAAGATGAGAGACAACTGGCAGGCGGGTCCGTGGGACCGCGCCATTCAGGCGAAGAGCCTCGAAGCGTTGGGGCATAAGGCGACGTCATCTTCCTCTAAGCCGCCGGCGACATCAGTAACCGAAGACCACTTCTGAACGGCACTTCGCAGGCGCAGGCGAGTGGGCATGCTGCGGGTGCGGCGATGAACATGGTGGGGAGACGTTAGAAGCAACGTCTCCACGGCGAATGCGCTGTGAACCTCCCCCGTTGGGGCGCGTGCTAACATCCTTTTTCCCATGAAGAACATTGGTGAACACGCGGTGCGTATTGAAGCTGAGGCCTTGCGCGCCCTGGCCGATCGCATTGCGGGCCCGATGGCATCGGCCTTTCAGCGCGCGGTGGATTTGATGTTTTACTGTGCCGGGCGCGTGGTGGTGACCGGCATGGGGAAGAGCGGGCTGATTGCGCGCAAAATTGCAGCGACGCTTAGTTCGACGGGGACGCCGGCTCTGTATCTGCATCCGGTCGAGGCGCTGCATGGGGATTTGGGGATGGTGGTGCGCGGCGATGTGGTGCTGGCGCTCTCGGCAAGCGGAGAGACTGAAGAGATTTTGCAGTTGCTGGCTACGATCAAGCGGCTGCAGGTGCCGCTGATTGCCATGACGGGCGATGAGATTGGCCAGCCTCAGGGACCTGCTGGCGCCAGAAGTTCACCCTCCCTAAAATCCGCGGGCGGCCGCGCCACACAGAACTCGACTCTGGCTGCAGCTGCCGACGTGGCCCTGGACTGCTCGGTTGCTCAGGAGGCTTGTTCGCTCGGATTAGCTCCCACGGCGTCCACGACTACCATGCTGGCGCTCGGCGACGCGCTTGCGGTTACTTTGAGTGAGAAGCGTGGCTTCAAGGAGGAGGATTTCGCCAATCTGCATCCAGGAGGAAAGCTGGGCAAGCGGCTTGCCCGAGTGGAGTCGCTGATGCATACCGGTGAGGCGCTGCCGCGGGTTACGCCGCAAACGAAGATGCCTGACGTGATTTATGAGATGTCGCGCAAGAAGCTGGGCGTAGCGGCGGTGGTGGAAGGCGAGCGGTTGGTGGGGATCATCAGCGATGGCGACTTGCGGCGGCTTCTGGAGAAGCGCGGGAAGGACGCGCTCGATCTGATCGCCCAGGAGGCGATGACGAAGAATCCGCGGACGATCGCGGCCGGAGAATTTGCTGCCAGCGCCCTGGCGCTTATGGAGGAGAAGAAAATAACCTCTTTAATGGTTGTTGACGGAAGCGGAATACTCGAAGGCATTGTGCATCTGCATGATCTCTGGAGTACTGAGTTGGTATAGAGGCTACAGGGTAGCTCCTTGTTTCGCTGTGCCGGCTTCCAGGTTACGGACGATTTCTGCCGTGCCTTGTAGAAACGTCTCCAGTTCGTCCGGTTCGACACCCTCACTTTTGCGATACACGATGACCCTCGACCGCCACCGCCGACAAACTCCCAAAATACGAAATGCGGTCCGAGCAGTCGGGTGGAGGGCATCCTGCATGACCGACACGATATACCAGCCGATTAACCGAGGAAAAGGCCTCAAAGATTGCCAATATCTTGCCGGTTGCTCGAGCTCAACTGCTTTCGTAGCGCTGGCGCTACAATCACCGCATGTACCATTACGATCCAAATACTGCGCTGGAAGAACTGACTGAGGATGCGACTCTGCCGAACCCCGTGCACGTGCGCGATATGATCTTGCGCAAGAAGCTCACGGCGGACAAGTCGCTAGAGCTGAACCGGCTTTTTGTGGAGTATCAGAAATTCTTCGGTGAGACCCAGAAGCTGGGGAAAGAGATTCTCAAGCAGTTGACTTCTTAGTACCAGTAGCAAGCCGCGAGGACCGAGTACCGAGCTGCGCTCGGCGGACAGCCGAGGCAGCTGTCCCCGACCTGACCATGGCCGCTTTCGATTCAGTCGTTTCAGGGCATCATTTACAATAGCCAATTCCACTTTCACTGGAATCGTTCTCGATGCATCGTTGGTCGCGACTCTTCATCCCTACACTGCGCGAGGCGCCTGCGGACGCCGAGGTCGCCAGTCACAAGTTTCTGGTGCGGGCGGGCTACATTCGGCAGCTGGCGGCGGGAATTTATTCGTATCTTTTTCTGGGCAATCGGTCGTTCAACAAGATTGTGGCCATCGTGCGGGAGGAAATGGACGGGATCGGACAGGAGTTTTTGTTGCCTGCGCTGCACCCGCGCGAGATTTGGGAGGCAAGCGGGCGCTGGGCTTTGATGGGCGGCAATCTGTTTCGCCTGAAGGATCGCAAAGGGGCGGATCTAGCGCTGGGCATGACGGAAGAAGAGGTGATGACTGAGATCGCGCGCAAGGAGCTGCGCAGCTACAAGCAGTTGCCGCAGATCTGGTATCAGATCGCTCCCAAGTTTCGCGATGAGCTGCGGCCGAAGTCTGGGTTGCTGCGAGTGCGGCAATTCATGATGAAGGACGCTTATTCGTTCGATATCGACGCCGCAGGACTCGACCTTTCTTACAAAAAGCACTACGAGACTTACTGCCGTATCTTCGACCGATGCGGGTTGAAGTACATGGTGGTCGAGGCGGATTCGGGAGCGATGGGTGGCAAGGAGTCGCACGAATTCATGGTTCGCACTCCGGCGGGCGAGGATCAGATCGTCAGCTGCGGCGGATGCAACTACGCCGCGAACCTGGAGAAAGCTACGTCGAGGCTGGCAGCGGTGGAGGACCTCGCCGCCGAAGGCGATGGCAAGCCGCTGGAAGTACACACGCCCGGGCAGAAGACGATTGAAGATGTCGCGAAATTTCTGGGTGTGTCGCCGAGGAACAAGATCAAGACTCTGGCTTTGATGACTGAGGAGAAAGATGCCCAGTCCGGGAAGATGAAATTGCGCGCGATTGTTGTGCTCATGCGTGGCGATCATCAGCTGAATGAAGCCAAGTTGAATTCCGCTTTGGGCAAGCCAACCCGGCCCATGGAAGAAAGCGAGATCAAAGCGCTTTTTAACTCTCCCGCGGGATATCTGGGACCCACCGGTATTGAGTGGGCTCAACACGTGACGAAGGATGGCCCGGTTTTGCTGGTGGACAAGGCGCTCGAAGGGCGCAGTAACTTGATCGCGGGTGCTAACAAAGAGAACTACCACCTGAAGAATCTGACTCCCGGCCGCGATTTTCAGCCGACCGCGTACGCCGATCTGCGCAGTGTTACGGCGGGTGAAGCCTGTCCGAATTGTGGCGCACCTCTGGGTATCGATACTGCGGTCGAGGTCGGACACATCTTCAAGCTGGGCTACCGGTATTCGGAAAGCATGGGTGCGCGCGTGCTCGACAAGAATGGCAAGGAAGTGACGCCGATCATGGGCAGTTATGGCATCGGTATTGATCGGATCCTGACCGCCGCAGTGGAGCAGGGCAATGACGACAATGGATTTTGGCTTCCCCCTGCTATCGCGCCCTTCGAGATCGTAGTCACTCCCACGAATGTAGGCGAAGAGAAAGTGAAGTCAGCAGCTGAGGAGATTACGAATCGTCTTGAAGCTGCAGGATTCAACGTTTTACTCGACGACCGCGACGAACGGCCTGGGGTGAAGTTCAAGGATGCTGATCTGGTCGGTATCCCTTTTAGAATCACCGTGGGCAAGAAAGTTACCGAAGATACTGTGGAAGTCGTTCAACGCTCGACTCGCGAGATACGCGATGTTACGATCCCAGCCATAGTGGATTATTTTCAACGGGTACTGCAAGCCCGGACCTGAAAGTTCAAACGGTCCGGCTTCGCGGTAAAGTTCTTTAGGCTATGGGAAGTATGAAGGCACTGGCGGGATTTCTTGCGATCGTGGCTCTGATAGTGGCCGGCTTCCAGGTCACTCCGCCCATCCTCGCGAATTACAGTTTCCAGGATGATCTCAAAAACGTTGCGATGACGGCAGGGGCCAATCCCTCGAGGACGGATGAAGAAGTTCGTAACGATGTGCTCCGCAAAGCCAAAGAGCACCAGTTGCCGATCAAGCCAGAACAGGTGACGATACAGCGCATTGGGAGCCCGGGCTTGATGGCCGTTTATGTCGTGACGGAGTACTCGGTGCCGGTTAATTTGCCAGGCTACTCCTTTGACATGCACTTTAGTCCAACGAGCGGGAATAAAGGCTTCTAGGGATCTCCGGCTCCGATCGAAGGCGATCAAATCGGCAGATCCGGTTTGACGGCCTTGTCGACATCTCCCTTTGTCAGTTTGAAAGCAACGGACGGCCAGTTCGAGCAAAGCGGCCAAGAGCTGTTCGCTATCGGCGGGTTGAGGCCAAGTGCCATCGTGACCCCTACAGCACGAATACCTCGACAGGAGCCCTGACAGATCCGCTCCAGCCTTTGGGATAGCCTAATGGTGGTTTTGCTCTCACGACGCACCCTAGCTAGTGAATGTTCTATTTTAAGATTGGCCGGCTGACACAATGAAAGACGATTATTTACCGGAAAGAGACCCGTGGTTCAGGCGGGTCTCTTTATCTTTACGCCAGACGGTACAATGGGGTATCCGTATCTGCGCGCGGTATTTCCGAGCGTAGGTGGAAGTGAAGGGGCCTGGAAGGAACGGCGATAAAACCTTTTAGCGCGTCCCATCGTCTGAGAAGGAGGCGGATGTGTTTCCGCCGACCAAAGCGTGGCTATTAAGCTTAGAATCCCGAAAAATGAGGACGGCGTAGGCGGCGGCACAGCCAGGGCATGGCTGCCGGGCGATCCGGTATTGCGTGCCGCGCTGGTTGTGTTCTTGATCGTTGCCGTCTCGGTGACGGTTGTATTCTCCTACTTCTACATCAAGTACGATCGCATCATCGACCGCCGATTCCGCACTCCGGTCTTCAGCAACTCGGCAAAAATCTACGCCCTTCCCCGAACCGTGCGTGGCGGCGAGAAGATTAATGGCAAGGAAATCGCCGCTCAACTGCGCCGAGCGGGATATTCGGACAAAGAGGGCCAGTCGCGGCTCGGCAGCTTCCACCAGGCAAAGGATGGAATTGAAATCATCCCCGGTCCCGAGTCCTACCACAGCCCGGAGCCGGCGCAGATCACGATCCACGACGGACAGGTGGAACGCATTACAAGCAATGGCACCGAGCTTTCGGCGTACGAACTCGAACCACAGCTGGTTACGGCGCTATTCGACGCGGAACAAAGATCCAAGCGCCAGGTGGTGAAGTACAACGAAATTCCGAAGGTGATGGTGGATGCTGTGCTCTCCATTGAGGACCGACGATTTTTCGAGCACAGCGGCGTTAACTTCCTCCGAATGGCCGAGGCGGCCTGGATTGACGTGGTCCGTCAACGGCATGAACAGGGGGGATCCACGCTGACCATGCAGCTCTCAACTGGGTAGATCTGGGGCAGCGCGGCTCGTTTGCCATCAGCGGTGTTGCGGAAGCATCGCGAGCTTACTTCAATAAGGATCTGAAGGACATTACCTTGCCCGAGGCGGCTCTGCTGGCGGGCATCATCCAGCGGCCAAGCTACCTTTCTCCGTACCGCCATCCCGAGCGCGCGCTCGAGCGCCGCAATTTGGTGCTTGACTCCATGGTTGAAACTCACGCCCTCACTCGTGAAGAGGCGGACAGAGCCAAAGCCGCGCCCCTGAAACTGGCGCCGCCCAATGTCGAAGCCAGCGACGCACCCTACTTTGTTGACATGGTGCGCGACACGCACGCTCGATCCAGATTTGCAGAAGGCGGCAGCGCAAGGGGTAGAGACGGGCATCAAGCTGGTGGATGAGCAAGTTAAGAAGTTGCGCACCAAACGGGTGAAGATAGGCAAGAAATTCGAGACTAAGCTCTTGCCTGGACCCCAGGCGCAAGTGGCTCTGGTGGCCATCGATCCTCACACTGGCGCAGTTCTCGCGCTGGTGGGCGGGCGCGACTACGGCTTTAGCCAATTGAACCATGCCTTGGCCAAACGACCGACGGGTTCCATCTTCAAGCCCTTCGTATATGCCACAGCCATGAATAGCGCGCTGGATGGATCACCCAGTGTGATTACGCCTGCTTCCACTGTGCAGGATGCGCCGTCCACCTTCGCCTATGGGGACCAGATCTATGAGCCGCGCAATTACAAAGAGGAATATCACGGTGACGTAACGTTGCGTTACGCACTGGCCATGTCGCTGAACAATGCGACCGTCAAGCTGGCGGAAGAAGTGGGATATGACAAAGTCGCTGAATTAGCTAAGTCGGCGGGCATTACCTCGGTGAAGGCTACTCCGGCGATGGCACTCGGTTCGTATGACGCTACGCCCTTCGATATGGCGGGTGCGTACACCTCATTTGCAAATGATGGAATGCGGCTTTCGCCGATTCTGGTGAATTCCGTGCGTAGCGCCAAGGGTGATGTGGTGGCCAACTTCAGCACGGACAAGCGCGGGGTTCTTGACCCAAGGATCGCTTACGTCATGACCAACATGATGGAAGGGGTCGTCAACAATGGGCTGGGTTTCTCTGCGGTCCGCGGTCGCGGTTTTACTGCTCCGGCGGCGGGGAAGACCGGCAGCTCGCACGACGGCTGGTTTGCGGGATACACCTCAAACCTGCTCTGCATTGTTTGGGTCGGTTATGACGACTATAGCGATCTGCGTCTCAGCGGTGCGCAGACTGCCGCCCCCATTTGGACCGAATTCATGAAGAAGGCTGCCGCCCTGCCGCAGTATTCCGGCATGAAGCCGTTCTCGCAGCCCACAGGTGTGGTTGACGTGCAATTGGATAAAACAACCAACCGCCTGGCTACGCCCGCATGTCCGGACGATTATGTTGCTGCCTTTGTCGCTGGCACTGAACCCCGGGAAACCTGCGACCAACAGGGCGGCGTGGCTGGATTTTTCTCTCGCGTTTTTGGGCTGGGCGGCACGAAAGTCCTTCCTCCCCCAACGAGCCAGGCTGCCACTCAACAGGAGGCCGATTCCTCCAAAGACGATTCGTCCAAGAAAAAGAAGGGTATTTTTGGTAAAATAGCCGGTATTTTCCGGGATGACAAGTCTTCTGCTCCGGCGTCTAAGCCTCCAGCAGAGAGCGGTGACCCTGCGCCACACTGACGGGGGTTCCAGCGCCGTATTCCGGTTCCGGCACAAAGCTCGACCTCCTTGGTGCTAGCGAAAATCCGCGCCGCCCAGCTGAAACTGTGGCAGAATGAGTTCGCTGGCCGCCTACGGGGGTGTTTATGTCCAGCCCGAAAGCCTTCCTTGGATTTGCCTCGCTTATTCTGCTGACTCTAGTTGGTGCTCACGCCCTTTCGCTCGCGCAAATTTCGTCGTCGGAGCGGGTGCAGATCGCGCCGCCGCTCATTCGAGCCATCGAGCCTCCAGCGCCAGACGCGACAGCCGCGGACCTTGAGCAAAGGGCAGACGAGTTACGTGTTTCCAAGCTCTATCTGGATGCTCTCGACTATTACCGCGCGGCGCTTGCCAAACAGCCCAATGATCCACATGTGCTGAACAAGCTTGGGATTACCGAGATTATGATGCAGCGCTTTAAAGAGGCGCGAAAGTCCCTGGAGCGCTCGATTCGGGCCGACCGCAACTCAGCCGACGCCTACAACAATCTTGGCGTGGTCTATTACGAGGAAAAGAAGTACGGCGCAGCCGTCAAGCAATACCACAAAGCCATTGCGCTCGATGCCAATGCCGCATCGTTCTTCAGCAATCTAGGTGCGGCGCTCTTCTCGAAAAAGGAGTTCGAGCCTGCCGCGGCCGCCTATCAGCACGCTTTGGAGCTTGATCCGGAGGTGTTCGAACGAACCTCGCGCGGTGGCGTGCAGGCGCAGTTGTCCAGTCCACAAGACCGTGCGCGTTACGACTACACCGTAGCCAAACTCTATGCCAAGATGGGCGTGGCTGACCGTTCGCTGCAGTATTTGAAGAAAGCCATGGAAGAGGGATACAAAGATCTCAGGAATGTGTACAAAGATGTGGAGTTTTCCGCATTGCGCAAAGATCCGCGCTTTGCCGAATTGATGGCCACCAAAACCCCCGCCATCTCGGACTGACAAAGCTCGGGACGTCGCTAGTCTGGGCCGTGAACGTCCAGTTAAAAACGCCCCGCATACTCTAAGGTAGCCGCTGAGATGCACCCGCCACCGCTCCGAGTCAACCGTAATGAATCAGAGTGCCTACAAATGTTTACCAAAAATTTTACAAAAATAGACACAACTCTATCCCCTTATCGGGTTTAATGATTACAAATGCTCCTGAAAACAACAGGGTGAGTAAGGAGAAACGGTAACCCACTGGATGCTGACCCGAGCACGCCCCAAGCATGCCTCCAGTGGGTTTTTTTCAGCTCCTCGCTGCTCGCTCTTGGCTTTTAGCCACACGAGAATCCTGGAATCATCGACGCACGAGAGTCCGGTTCCTCGCTCCTGGTCGAAATCTTTCGATCTAAGGGCCAAGACTGAACAGTCAAGAGCGTCCTTTTGGACTGCGCTCTCCGATGTACTCGTCGACTACGCTCTTCCATTTGCCCTGTGCCTTTAGGACGTACTCCACGGCATCGCGCAAGGCGCCGTCGCCACCTTCGTGTGGCGTGACATAGTGGGCTTCCCTCTTCACTTCAGCTCGCGCGTTTTTCACCGCAATGGCCAGGCCGCAGGCGCGCATGGCGGGCAGATCAATTACATCGTCGCCGACGAACGCGGCTTCTTCAGATTTGAAACCTTCCCCGCGCAGAACTTTCTCGACGCAGGTACGTTTGTCCTGAACGCCCTGATGAATGTGTTCCAGCTTCAAGTCGCGGGCACGCAGGGCCACGGTTTCGGAGGTGCGCTTGGTGATCAGGCCGGCTTTGATACCAGCTAAGCGCGCCAGAGAGATCGCCGTGCCGTCGTGGGCGTGAAAGCCCTTGGCCTCGATGAGAGTTTGGCTGTGCAGACCGAAGCCTCCCTGTCGGCCATGTTTGGCAGATTGCTGCAGGACAGTCTGCTGGGCTCCGGCTGGTGCGGGAAATAGGAAGAGCTTTCCGTCGGTGAGGACGCCGTCGACATCGAAGAGGAGGAGCTTGATTTTGCGGGCCCGAGCGTGAGCGGAGAGCTTTGGCATTGGCGCGATTCTAGCACTCGCTGATTTGGTAAGCCCGGTGGTGAGGACATTAAAGGTGCCTCCCCGCTGGGGCTGATTCGATAATGCAAGAGCTGTACTCGGTTCATGGGGGTTGAGCGTGAAGCGATTCCCTTCCCTCTGGTTGAAACGCGCCGCTCGTCAGAGGCGAATGTTTTGCGAAAACGATCGTGATAAAATGCCAGGAAGACATGCTTCCCGACGCCTCACCTCTAGCTTGGGCTCACCCCCTCGTGCGCGAGTGGTTTGTCCAACGCTTCGGTACTCCTACCGAGCCGCAGGAGCAGGGATGGCCACATATTTTGGCCGGCCGTACGACGCTTATCTCTGCACCCACGGGTTCGGGCAAAACTCTGGCTGCGTTTCTTGCCTGCATCGACCGGTTAGTGCGCAAGGCGCTCGCGGGCGAGCTTGCCGACCGCGTCGAGGTGCTGTACGTTTCGCCACTCAAGGCTCTAGGCAACGATATCCAGAAGAACCTTGAGATCCCGCTGGGTGAGATTCTCACTATGGCGGGAGAACACGGGCTGTTGATGCCGGAGATTCGGACCGCGGTCCGCACTGGCGACACGCTCATGCCCGAGCGGCGCGCCATGCTAAAGCGCCCCCCGCACATTCTGGTGACCACACCCGAATCGCTCTACATTCTGCTCACCGCGGAGAAGAGCCGAGCGATTCTGCGCGATGTTGAAACCGTGATCGTGGACGAAATCCACGCCGTGGCTGACGACAAGCGCGGTGCGCACCTCGCCCTATCACTCGAGCGCCTCGAAGCGCTCACTTACAAGCCGCCGGTGCGTATTGGCCTGTCTGCGACGCAGAAGCCAATTGAAGAGGTCGCGCATTTTCTTACTGGCAGCGATCTGAGCGGGAGCGGCCGTGCGGCGCCGGTCATCGTAAATATTGGTCACAAGCGCAAGCTCGATCTCGCGGTGGAAGTTCCTCCGATGCCGCTGGGGGCGGTCGCATCCAATGAAATGTGGGACGCGATTTATGACCGCCTCGTGACCCTCGTCGAGCAGCATCGTTCCACACTGGTGTTCGTCAACACCAGGCGGCTGGCCGAACGCATCGCGCACAATCTGGGCGAGCGCCTCGGCGAAGAAAACGTAGCCGCGCATCATGGCAGTCTTTCGCGGAAACTGCGTCTGGCGGCGGAAAAGAAATTGAAGGAAGGCCAGATCCGAGTGCTGGTGGCGACGGCCTCACTCGAACTCGGTATTGACGTGGGCACCGTGGACCTGGTGGCGCAGATCAGTTCTCCACGCGCCATTGCCGTGGCGCTGCAGCGTGTGGGCCGGTCAGGTCACTGGCGTGGCGCGCTGCCCAAGGGAAGATTCTTCGTCACGACGCGCGATGACCTATTCGAGTGCGCGGCGCTGGTGCGTGCGATTCGCCACGGCGATCTTGATCGGCTGATCATTCCGGACTCGCCGCTCGATGTTTTGGCGCAACAGATTGTGGCTGCCTGTGCCTCGATTCGCAGCGGGGGCGAGGATGCCGGCGCTGGCAATGAAGGCTGGGACGAAGATGAGCTATTCGCCCTGGTGCGCCGGGCGTATCCGTATAGAGATCTTTCGCGCAAGACTTTCAACGAAGTTCTCGAAATGCTGGCTGAAGGTATTGCGGCACGGCGCGGGCGCTACGGCGCTTATCTGCACCGGGAT
>WNGK01004288.1_pt1 | contig 27079 bp, 26 predicted proteins | sample 5400601 | NCBI WGS metagenome assembly WNGK01 (sample SAMN13153376, study PRJNA577476) | soil metagenome | isolation source: 60 cm soil or saprolite under Garry oak tree replicate 1 | place: USA:California | collected 2016-06-15
TTCTCTTTGCGACAAATTCGTTGCCACTTTCAATAACACTTACAAAAACGCGCCCAATAAAAAACGCCCAGAACATGCGCGTTAAACATGCCCTGGACGTCGCTGTCCGAACTGCAGCGTCGATGCTGAACGGCGAGTCACAACTTTGTGTCTCGCCAGCAACGGTTATTCTCGTTTGTATTGTCGGCCCGGCGGGAAGCCTTGTCAATACCGAACGCGGGCTAAAGCCCGCGTGCACTGCTTATGCGGTTGACCTAACTTTGGCGCTTCGTATATAAGGCTGATTCGCTTTAATTTCGATGATCCTGCACGTCAATCACCTTCAACCTGACCGAACCGCGCTCACGAGCAGTGTGGTTTCGAGCCTGGTGACGGTTGCCGGCGAGGGGCAAGTTCCTCGCCGGATCCTGGACAACCTGAGTGTTCATCTCGATTGGGTTCAGTACAAGACGAACTTTCGGGAAGCCGTCACCGTCCGGCGAGCGACGAAAGGGGAAGACCTTTGTCCCTGGATCGAAGTGGGCGTGGACCTTCGACAAGTGCGACAGGACACGCTGAAGGAAGAATTCATTCAAGCCCTGAACGAGGCGGCCGCAGATGCGACCTCGAGGAAGCGCGTTTACCTCGAGCCTTTCACGCCGATGCGTTGCAGTATCATCTGGACGTTCAACAACCTTTTTTGGCACCACCTCCCGCTGTGGGAAAAAGCATCCGGGCGTGGGTTCGAGAAAGCACTTCCCACCGGGCAATCCGACGCGAATCACCCTGTCGCCATCGCCGATTCGGTGGCCGACTTCTGGACTTTGCTCAAGGACCTGGAAAATCAGAAGCAGCTTCCGGCTGAGATTTTCGTTTTGGAAATCGGAGTGGGAACGGGTAAGCGGGCCGCCGTGTGGTTGAACCGCTTTCGTGATCTCGACCGCGAGCGAGGGACACAGTATTATCCGCGTATAAAGTTTCTCTTGTCCGACTATTCCGTGACGACGTTGGATGCTGCGCAGCAAACCGTAAAAGATCACCGCGAGTTGGCCAGCTTTTTGGCGGTGGACGCGCTCGACCCGTTTAAATCGCTCTCGTTTCTCCGCTACAAGGTTCTCTACATCCACCTCACCAATGTTTACGACAACCTCCCGACGGATGAGCTCGTGACTCGTGATGGCCGGCTGTACTTCGTCGAGGTTCGGAGTTATTTGCCTGTTGCGGAGGCATCCCGGATCTCGGAAGCGTTCGGTGTGCCGCCAGCCGAATTCATCAGAACCGTTGTTCGGCTGCTCGAGGCCGGACCTCAGCATTTGAGTCTTTCCGATCTTCAACAAGGCGTCGGCTTCTGGCGGGCGGTTTGGGACGCGGTTCGGCTGGAAGAACGATATGTTTCGATTGAAGGTGTTTCCGAAGCACCGCTGCCGCCAGGAATCCGGCCGTCTCAACTGGAAACTTTCATCGCCAGTGCCGGAACGAACCAAAGATTCCACGTGAGTTCCGGAGCGGTTGAGAGCTTCGTCAACACGGTCCCGCTTCTTCATCCCCGGGGATTTTTACAGGTTCAGGATATTTTCGTCACGGATCTTGCCGACTACGCCCGAATGTTCCGTGGGCCCGGAAAAATGGACGGATCTGTCGTAAACTGGGTGAACGGCGCGTTGCTCGCGGAAGTTGGAGAACAGGCCGGTTACGACGTCCACTTCGCGCCTTTTCATTACCGTGAAGGATCGCGAACGTCTATCCTTTACACGACACATCGGGAGTAGAACCAATGAATCTGCCGATCTTGCCGACCACCGTTGTCGGGAGTTATTCGATGCCCGGCTGGCTGGAGCGATTAAAGACCGAGTATTTCGCCCGGCGTATCAGCCGGCATGAGTTGGATGAAATACACGACTCCGCCGTGAAGGCAGCCATCAAGGATCAAGAAGTTGCTGGTGTCGACATCATCACCGACGGAGAACTCCGCCGCGATAACATGATCGACTACTTTGCCGAGCGGTTGCCCGGAGTGCAAACCGATCACGGCTCAAAGAAGTTTTACTACGATTTCTATGACAGCGTGGTTCGCGGAAAGATTCCGATGGCCTCTCTTCGCCTGGTGGATGACTATCGGTTCCTCGCCGCCAATACCGACCGGGCAACGAAGTTCTGCGTCACCGGTCCTCACTCGCTCGTCAAGCGGATTCGCGATGAGTTCTACAAGGATGAAGAAGCGTTCGCTATGGACATCGCGCGGGTCATCAACCTTGAACTGAAGGAACTGGTACGCGCCGGCGTCCGCTACTTTCAGATTGATGAGCCGTATTATTCGGGATTTCCGGAAGACCTGCAGTGGGGCGTGAGGGTAATAAACACGCTAGTGGACGGCGTCGACGCCAGGATCACGTTGCACGTCTGCTACGGGAATCGCTACGGCAAACCTTCGTGGGCCGGGAACTATCGTTACTTGTTTCCGACAATTCTTGACGCGAACGTCCACCAACTCTCGCTCGAGTTCGCACGCCGGGGTGGAGAAGACCTCGAATTGTTCAAAGAATTTTCCAATAAGTTCGAACTGGGGGCCGGTGTAATCGACGTCAAAGGGCATGAAGTGGAAACGCCTGAGATGGTAGCCGAGCGAATTCGCAAGGCTCTTCAATTCGTGCCCCCCGAGCGGCTCCATATCCTGCCGGACTGTGGCTGCCTGCATTTGCCGCGGGAGGTGGCGTTCAATAAGCTGAAGGCCATGGTGCAGGGCGCCCGGCTGGTTCGCCGGGAAGTCGGAGGCTGATGTGCCGCTACGGAATCCATTGCGGGAGGCGCTCCAGGCCGGCCGGTTCTGCTACGTCGTTGAGCTTGTGGCAAGCCGGATTTCCCGCGAGGCTCGCCTTCTGGAAATTGCGACCCAGTTGGCTCAGGTTCCCGGTGTGGTTGCCGGAAGCGTCACCAGCTATGCGGGCGGCTCGCCGGGCCACGACCCCATCCGCGTGGGTACGGCTGCACGCGCTCGCGGGCTCACGCCTAACATTCATGTCACTTGCGTGAGCCGGGATCGGCAAGAGCTTCGGGACCTTCTCGAAACACTCAACGATCTCAGCCTCGAAAACGTTTTTGCATTAACCGGAGATTATCCGAAAGGTTCGACGCCGGTTTTCGACCTGGGTTCGGTAGAACTGGTCGCGCTCATCCATCAATACCGTGAAACGGGTATGCCCTTCTGGATCTCCGTTGCCGTCACACCCTTCAAGTACACGGAACCCGATTGCGTCTATCAGTACATCAAGCTCGAAAAGAAATTTGCCGCGGGCGCGGATTATGCCATCACGCAGCTTGGCTTCGATTCCCGAAAATTCCGGGAGCTCCGCCGTTACCTGGACGAACGCGGCATCCGAAAGCCAGTACTTGGCAATGCCTACGTCCTGAACAAGCGAGCAGCCGAAAAGATGGCAAACGGAGAGCCTCCAGGTTGCTGGGTCTCGCCAGAGTTGCTCGCGAAAGTGCAAGAGGAATCCCAGGCCAAAGATGGAGGTGAAGCCGCCCGGCTTGAGCGTGCCGCACGGATGGTGGCGATCCTTCGCGGCCTGGGTTATGCGGGAGCCTATTTAGGCGGAACACATAAGGCCGATCACATCCGATGGATTATTGAACGGTCGGAATTCCTCGCTCCGCAATGGGAGCGACTTGCGGAGGAATTCACCTACGCGCCAAAGAACGCATTCTATCTCTACGAAAGTCCACATCAACCCGCGAGGCCGTTGGGCCTTTGGCCGCGCACTCTGAATTTTCTCGGGCGCACGTTTCCTGTCCGGCAGGAAACCAGGTTGCGAAAAATACTTGTGTCTGTGTTCCGATGGATCGACCGGCATCCCGCAATGGCCCGCCAGCTCGAGCGTGCCGAGTTTGCGTTCAAGTCTCCTGTATTCGGTTGTCAGGCTTGCGGCAATTGCGTCCTGGGGGACATGGAGTATGTCTGTCCGGAAACGTGTCCGAAACAGTTGAGGAACGGGCCGTGCGGTGGAACCAACAACGGGCAATGCGAAGTCATTCCTGAGCAAGCCTGCATTTGGGTGCGTGTCTATGAGCGGGCCAAGACCGCCAACGAACTGGAACTCTTAAAGGTCTACATTCCGCCACCAGATCGTTCGCTTAAGGGCACGAGTTCTTACATCAATTACTTCCTCGGCCGCGATAGCCGTCCGGGAAGGGACCTCAGCAATCAGAGCCCGCCCTCTGCTCCGTCCACGACATCCGAGAAAAACGAATCCAAAGTCGTCCTGGGCCAAAAAGTCTGAACACGGGCTCTAGCCCTGGGAAGTATACGCATTTGATTGTTGCTGAAGTCGAGGGTTTTTGAAGCGAATTGTCCCACATCTTTTGCTGGACACGGGGGCATTGAAGCCAACTGCAGGGAAACCCGAAGTTTTTAGATTACCGACGGAATCAAATGCGTATACTTCCCCGGGGCTAAAGCCCGCGACTATAGTGTCGCGGGCATTAGTCCGCGTTCGCCATGTCTTTTCGCCGTGTGTTGAGTCCTCGCCGAAATTGTTTCGCCGTAAACATGAAAACGCCGGAGAGAAGAAGACCGGCCCAGGCAATAGTCACGACGTCGAGGATTAACAGTCCCTTTTTACCGAAGAGGCGGCCGGAATGAAGGTCCGTGATGACGATATCCGCTCGGACGCCATCGGGACCGTCATCCGGACGATAGGAAGCGGGCAGCAAGATTCGGCTGATGGTGTGCTCATCGAGGACAAACGTATCCCGATGCTGAATCAGCAGACCGGTGGTGAGCAGAATCATCAGGTTGAGACTGGAGACGATACCGAGAAGGGCGTGCACGCGCCTCATGTGAAGAGTGCCGTCCGGCTGAGATGAGGATCGATTGCCGGTCCTTCGGGCCTGCCTGTCACCAACAGAAATTCCTGTGCCGATGACCGGGCGCTCCGATTGAGAAGCAATGCCTTGGAAAGAACCTCTCCCAGGACGGGTGATGCCGTAATCGCGACGGCAGCTCGAAGACCGGTGAGAGGTTGGCCGGTTCTAGGATCGATAATCTCACTGACCAAGCCGGTTGGAGTCTCAATGCAACGTTCGTATGTTCCCGAGCACGTGACTGCGGTGTCCGGTTTTACTGAGATAATGGCAGCGTATCGATTTGGCGATGCCGGATCCGCAACGCCGACGAGCCAACCTTCTGCACCCTGTGTGAGGATAGAACTTCCCCCCAAATTGATCAGAGCTGACGGGATGTCCCACCGGCGGAGCACCTCGGCGGCTCGACGCGTGGCATAGCCCTTCGCAAGCCCTCCAAAATCCATTTCCAAGCCTTCCGCCATGAAGCGGACTGTTCGGTTTTGAGCATCCAGTGCGATCTTGTGGATGCCGACGCGTCGAGACGCCTCTTCAATATTGTCCCCGCGTCTGAGAGCTTTCAACAGCGGTCCGACGGTTACGTCGACCACACCACCGGTTGCCTTCGCGTAACCGACTGCCGCTCGTGATAGTTTCCACATGTCTGCGGAAACGGGTACTGATGCCCTCAGCGCTTCGCGGTTCACGCGCGATAGCTCGCTTTCCGCATCGTATGCGCTGAAGACCTTTTCCAGCCTGCGGATCTCGGAAAATGCCGCTGACGCTGCCGCACTCGCGTGCGCGCTGGAGTCGGCATGCAGGCGAATATCGCACAGCGTCCCCATCATGTATCGGACCTGGCGATAAGTTCCGATCTGGTGCGGCATGGGCAATGCCGGCAGCATGAAGGCGGGTGAAACCTTTTGGGTTGATGCGGAGACCGGATAGAAGTGATTGAATAGCCCGAGCGCTCGCTTCACACCCCGCGTGATCGCTTTTGAAGAGAGCGTAGCACCGCTGTAATTGACGATATCGTTATCGATAGTGATCGGATCTGCGGACTTCTTTCCTTGAAACTGGCGTAGGAAACGCTTCTCTCGAATTTCGGCGCCGCGGCTTTCCCGGAAAACCATCACCAGAACGTCCACCACGCGGTGTTCCGGGCTCATGGCGACCATGAACGTGATCGGTTCGCTCTTTCCGATTTCGTTCATGACCAGTGAATAGCCGATAGTGGCTCCATTGCGCTCGGCAACCAGAAACCTGAACGAAGACTCCGGGAAGCGCAGTCCAGTGGCTTTCAACAACGCCTGGCGGTCCTCGTCGGTTAGCGCTTTCTCGCGCCGCTCGATCCGGCAGTTGCCGAAGAGACTGCGTAGAGCTTGATCCTCAGTGAGAAAGACCTGCGCTTCACATGTGTGCCCGAAGGTCAGGATTCCTGCGGGAACGGCGAAGGCAAACAGTCCGTATCGCATGGGTCTCAAAAACTGAACGTTACTCCCATCAAGAAGCCATTGCTGGAGCCGACGGCAACTTCGGGGAAGATCAGCCGATCGCCGGCGCGCCGCCCATTGTGCTCGTAAGCGAACTGGAAACCGACGCGTTGCAGCGGCCGGTAGTTGATACCTGCGGTGACGCGGTGCTGCTGCCGGCTCACGAGGTCCAGGCCCTGAATCGCTCCGCCCCTGAATGCCAACTCCTCGATCTCCTGGTTGATCCATACCCGCTCGTAACGGAGGATCGGAATGATCTGAGGATCTTCAAAGCCCTTCCCGAGAAACGTCTTCTTCAGGAAACCCGGCCGCCAGTGATATTTGAAATCGGTCCAAAAGCCGTAGCGGCGGCGCGCCAGTCCGTCGAGCCCGATTTCGATTTCGCTTTCCAATGGAGATGCCTCGGCGCTGCTGGTTTCGACACTTGAATTCGCAACCGCATCGGCAAACGCTGCGGCGACAGTTTGCGTGTTGCCGAAGGCGCTGTAGATCCCTTCGCCTTCGACTTCGAACTTTCCGAACCGCCACTTGCCGTCCAGACCAAGCGAATTGATCGGCTCGGAGATGGAAAGGAATTGCGGAGTGTACTTGCCGTGATAGCCGGAAACGGCGATCTCTCCCGCCAGCGTCGGACTGACAGCAAGCCGCCAGCTGAACGCTTCTGCGTTCTTCGTGCCATCCACGGCTCCGGATTTCAGGCGAACCTCGGCCTCCAATTCCTGCTTGCTTCGCCCGGGCACTCGCGTCTGGGCAACATTTTCCAGATTGAAGTCGAGCGTGCTGCCGCCCAGCACGTAGGCCTGGTAGCTGACTTTGGACTGTCGGCCAAGATTGAATGAACCAACCAGTCCGGCGCCTGCCTCGCGCCATGCTGTCTTGACGGGGACGGCCGGGGCGTCTCGGTCGACAAGGGTTCGGCGCGGTAGATCCCAGTAGTCGTCGTCGTGATTGATGTTGAACCTGCCAAGCGGCGGCAAAACAATACCGGCGCGGATAGCCTGATTACCTCCGAGGTCGAATTGCAGCCATAGCTGCTCGATGCTCACTTCTCCGCCGCTGTTTCCTTCAACTTCCTGTGCAAACTTCACGGCTCCGGATTCGCGTGTGGCCTTTTTCTCAACTTCAATTTCCAACAGGCGTTCAAACTCGGTTTCGCTGTACACGCGAAGTCTGTCGCTCAGCTTGGAATCCGTCGTTAGAACGAAGCGGCGGAAAGTGAACCCCTTTGCGGAACCGCCGGGGACAAACTGCCGATCGGGAATGTCGTTGCCTTCGAACCGGAATGACCCGTAGCCGCCGACGTGAAGGGACTGTTCCGCAGCAGGGGTAGATTGAGCTAACGCTACCGCGCATAACGAGGACACGGTGAAGAGCACGAGAACCGGTCGAAAAATAAAAGTCACGACTGCTCCTTCTTCAGATAGATGTGCTTGCCGGGAGTAGAAGTAGGTTGACCGTGAAACGGAGGCGTGCCTAGAATAACCACGCGTTGTTTGCCTTAACTCGAACGGCGCAAACCTGAAGGCGCGTTGTCATCAGCAGCGCGCCTTCTTCTTCTTTACCCTCAGAACGAAGAACGAAAGGTAGTACAGCCTTCGCGGGGCTGTCAAGATGCAAATGAAAATCATTCTCATTTTATAAGTCTCGGGTAGGTGGACGAGAGCATTGGAAATTCGAGATTCGAAATTCCAAGATTTGCAAATCGGTATGAAATTTGGCGTGGACGGAGTGGTCCTCTCTAAAAATGACCACCCCGTCGCTCGTGTCCTTCTCCCTCTGGGAGAAGGTGGCCCGAAGGGCCGGATGAGGGTGCAATTCCTGCCCTCACCCGGCGCTTCGCGCCACCCTCTCCCAAAGGGACCCAAAGGGAGAGGGACATCCCCGAAATCCCATGAAACCCGCATCAGTCCTGCTTCTGGAACGAACCGCATCTCGTAATTTGGACAAGAGCGGTCCTGTTCCAGGAGGGGAATCCGATTCGTTAACGGCGAATGGCGGAGAGAATATCGACTCGGCCGTAGCCCAACATGCCGGTGTATTCCGGGTTCTGAGTGCTGATGTTGACCACGCCGCCGGCAATCGCGGTTTGAATTCCGCCTTCGCTCCTGTTCGATTGCTCCTGAGATTCGTTCGTTTTGGTCCCTGGTCATCCACTCAATGCTGAGCACCTCTTTCATCTACCCCTGTAGACGAGTCGTAAGGACGAATATTTTAAGCTCCATCGTCCAATAGATAGAGGCCTGTAAATCCATGGAGACTGCGGCATAGATTTGTCTTGTAAACGTCTCTGATTCGCTTTCGCACTCTTTTGTTGACTCTGCGTGTTCTTGAGTACTAGTGTTATAGTACTAAGTGAACCGCAACAATCAGGAGCGGGGAGTGCTTGATGACGAAACTATTTGCAACAGTGACGGCGGCTTCCGAGTCGAAACCCTGGTTTTTCTCGCTCATCCATCAGTTGAGTGAAATCTGGGAGGAGCAAAGGAACCCCCCAAAACCCATCCAGCTCACGGCAACACCGGTCGAAGTCCCGGAAATGTGGTCGAAACACAAGGCCGGCGTGCCGCGTGTGTTATCCGTGCTGGTCCATGCGATGATCGTTGCACTCGCGCTGATACCGTTGGGGCCGCCACCGAGGCGGCTTCCCAAGGGAGTCATCAACATTGCCCTATACGCGCCCAGGCGGCTGCTCCTTCCGGCGAATGATGAGTCGAGCGGTGGGGGTGGCGGCGGCAAGCATAAACTCACTCCACCATCGCTGGGCAAACTTCCAAGAGCAGCCGACAAACAGTTGGCGCCTCCGGATCCGGAGCCTGCGAAGAACCTCGATCCCACGTTGATCGTGGAGCCCTCGGTTGTCGCTCCGCAACTCGCCTCACTGCCACAGCTGAATCTCCTGAACATTGGAGACCCTGATGGGATTCCGGGTCCGCCTTCTGCCGGTTCTGGAAACGGGTTCGGTGTCGGAACGGGCGACGATCATGGTATCGGCCCAGGCAAAGGACCAGGCGTAGGCCCGGGGAAAAATGGCGGATTTGGCGACACTCCATTCCACATCGGCGGTGGCATCTCGAGTCCCGTACTTGTTACGCAAATTCTTCCGGAATACTCTGAGGAGGCCCGAAAGGCTCGATTTCAAGGAAGAGTGGTTCTCGATACGATCGTCCTGGAAGATGGAACCGTCAAGGTAGTCCGAGTCGCTCGCGGTGTCGGCTTCGGGCTGGACGAGAAGGCGATTGCCGCAGTTGTTCAGTGGAGGTTTAGGCCGGCCCGCATGAACGGCAAGCCGGTGCCGGTCGCATTGAACGTCGAGATCAATTTCAACCTGAGATAAAGGAGCCGCATTGAAAGGCAAAAACCCAGTACTTACCGGTCAGGAGCTCGAGATCATGAAAATCGTCTGGCAGCTTGGCACCGCGACTGTGCGCGAAGTTTATGAGGAACTCCTCAAGAGCCGGAAGATTGCGTATACGACCGTCATGACGATGATGGGGATTCTCGAGCAGAAGGGCCGGCTGACGAAAACACCGCGCGATCGTGCTTACGTGTACAGCCCAACGCAATCGCAGGTTCAGGTCGTCGGCAGCATGGTTCACGAGTTTGTGAAACGCGTCTTCGATGGCTCCGCAAAACCGCTGCTCGTTCATCTGGCCCGAAACAAGAAGATCAGCCAGAAGGAACTCGATGAGATCAGCGAACTCTTGAAGAAGCAGCGGAGGAGATCATGATGCCGGTGCTATCTCTACAGAACTTCTTGTCCTGGGCGGCTCAGGTATCCGTCTTAGCTCTGATTGGTGGTGTTCTCCCGGCGATCTTTCGAATTCGTCACCCGCGCTCGCATCTTGCCTACTGCTACGCATTGCTGCTTGCGTGCATCGTGCTCCCTTTGATTCAGCCGTGGCAGCATCCTTTTGTCCCAAGCGCAACCGGTTCGTATCCGGAACTTCCGGATGTAGCCAAGGTCACTCCCGGCAAACCGGCCGTCGGCGCCGCGCTTCCGTGGAGGGGTATTGTGGGGTGGACGTTGTTTGTTGGAATCGTGGCGAGACTTTGTTGGTTCCTTGCGGGACTGTGTCAGATCTGCCGCTACAGAAGGGCTGCTGTACCGCTACAGTACTTTCCGGAATCCGTGCGGTCGGCACGAAAGCTCATTAAACGGGACGCCCTCGTTTGTATCTCCACGAACGACATGGGACCCGTCACGTTCGGATTGTTTCGTCCGATCGTCTTCTTGCCGGAATCGTTTCTCACCCTGAAGCAAGACGCGCAGTGTGCAATCGTGTGCCACGAACTCCTGCACGTGAAGCGAAACGACTGGCTTGTCACGGTGATTGAAGAACTGGTTGGAGCCTGCCTATGGTTCCATCCCGCCGTATGGTGGCTGCTCAGCCAGGCAAAACTCGCTCGCGAACAGCTAGTGGACGCCGAAGTCATTCGGTTGACTGCAGCACCCGATCCCTACATCGATGCTCTACTCCGCATGGCAGGCGCTCATCCGGACCGCGCACTGTTACCGGCGCCTTTGTTTCTTTACAAACGTCATCTGATCCGGCGCCTGCGTTCTCTACTGATGGATTGCCCAATTTCGAGGCCTCGACTCGTATGGTCGTACGCCTCAATGGCTGCACTCCTGGCGTTTACGGCTGGCCTGGCATTTACGTCGTTTCCTTTGATGGGCCAGCCGCAGATTCAGGAAGCCGTTGTGACGGAGATTGCTGAAGCCCGCGACGTATCCCCGCAAACTCCTACGGGCGGGCCGATCCCGCAAGGCGTTGGCTGGATGGGCTCGATGGACGGAGTCTACCGAGTGGGTGGAGGCGTCACGGCGCCCAAGCTCATGACGCGTGTCGATCCCCAGTACTCGGATGCGGCCAGGGAAGCTCTAACGCAGGGAACCGTGGTCGTCCAGGCTATCGTCCAAACCGACGGTACGATGAGCGTCACCCGGGTCTTGCGAAGCCTCAATCCCGAATTGGATCGCAACGCCGTCAATGCGATGAAGCAATGGCGCTTCGAGCCCGGTAAATTAAAAGATGTGCCCGTTCCGGTCGAGCCGACAAAAATGATGGATGTTTTGCTTGTAACTGCCGTGTTATAGATCGCGGTCGTTTAGCCGGATTGTGTGCTAAGGTTTTTCTACCGAGAAAAGGTCTTCCATGCACCTAACTCCCCGTGAGGCCGAAAAGCTCATGATCTTCACAGCAGGTGAAGTGGCGCGCCGGCGAAAAGGCCGGGGGTTGAAGCTCAATTATCCCGAAGCTGTGGCTTTGATCACATCGGACCTGTTGGAAGAGATTCGGAACGGCAAAACCGTCGCGGAGATCATGAGCCTGGGCACACGGATTCTGACTGCAGATGACGTCATGGAAGGTGTGCCCGAGATGATCGGCGAGATCCAGGTGGAAGGCACATTCCCGGACGGGACAAAACTCGTCACCGTCCATCAACCGATTCGGTAATGAGCGGCTGCGAATGCAAGCCCGATAGGGCGCAGCCATCAATGATTCCCGGAGAATACTTCCTGCGCTCCGAGCCCATTGAGGCAAACGCCGGCCGTGCGATCGCGCGTGTCATAGTCACCAACCGCGGCGACCGCCCGATCCAGGTCGGATCCCACTGCCATTTCTTCGAGGTGAATCGCGCGCTGGACTTCGACCGCAGTCTCGCCTATGGCATGCGTTTGAATATTGCTGCCGGCACGGCGGTGCGCTTCGAGCCCGGAGACACCCGCGAAGTGGATCTCGTGGCACTGGGTGGAACGCGCACCGTGTACGGCATTAACGGCCTCGTCAACGGAAAGCTCAAATGAGCGGCTGCGCGCGAAGCGCGAGCCCGACAGGGCGAAGCCTTAATGAATGCAAGCCCGATAGGGCGCAGCGATTAGGAAAATGAAAATTGACCGGCGAACCTACGCGAGCCATTACGGCCCAACCACGGGAGATCGCATCCGGCTTGGAGATACGGGACTGATCATTGAGGTGGAATCGGACCGCACCGTCTACGGCGATGAGGGCAAGTTCGGCGGCGGTAAGGTGATTCGCGATGGCATGGGACAATCTCCGGAAGCGACGCGCGCCGGGGGTGCCCCGGATCTGGTCATCACCAACGCTCTGATCGTGGATTACTCAGGCATCTACAAAGCCGACGTTGCGATCCGTGACGGCCTGATCTCCGCAATAGGCAAGGCCGGAAATCCGGGAATCATGGACGGCGTCACTCCAGGCATGGAGATCGGCGCTTCTACCGAGATTCTTGCGGGAGAGGGCCGAATCCTGACGGCGGGCGCAATCGATACCCACATCCACTTCATCTCGCCCAACCAGATTCCGGAAGCGTTTCACTCCGGCGTGACGACACTGATCGGCGGAGGAACGGGTCCGGCCACGGGCACAAACGCCACCACCTGCACGCCGGGCGCGTGGAATATTCGCCGCATGTACGAAGCTGCCGAAGGCTTTCCGCTCAACTTCGGTTTCCTCGGAAAAGGCAATTCTTCGCTGCCGGAATCGCTGCGCGAACAGATTCGGGCCGGCGCGCTCGGTTTGAAACTCCACGAAGATTGGGGAACCACACCGGCCGCGATCGACCAGTGTCTTACTGTGGCCGAAGAGTTTGATGTTCAGGTCGCGATTCACACAGACACGCTGAATGAATCCGGATTCGTGGAAGACACAATCGCGGCCTTCAAGGGCCGCACGATCCACACCTATCACACGGAAGGTGCGGGTGGCGGTCACGCCCCCGATATCATCAAGGTTTGCGGTTTGCCCAATGTGCTGCCCTCTTCTACCAATCCCACCATGCCGTTCACACGCAACACCATGGACGAACACATCGACATGTTGATGGTTTGCCACCACCTGTCGCCGTCCATTCCCGAAGATGTCGCCTTTGCCGACTCGCGAATTCGCGCGGAAACGATTGGCGCCGAAGACATCCTCCACGACCTCGGCGCCATCAGCATGATGTCCTCCGACTCGCAGGCCATGGGACGAATCGGCGAGGTCATCTGCCGAACCTGGCAAACTGCGGACAAGATGAAGGTGCAGCGCGGCAAGCTGATTCAGGACAGCCCAGACAACGACAATTTCCGTGTGAAACGCTATATTGCGAAGTACACCATCAATCCGTCAATTACACATGGTATTAGTAGCTTCGTCGGCTCAGTGGAGGTGGGTAAGCTCGCGGATCTGGTGTTGTGGAAGCCCGCGTTTTTCGGCGTGAAACCGGAAATCGTCGTCAAAGGAGGGTTGATCGCCGGCTCAGTGATGGGCGACGGCAATGCGTCGATTCCGACTCCGCAACCCTGTGTCTACCGCCCCATGTTCGGCGCGTATGGCCAGGCAGTGAACCGGATCGCCGTCCACTTTGTCTCCCAGGCAGGCGTGGAGGGAGACAATCTCCGGAGCTTGCAACGCAAGCTGGTTCCCGTAAAGGGCTGCCGCAATCTGCGAAAGACGGATCTGAAGCTGAACGACGCCACGCCCCAAATCGACGTGAATCCCGAAACTTACGAGGTGCGCGCAGACGGTGAGCTCCTGCAATGCGATCCCGTAGACGTGTTGCCCCTGGCGCAACGCTACTTTCTATTTTAAAGTGCCCGACAGGGCGCAGCCATCAATTAAATGACCATCGTTGAACAAGTCCGGCCGATTTTGGCGTTGGGTTCCGAGTACAGTTCCTACAGGCGCGACACCATCACGCTGGCTTGGGAAGACCGGCGGCAGGGTCATGGCCGCCGGAGATCGGACTCGGGTATTGAATTCGCCATTTCCCTTCCCGGCGGAACAGTGTTGAAGAACGGCGATTGCTTCGTCTTGGATCCGGAAAAAGCGATCATTGCGGTCCAGGAAGCCGTGCAGCCTGTCTATGTCATTCGGCCGAAGACTTTACAGGAATGGGCGTACTATGCCTACCATGTGGGCAACCGGCATCAGTCCGTCATGATCGGCGAGTCCGAGATGATTTTTCTGGAGAATCCCGCGGTCCGGAGTCTTCTGGACCAGCTTCACGTTCAATACACTATTGAGGCGCGGCCGTTCACGGCGGCGCTGGCCAACACTGGACACTCGCACGAATGACACCCGCTCAGCTGGTTCACACCCTTCAGCTGATGGATTCTCTGTTTCCGGTCGGAGCCTTTGCGTATTCGGATGGGCTGGAGTCGGCGGCCGCCGCCGGCCGCGTACACGACGCAAACTCGCTGGCTGGTTGGCTGGATCATTTCATCAACGCCGTTTTCGTGCCATGCGAAGGTCTTGCGTTGCTGAAGTGCCTGCGAGCAGCAGAAAAGGGAGAGTGGGCAACCATAAGATCCATTGACGAAGAACTTACCGCGTTGAAGCCAGCCGCGGCGACTCGAGTCGGCAGCAGGTCCGTGGGCAAGCGTTTGTTAACAACATATGCCGCAATCGTTCGGGATTCTCAATTCCTATCCATCGTTGAGACATTGCCGCAAGGCAATGCCCCTGTGGCCTATGGCGTCGTCCTTTCCCACCGTGGCCTCGAAGGCTGTGATGCGCTCCTGGCTTTCGGATATGTACGATTGGCGGGTATTGTCTCGGCAGCGCTGCGCCTCATCGCGCTGGGGCAACAACAAGGACAGGTATTGTTGACGAGAGCCATCGATGATCTTATGATCGGGGTCGAACATGTACTTCAGACCGAAGACGAACCGCTTCGGTCGTTCAGCCCCCTCCTGGACATACAGCAGATGAGTCATCGATACGTTTATTGCCGGTTGTTCCGATCCTGATGAGCGGCTGCGAATGCAAGCCCGATAGGGCGCAGCCATAAAATGAGGATGCGAAGACCTATCAAGATTGGTGTGGGTGGTCCCGTAGGTTCCGGCAAAACAGCCTTGCTGGATTGTCTCTGCAAAACGATGCGCCACCATTATGAACTGGCGGTCGTCACGAACGACATTTTCACAAAGGAAGATATGGAGTTCCTGGTCCGCAGCGAGGCTTTGACTTCGGACCGAATCATCGGTGTGGAAACCGGCGGATGCCCGCACACGGCGATCCGCGAAGATGCGTCGATTAATTTCGACGCGGTCGATCTCATGAAAGAGCGGTTCCCTCGGCTCGATATTCTTTTTTTGGAGAGTGGTGGTGACAACCTTGCGGCGAGCTTCAGTCCGGAGCTCGTGGACGCCTCGATATACGTCATCGACGTAGCAGGAGGCGATAAGATCCCGAGAAAGGGAGGGCCTGGAATTACGCGTTCGGATTTGCTGGTCATCAACAAGACGGATCTGGCGCCCTACGTCGGCGCTGATCTGTCTGTAATGGATCGGGACGCGCGGATGATGCGTGGAAACAAGCCATTCGTCTTTACGAATCTCAAGGCGCGCGAAGGTGTCGAGACCGTGGTGTCTTGGATCCGCCGCGAATTGCTTTTCGAGAATTAACCATGGCGGTTCTGCTCTCGGAGGTCGGCCGACGCGGGAGACTTCACCTGATATTTAGCTCGCGGCGCGGGCGGACGGTCATACGGGATGCCTATTGCGAAATTCCGTTCAAGATCACTCGGCTACACGATTCGCATCTATCGAAAATCGCCCATTTGATTCTGATGCAATCGACGGCCGGACTGTTTGGTGGAGATACGACCGAGTGCACGATTCACGTCGAGTCCGGCGCCCGTATTCTCATCACTCAGCAATCCGCGACCAAGGCGCATCCTTCCGGCGGTAAGCGCGCGATTCAAACCAACCGCATTCGCGTTGAGACCGGAGGCGAGCTGCACATCTACTATGATCCGCTCATTCCGTTCTGCGGAGCGCGGGTGTGCCAAACCACGTCCATCGATGTTGATCCTGGCGCCCGGCTTTGGTTCTGGGAAGGCCTGATGGCGGGTCGGGTCGGGCGGGGCGAGATCTGGCAATTCGACGAGTTCTCCTCGGAAACCTCCCTCCGCGTGAACGGACGGCCGCTCTATTTGGATCGATTTCGTTTGATGCCCAAGGAAGATCCGCCGAATACCGAGTGGATGATGGGAAATGCGCGCTATCTGGCGACCGGTCTATGTTTCGATGAACGCGCCTCCGACTTCGCCGAACGTATACACCTGCTCTTGCCCGACACAGGAGTAGGAATAGACACCCCGACACCTGGGTTCGCCGTCGCCCGCATTGTTGCCGTCGATGGCCCCGAGTTCCACCGTTACCGGTCGGTTTTCACCTCTGTCGTGAATTCGATGGCGCTCGCCTGACTAGCGAACCCGCCGTGCGTAACTGGCGGGTTAGGCTGAACTTTCCGAAAATGGAGGCGGCGGGAATCGAACCCGCGTCCGAAAACGTTCCGCAAGAGAGTCTACATACTTGTCAGGTTCCGTTTTTCTCGTGCCCCGACCTGAAGAAACCTGCAAGCTGGCCGGAACACCAGCCCATTGAGTTTCGCCCCGCACCGCCGGGCCAGCTGTGCGGGACTATCCTGCAAAAAGTGACGCCCTTTAACTAGCCTACAGGCGAACTAGCCAAGGACGTTAGCTGGTGTTAAGCAGCTAATGCTGGTTGATAATCAGCAGTTAATTAGTTTCCACGTTTTTACGAGGTCATGGGCCTCGGTATGCGTCTCTTACTTCTTCGTCCCCGTCGAAACCGGTGCGCCCCCGTTTGAGGAGACTATATCCTTATATAAGGGTGTGGTATCGGGATGTCAATGTGAGACTCTTATTCGGCCCGTTAGCGAGGCGAGATCTCCCGTCGGGAGGGGGCTTTGCTGTATAATCCGAGTCGCTTTGGAGGTAAGAGGTCCGATGGAGTTGAAAACACAAGCCTTGGACAGGGTTCTGGAAGCCATATCGCCATCGCTCGGGGCTGAACTCGATCGCATCATCGAAGACGTGCACCGAAAGTTGGAGATGGAGTTTCAAGAACGGCTTCAGGCCACCGTGCGAGAGACTGAAACCGCCGCTGAAGCCGCCAGCCAGGCTCAACGGGAACAATCCCTTGCCGTGGCCCGCGAAGAAATCCAAAAAGAGATCAGCGAACGGCTCGATCACGAATTCAAGAGGGCCCTTGATGAAACCGCGGTTCGGCTCAGGTCGGAAGCGGCCGCCGAGCACACGCGCCTGCAGGAACAGATCGACCATTGGCGCGTTTTGGCCGAAGCCCAGCAGCAGTTGGCCCATGCATCATCCCAGGCCGAAATACTCGCCCGGCTTCTCAGACTGGCCGAACCATTCGCTGCAGGCCTTGCCATCTACGTCATGAAGGCCGAGAGTGGGTTCGCTTTGTGGAAAAGCCGCGGCAAAACCATTTTTCCGGAAACCGTCCTTGAGGACGCAAAGGACCCCGACCTCTATTTCAAGGTTATCGCTGTCCGGGGCAAAAAAGTCGCGGCCGTGTGCGCGGCGCAACCGTACAAAGTCGAGACGCTCGAATTCCTGGTTTCGTCCCTAGAGGCCGCGCTTGAAGTTTTTGGCCTGAAGCTGAGAGCATCGATGGCGAAGCCTTCCCCGGCAGCCGAGTTGGCGGATAATGATGCTTCCGGTGTGGGCACAGCCCAGCCCCCCGTGAATTCCTGATGTTCAATAAACCGATTTCTTTCAAGGCAGCTCAATTTACCGAGTCGGTGATCCGCGAGATGACTCGCCTTGCAATGGAATACGGCGCGATCAATCTCTCTCAGGGTTATCCGGATTTTGCGGCCCCCGAAGTTCTGAAGAAAGCGGCTGCGGACGCGATTTTCGCCGACATCAATCAATACGCCATTACGTGGGGCGCCAAAAACTTCCGCGACGCGCTCGTGGACAAGACGAAGAGATTCGTGGGCATCGACATCGATCCTGAGCGCGAAATCACGGTTTCTTGTGGTTCAACCGAAGCCATGATCGACGTGCTACTGGCAGTCATCAACCCCGGCGATGAAGTCATCGTGTTCGAGCCGTTCTATGAAAATTACGGCCCGGACGCGATCATATCCGGCGCGACGCCCCGGTATGTCCAACTCCATCAGCCAGACTGGTCCGTTGATGAAAAGGAGTTGGCCGCGGCTTTCAACAACAAGACGAAGGCGATCATCATCAACACTCCGAATAACCCGACCGGTAAAGTATTCAGCCGCGGCGAGCTCCAGTTGATCGCAAATCTCTGTCAAAAGTGGGACGTTCTGGCGATTACCGACGAGATTTATGAGCACATCATTTATGACGGCGCCCAACACATTTCCCCCATCATGCTGGATGGCATGCGGGAGCGCACGATCGTTGTCAACGGAATGTCGAAGACCTACAGCGTTACGGGATGGCGCGTGGGCTACATCATTGCGCCTCCCGGAATCACGTCTGCGATTCGGAAGATGCACGATTTCCTGACCGTCGGAGCGCCGGCCCCACTGCAGGAAGCAGGCGCAACAGCCCTTCGCTTACCCGATTCGTACTACGTCGACCTTGCCAAACATTACCAGCAGCGCCGTGATCGATTGATGAAGGTACTGGTCGACGCGGGTCTGAATCCGATGCTGCCCAAGGGCGCCTACTACATCATGTGCGACATCGGAAAATGGGGTTATCCCAATGACGTCGAGTTCTCCCGATTCCTGGTCCGAGAGATCGGAGTGGCCACGGTTCCAGGCAGTAGTTTTTTTAAGGACCCTGTGGCGGGAAAGGACATTATCCGCTTCACATTCTGTAAAAGGGAAGAAACACTTCGCGCAGCCGAAGAGCGGCTTCAGAAATTACAGACGCGCGTGCCGATTGCCGCGCGGTCGTCTTACTGAGTCTCGGATAATACAGTGACAAGATCGTCCGCAGAGAGAACGCGGGCTAAAGCCCGCGACTACATGTTGTAGCGACGGCTGGTTCTTATGTAGTCGCGGGCTTTAGCCCGCGTTCTCTCTGCGGACGGTATTGTGCGCGCTTCAGTAGTAGCGTCGGGCCCATCGGTGAAGCGGTAGTTGGTACACCAGCTGAAACCAAATCGTTCGTTGTTCGTCAAAAATTTGCTGTTAACGGCTTGATATTACAGCGGTGCTCGTAGGGTATAATTCCTAATTTAGTGCACTACAAAAGACGAAAGGTAGAATTATGACTAAAAAGCGATTGCTTTATCTCACCTTGATCATTGCAACCCTTACGATCGGAGTTGTAATTGGGACGATCGTCTCGGGTGGGGTCAAAGCGGGCGAGCAGAAAGCGGCAACCCTGGTGATCCCAGACCCGGTTTCCCTTTCCAATGCGTTTTCGCAGATCGCTGCCAATCTCGATCCGGCAGTGGTCAACATCAACACGGAAGCCGCGGCGGAAACGCCGGTACGCTCAACCAATCCGAACAGGAACAGGAATGCCCCGGATCCATTCGATTTCTTTGATTTCTTTGGCGGTGGGCCGGACAATCAGGATCGCAACTATAAAACGCGAAACCTCGGTACCGGTTTTATCGTGGATAAAGGCGGCTACATTGTGACCAATCATCATGTCGTCGAGAAGGCCACGAAAATTATGGTTCGGCTCGACGACAAATCCGAGCATCAGGCGAAGCTCATCGGTAGCGACAGCGAGACGGATCTGGCCGTCATCAAGATCGATGTGGGTCACGACCTGCCCGTCGCAAGAATGGGCAACTCCGACGGTGTTAGGGTCGGCGATTGGGTTCTCGCGATTGGAAGTCCCTTCAACCTGGATCACACGGTAACGGCAGGTATCATCAGCGCCAAGGGCCGTGAAAATATTGGTGGCGATCTTAAGCAGTTCCAAAGCTTCCTTCAGACGGACGCGGCCATCAATCCCGGCAACAGCGGCGGTCCGCTGGTCAACATGCAGGGAGAAGTGATTGGTATCAATACCGCCATCATTTCCGAGACGCGCCAATCGGCAGGACTGGGCTTCGCGCTGCCGTCCAACATCGCGGTCAAGATTTATAACCAGCTTGTTCAAAGCGGCAAGGTGACGCGCGGCGGTATCGGAATTTCTTATAACGGCGATCAGGATCCCGCGCTTTGCCGTGCGCTCGGTTTAAAGTCCAATTGCGGCGTCATTGTTCAGGATGTCACCCGAGGGGGTCCCGCCGCTAAGGCAGGCATCCGTGCTGGCGACGTGATTACCGAGATCGATGGCACGAAGATCACTGGCGGCAGTGTGCTCCTGGAGGTTGTGGCAAACACTCCTGTTGGAAAAACGATTCGCGTAAAAGTCAATCGCGATGGGCACGAGGAAATCATCCCGGTCACGATTGTCGATCGTGCTGAAGTCCTTCCTGAAACCGCGGCGAACAGGAATCCTGACAACAACGATCAAGGCGAAACCCAGACGGCTCGTCTCGGGATTCGCGTTCAGGCGATTACGCCGGATATGGTTCGACAACTGCGCCTCGACTCTTCTGACGGTGTGCTGGTGTCGTCGGTCGATCCCGACAGCATTGCCGAGGACGCGGGTCTCACGCGCGGTACGATCATCACTCGGATCATCGCGGGCAACCAGAAAGTCGATATCAGAAATGTCGACGATTTCAGACGAGCCGAAAGGCTTCTGAAGTCTGGCACCGACGTGGCCTTCATGGTTCTGCGGCGAAACCCGAATTCGAACCAGTACCAGTCCGGTTTTCTGGCGGTTACCATCCCGTAAGCAGAAGGAAAGTAAATTCGGGGATAGAGGCCACTAGCCGCGGATTTCGCGGACCCTCACCCGGCGCTTCGCGCCACCCTCTCCCAGGGGGAGAGGGCACCCAAATCGAGATCCCTCTCCCTCTGGGAGAGGGTGGCCGAAAGGCCGGGTGAGGGTCCGTGAAATCCGCGGCTAAAGTTTTGTGGTTTTAGAAATTGATGTCTTCCTGGGAATTAATCGTCGACGGCGCGATTGACGGCGGCCGCAATATGGCTATTGACGCGGCGCTTCTGGACGAAGTCGAAGGGTCCAGGGAAGTGCAAACCATCGTGCGGTTCTATGGCTGGCGGAGGCCGACGATCTCACTCGGACGCAATCAAAAAATCGAGAACGCCGTCGATGCCGAGTATTGCCTCGCCAACAGCATCGATATTGTCCACCGGCCCACCGGAGGGCGTGCGGTGCTTCATGATGACGAGTTGACCTACGCTGTCATTTCCAACGACTCATCCCGCTTCGGGGAGACGATCTACGGAAACTATAAGCGTGTGTCCGAAGCCCTGTGTCTTGGATACAACCGGCTGGGTGTGCCTGCGGTGCTGGCGCCGGACACACGAAAGACCGGCCTTTCGAGTAACGGGGCAGACCCGCCGTGTTTTCTATCGCCCTCTCGATACGAGTTGATGGCCGGAGGCCGGAAAATTGTGGGCAGCGCCCAGCGCCGGGTGCGCCGGAGCTTCCTGCAACACGGCTCCATGCCGATAACCTGCAATCGCGAGGTTCTGGCGCGCGCGACGCGGTTGACGGACGGGTCCTCTCTTGAGCAGGAGATGGCGGGTGTCGCGGAATTCCTTCCGGAAAGACCTACATTGCAACAACTTACGGGGGTATTCATTCGGAGCTTCCAGGAGTATTTCGCCGTAGAGTTCCAGGTTCGTGATTCGAGTTCGTAATTCGGACTAGACCGCGTCTCGACACCGATGCTATAAAAAGGCCGTTATGACCACTAAAGAGGATACTCGCCAGCTCGATGAAAGACGGCGGGATATTCTCAAACGGATCGTCCGGTCGTATATTTCGTCCGGCGAGCCGGTGGGATCAAGGACACTTGCGAAGTTCATTGACTGGAGGCTCAGTCCAGCGACGATCCGGAATATCATGGCGGATTTGGAAGAGGCGGGGTACCTCACCCAGCCACATACGTCTGCCGGCCGGATTCCTTCGGAGAAGGGATATCGGTTCTACGTCGACCACCTCGCCGACTCGGGTAAGATTAGCAAGTCCGATGAGCGGTACATCAGCCGGATGCTCGCCGAAAGCAGTACCCCCGAAGACGTCATGTTATGCGCCTCCTACCTCCTTTCCACGATTTCGAAAAACGTCGGCATCGTTATCGCGCCGCCGATGGCTTCCACCATCCTGAAACACATCGAATTTCTGGATCTTGGTGACGGTAAGCTCCTGGTGATCTTGGTCTCGACATCGGGTTCGCTCCAACGCAAACTGATTCGCGTCACCGACGGCTACACGCGGGAAGAGCTCGACCGGGCCGGAAAATATCTTGTCGAAAAGTTTGCCGGCAAGACGTTGACCCAGATCCGAAACGATCTGCTGCAAATGATGCAGGCCGAACGGATGCTCTTTGACCGCATGCTGTCGCTGCTGCGGACATGGGGCGAGACACTCGAAACAGAGGCGGATCTCGAAGGAATCTATCTGCAAGGCACATCGAATATTCTCAGCCAGCCGGAATTCGCAGACGTTGAACGCATGCGGACGCTGTTTCAGATGTTCGAAGAAAAGAGCCGTCTGGTAAGGATTCTGAATGAATGCATTTCATCCAACCCGCCTGAAGGCGTGCGGATCACGATCGGCTCGGAACTCGGCGTTCCAAATATGCGCGACTTCACCTTGATCACTTCTTCCTATGCGTCCAACGATTGTACGGCCGGATTCCTCGGCATTATCGGTCCGACGCGTATGGAGTATGAACGTGGGATTTCTCTTGTCGGTTATCTCGGCCGAATCGTTGGCGAGATGATCAACGCCTGACAAACCCACAAAACCTCTTATAATTGTTGATATGGGAGATAACGAAAGTTACGAAGGATTGCTCCCGGACGGTGGGGAGGGCAAAGTCGCCGCAGACCAGACAGTTCCGGACGTGCAACAGGAAATCCAAGCCCTGAAGCAGGAGCGAGATAGCCTTTACGATCGTCTGCTTCGTAAACAAGCGGAGTTCGAAAACTACAAGAAGCGGATAGACCGTGAGAGGGCGGAATTCGCACAGTTCGCTTCCTTTGATCTAATGCGTGAGTTGCTGAATGCATTGGACTCGGTTGAGCTCGCGCTGCGAAACGCAGCGTTAGAAGGCAAAGGCAGCGAAGATATGCGGTGCGGCTTTGAGTTGATTCACAAGCAGCTTCAGGATACGCTGGCCCGCTTTGGTTTGAAGCCGGTTGAGGCAAAGGGGAAAAAGTTCGATCCCAATTTCCATCAAGCTGTTTCGACGCAAGCCACGAATGAAGTTGAAGAAAACACTGTCATCGAAGAATTGCGGAAGGGATACGTGCTCCATGGCCGCCTCCTGCGGCCGGCGATGGTGAGCGTCGCGGTGAAAGCCTAATTTGGGGGACGGAACCTCAATTCCGAACTTCAGGAATTCCGGTTTTCGCCTCCAAGTACGCCGAATTACCCACAAGAGGGACAAACATTGAGCGGAAAACGGGATTACTACGAGGTGCTTGGCATTTCGCGAGATGCGTCGGACCAGGAAATCAAAAGCGCCTATCGGAAGCTTGCGCTTCAATACCACCCCGATCGCAATCCAGGAAATAAAGAGGCCGAAGAACAATTTAAGGAGGCCGCCGAGGCGTACTCGGTTCTAAGCGATGCGCAGAAGCGTGGGCAGTATGACCGTTTCGGCCATGCGGGTGTCGGAACGGCGGCCGGAAGCGGATTCGGTGGTTTCGATCCAAGCGTATTTGCGGACTTCAGCGATATTCTCGGCGACATCTTCGGTTTTGGCGATTTCTTTGGCGGGGGAGCGCGCCGGGGCGGCCGTGTTCAGCGGGGCGCCGATCTCCGATACGATCTCGAATTGAGCTTCGAAGAGGCCGCATTTGGAACAACGACCAGGATCAAAGTTCCGCGGCATGAAACCTGTTCCGAGTGCGGCGGAGGCGGAGCGCAGAAGGGGTCGGGCCCAACCACATGCACGACGTGCAATGGCTACGGTCAGGTGCGCTTCCAACAGGGATTCTTTAGCATCACGCGCACTTGCAACCACTGCCACGGCACGGGACAAATCATCAAGAATCGTTGCACTCTCTGCCACGGCGAGGGACGTATGGTTCGCGAAAAGACGATCGAGCTGAAGATTCCCGCCGGCGTTGACAGTGGTTCCAAGCTTCGAATCTCCGGTGAAGGGGATGCCGGGGAGAAAGCCGGTCCTGCGGGCGATCTGTATGTGGTCCTGAACGTTCAGGATCACGAGTTTTTCGAGCGCCGCGAGCACGACCTTTACTGCCACATCCCGATCTCTTTCACTCAGGCCGCTCTGGGGGCACAAATCTCAGTTCCGACGATCGAGCGAGAAGAGGAAAAGCTGTCGATTCCTGCCGGTGCACAAACCGGATCGACGTTTCGCATCAAGGGCCGCGGAATCTCCAAACGCGGAGGCTCAGCCCGAGGAGATCTGTTCGTGACCGTTGACATCGTCGTTCCAACAAAACTAACGCGGGAACAAAAGGACCTATTGACGAAACTCGCCGCGACGATCGAGACTGAAAATAAGCCAATACAGAAGAAGATTCTGGAGAGAGTAAGAGAAATCTTCAGTTAGATTGCGAATTTCGAATTGCGAATTTCGAATTGGAACCAATAAAATTCGCAATTCGCCATTCGCAATGCGAAATCGTCATTTATGTCCTGGCACCAACTCACTCTCGACGTCCCGGACGATCTGAAGGACGCCATTGTCGGCGAGTTGTCCGGCGAGGGCGTGGCCGGAGTGTGGGAAACCCACGCGCCGGCGCCTGGCATTACCCGGCTGGTCTTCTACTTTGGGCCGCGATCGGATCTGGAAAGAATCGAAAATGAGATCCGCACGGTATTCGATCGCTCTAGCCGCCGGAGTCCAGTCGTTTTACGAAGCGTTGTCGAGGAGTGCGACTGGACTGAAGAGTGGAAGAAGTCGTATACGAGCTTCCCGATTGGAAATGACTTCTTTGTCGTCCCAAGTTGGGAAGAGTGCAATTGTCCTTACGATCGGTTGCCTATCCGGATCGACCCTGGGCAAGCCTTCGGCACTGGGACGCATGAGACGACCCAGCTCACCATCGAAGCACTCGAACGATGGGTTGAAGGGCACCACATCGTCCTGGATTTAGGCACCGGTTCCGGAATTCTCGCAATCGCATCACGGCTTCTGGGCGCGAAGGAAGTATACGCGTGCGATATTGATCCTGTTGCAGTTCAGGTGGCCCGCGCGAACATCGAGCGAAATGCTGAGAATCAAGTCTGGACTTTCTCCGGATCGGTAGATGCGGTAAAGAGTCATTCCGTTCGCCTGCTCCTGTGCAATCTCACAGCGGACCTCATCATTAGTCTATTGCCCGAATTGGATCGTGTTCTTCAGCCACGGGGGATTGCCATCTTGTCTGGAGTCCTTCACGAGCAAGGCGAAGAGCTCCGCGAAGTGATTACACGATTCGGTTTCACTATCCATGAGGAAATTACACGCGGCGAGTGGCTGGCCGTGATCGCCGAAAAGCATGTCGCTTAGGTCAGTCTACGTTTCCGAGCCCTCCTTCGAAAACGATCGAATACGGATCCAGGGTGAAGAGCACCGCCATCTTGTCGTCGCACGCGCCGAAAAAGATGAGCTGATCGAAATTTTCGACGGAAAGGGAAACGTGTGGACCGCCAGCGTCGAGTCCGCCGGTAAACGTGAAACCGTCGCGGCATTGAAGGAATCGCGGCAGGTGACACGCGATTCTATGGAGGTGATCCTGGCTTTAGCCCTGATCCGGATTCCCGCGTTCGAACTGGCGCTCGAAAAGGTTGTGGAGGTTGGAGTCACTCGAATCGTGCCCTTTGCGGCAGCCCGCTCCAATGCAGATCTCAGCAGGCGGCGTGATCGATGGGTTCGCATCGTCATCGAAGCCGCGAAGCAATCGAAACGGTATTATTTGCCAACCCTCGACGCGCCGAATACGTTCAAGGGGGTTCTCTCCATTCCTGCCGCCACAAAGATTATGTTTGCCGAACGCGCCGGCGGTTCGCTAAAGTCGGCTCTCGCAGGCTCGCCAGTGCTCTATCTGGTCGGACCTGAGGGTGGCTGGACCGATCAAGAAATGACTGCGGCGCGTGAACTTGGTTTTCATACGGTCTCATTTGGAGCGGCTATTCTGAAAGCGGAAACTGCAGCGATCGTTGGTGGCTCCCTCATTCGATATGAACTGGGAGAATAGCCAGAGAAGGATTTCGGATTTGGGAAAACGTTCCGTGGACGCGTGCTCCCCAAATCCGAAATCCGCAATCCGCAATCCGAAATCCTTTTTATGGCTTTTCTATCTTGTGTGGTTGTGTCCCACCTGGGCACTTGCCCAACAGCGCCCGCTTATTACCGAAGATCCCCGCCTCATTGCAACCGGCTCGTTTATCACCGAAGCCGGCTTTGGATATTTCCGCCGCGCGCGCTTTCCGGTTTCAGGACTCGGCGGTGACCAGTTTTCGGCCCTCGTCAACGGCCTGAACTTCGGGTTAGGGCCACGGGCCGAGTTCCAGATCAATGGGGTGGTCCAGAATTTCCTCCGGGTCCACGAGAACGGCAGCGGATGGCGCAACGACTGGGGGGACATATCACTTTCAACAAAAATCAAGCTCGTCGATGAAACACCGGTTCTCCCGGTCGTCAGCTTCCGGCCGACCGTCGTGCTGCCAAACACAGACGATGCGAGAGGTATCGGCAGTAACTCGATGCAGTTCTTCGGGAATATTTTGGCAGGGAAAAGTGTAGGGCCGTCGTTTCTCTATGGCAACATCGGTCTTGGAATCTTAACCGACACCGTGAGTGTCCGAGCCCAGCAAGACGTTCTGGCGTATGGCATTGCCGCGGTGCTTCCCATAAGCTCGCGCATCAGTCTACTTTCAGAGTGGAGTGGCCTGGATAACCCTCGGCAGCACCCCACTCCCGGGGGCGAGGACCGAAGCCAGGT
>WNGK01001273.1_pt1 | contig 27076 bp, 23 predicted proteins | sample 5400601 | NCBI WGS metagenome assembly WNGK01 (sample SAMN13153376, study PRJNA577476) | soil metagenome | isolation source: 60 cm soil or saprolite under Garry oak tree replicate 1 | place: USA:California | collected 2016-06-15
CTGAAAGGGTTTTATGCGTTGGCAAAAGAAGCGCACGTCTATGTTGGCGGCGACACAGGTCCCACACATCTGGCAGTGGCCGCGGGCGCGCCGGTCGTTGGACTGTTTGGTCCCACTGAGTGGTGGCGCAACGGTAGCCCGCGTGACCGAGACATTTGCGTGGAGCGAAACGATATCGGCTGTCGCACCGACTGCCATCGTCGCTCGTGCTCGCAATGGATCTGCATGGACATCGACGTTGAGCGTGTTTTTCAGGCGGTGACGGAAAGGCTGAGAACCGCGAACAAGATTCCACAAGTAGAGACGGTAACGATCAGCGCTGTTTAGCGGCCTTGTCCGGCGCCGAAAATGTCGAATGGCTGAACAAATAACGTTGCGCAGGGGCGGCACGTGGATTCAGCGCTGGCGTGTGCCGCTCGGGTTTCTTTGTGCGGCACTCTTCGTCATGCTTGCGCGCCCGCGTCCATCGACACTAATCATTGGGGGCGCCGTTTCACTGCTGGGGCTGGCGCTGCGCGCGTGGGCCTCAGGACATATTCGCAAGAACGATGCGCTCGCCACCTCTGGCCCATATGCCCATACGCGGAATCCGCTCTATCTCGGCAGTTTCATTCTCGGTTTGGGGTTCACCATTGCATCCGGTCGGTGGCCTCTGGCTCTACTATTCATCGCGCTTTTTTTTGGCATCTATTTTCCGGTGATGCGCGTCGAAGCCGCGACTCTGGCGGAGTTGTTTGATGAGCATTATCGACGCTATTCGCGCGAAGTACCACTGTTTCTCCCGCGGCTGACCCCGTATCGAGACCAAAGCGTCAGCGATCGAGGGTTCGACGCCAGTCTCTACGTGCGTTATCGTGAGTATCGCGCGGTCCTTGGACTCTTGATCGCCTGGGTCGTCCTGGTTTTCAAGAGTTACTATCTGAAATGAGATTGCGAAAGCTAAAACTTCTAACCGTTCACCTTGGCTGGGTTTTCCTGCTTAGCGCTCTTGCCACGGCGCCGGCTTTCGGTCAAACAACTTCGCCAAAAGTCGCTCCCAACCCCTTTGAGCCGGGTGAAGAACTGGTTTACAAAGCAGAGATATCGAGAGCTCTCCTGCGAAAGCTGGACGTAGCAACCTTCAAGTTTACAGCGAACAAGACACATGTGGACCAGAAGACAAATACCGCCGACGATCCGGTCGCGTCCGTAGATCCTCCGCCGTACGCGTTTAAATTTACGGGTGATGTTTCCAGCGAAGGCTTCTTTATCAAACTATTCAACATCCATTTTCGCCAGCACGTCGAATCAATCGTGGACCCTCAGTCACTGGCAGTCCAGAAGACCATTAAGTTTGACGAACAGGGAAAGCGCGTGCGAAGCAGTGAGACAATCTTTGATCTCAAAGCCTGCAAGATCATCTGGACTGAGCGTGACCCAAGCAACCCAACGCGCCCTTTGCGGACCGCGAGTTCTGACTTGAGCGGCCCGGTCCAGGATGTTTTGTCCGGGATTTACTACGTGAGGACTCAGCAACTGGAAGTCGGTAAAAGCTTCGAAGTTCTGATCAGCGATTCCGGGAGGATTTACCATGTTCCAGTGCGCGTCGTGGAAAAGAAACGGATGAAGACCGTGCTCGGACGCGTCCGGGTTATACTCGTCGATGTGCAACTGTTCGGTGAGCGAGCTATGGTGAATACAAAGGGTCAGTTTTCAATCTGGCTGACAGATGACCAAAGACATATCCCCGTCAGCGCGGCTCTCAAGACCGAGTACGGGACGTTTGATATCACCTTGAAGAAGGTCTCGCACCAGGCGTCTCAGCAAGCGTTACTGACAAAACAATAGGGAGGCTCACAACCAGATCTGGGATCTCAAATCTAAAGTCTGAGATTTGAGGCACCCGGTGTCCGGAATCTACTAATCGCGCGCCGAATTGTAGCCCTTTTCTATTTTGCGATATCCAACTGACTCTCACGCGGACCGACGTCTTTCGGCGAATGCGCTCCAGACAAATCAAATGACCGCGCAACCACTGATTATTGGCCACCGAGGAGCATCGGCGGAAGCTCCAGAAAACACACTCGCGGCCTTTACTCGGGCGCTTCGCGACGGCTCGGATGGAATCGAGTTTGACGTACGGCTGGCGCTCGATGGCGTTCCGGTGGTGATTCACGACGCCACCCTGCAACGAACCGGTCTGATAAGTGGGGCCATCGCTGAACTCTTGTCCTCACAACTGAAAAGGATCGATGTCGGGTCCTGGTTCAATCAGGCGCACCCGAACGCCGCTTCCGCGGAGTATGCGCGCGAAACCGTGCCAACTCTCAAGCAGGTGTTCGAGGTTCTCGCTGGAGCCAGGGCATGGCTTTATCTTGAAATGAAATGCGTTGAGGAGGAAAGTGAACGGCTCGCTGCTGAAGTTGTGAAGCTGATCCGAAAGTGCTCGCTCGCCGATCGCGTCATCGTAGAGAGCTTTGAACTCTCGGGCCTTGAAACCATCAAGCGTATCGATGCTGGCATCCGCACGGCTGCTCTTTTCGAGCCTAAGCTCAATCGCCCAATCGCTCTGATTCGAAGGATGAAGATAGTGGATCTCGCCCGGCGCTGCGGCGCCGATGAGATCGCGCTTCACCACACGCTGGTGAGCCGCCGTCTGTTAGAAAGGGCAAGCCAATACCGTTTGGAGACGATCGTCTGGACAGTCGACGACCCTCAGTGGATTCAGCGCGGACGTTCTCTGGGAATTAAGGCGCTGATCACCAACAATCCAGCCAAAATGCTGGAGCATCGGAACACATCCCGTTCGGATTGAAGCTTTCAACCAGGTTCGCGTACAGTTGTTTTCATGACGCTTCCTCCGCAGCAGTTAGATCGCTTCTTTGTCGATCCGCGGTACTCAATTTATTACCGACGAGTCAATCGGCTCCGCTGGAACAATGAAGTCAGCTCAGATTACGGTGTTCTGTTTCTGCTCAATGGACAATTGAAATACGATATTGGAGCCGAGGCCGGCGAGATCCGATCCGGCGGTTCGCTCCTTCTCGAACCTTCACAGACGGCAAGCGCAAGTGGGCGAAGCGCGGAATTTCTTTCGCTTATTTTGTCTTCCTCACTGGTGATGGACTGTGCAGTCCGCATGCGTCTAGTAGGTTCGGGAGCAGCGATCGCTTTTCAACGCCGTCTGATAGAGCAGGACGAGGACTTCCTCCACCTGGCAAGCAGCCTTGCGGCGGAACTTTCCGCCGAGGATGCAGGGCGCGAGATTTTTATTGCGGCGTTGATTGAGCAGATAATTGTTCATCTGCTCAGGCATTACTCGAACATGCGGCGCTCTGACGAGTTGGAACTTTCTCGCGTCGGTTTGATTGATAGACGAATTCGCCGTGCAGTCGAACTAATGCATGCGCGATTGGATGACGATCTCTCGCTCAAGGAGATCGCTGCCGCTTCTTATCTTTCGCCGTTTCACTTTTCGCGCCTTTTTAAGAAGCTGACCGGCGCCACGCCCCATGCCTATCTCGCCGGCCAGCGAGTTGCCCGCGCGCGACTGCTGCTGGCTGAAACCGATCTTTCAGTCACCCAGATAAGTTCCCGCGTCGGCTATACCAGCCCCAGCCACTTCACCAAAGCCTTTCGTCAGGCCACGGGTTTGACCCCGCGTGCCTTTCGCGCCGCACTTGTTTCCCGCTGACGATTGATGCTTGCTTTGGAGCGTTGATCTATAACCAGACCGCAATACACCGCCATTATTCAGCAAGATCTACCGCGACAGCAGTGAGTTCCGTCGGTATCATTCATCACCTAATTTGTCGGTAGGAGAGTAATCGATGCCAATTCGAAAGGGTGCGGAGATTGTGGAGCCGAAAGGCAGGCTCGGAGTCCTGCTGGTGGGCTTGGGCGCGGTCAGCACAACATTCATTGCCGGTGTAGAAGCCATCAGGAAGAGTATCGCCGAACCGATCGGTAGTCTTACGCAGATGGGAACGATTCGGCTGGGAAAGCGAACGGACAATCGCGTCCCGTTGATCAGGGATTTCGTGCCGCTGGCAAAACTTGAAGACCTGGTCTTTGGCGCGTGGGACATTTTCCCCGACTCTGCTTACGAAGCAGCGATGCATGCGGGGGTTCTCGAGAAAGAATTGCTTGCGCAGATAAAGGCGCCGTTGCAGAAGATTAAACCGATGAAGGCCGTCTTCGATCAGTCCTATGTGAAGCGGCTGCACGGAACGAATGTGAAAGAGGGCAAGAACAAAATGGAGCTGGCCCAGCAGCTCATCGCAGAAATCGTCGACTGGAAAAAGAAGAATAGATGCTCTCGCGTCGTCATGATCTGGGCAGCGTCGACGGAAGTTTTCATCAAGCAGCACGCAGTGCACAAGACGCTTGAATCGTTTGAGCAGGCACTGCGAGAGAATCACCGGGCCATAGCACCTTCGATGGTCTATGCTTATGCCGCGCTCAAATCGGGAATCCCTTTCGCCAACGGGGCCCCCAATCTCACGGTTGATATCCCCGCGTTGAGAATGCTCGCGGAAAAAAATCGCCTACCCATCTGCGGCAAAGACTTCAAGACTGGCCAGACGTTGATGAAGACCATTATTGCTCCGGGTCTGAAGTCTCGCATGCTCGGTCTCCACGGCTGGTACTCCACTAACATCCTGGGTAATCGAGACGGCGAAGTGCTTGACGACCCGGGCTCGTTTAAGACGAAGGAAGAATCCAAACTCTCAGTGCTCGAGTACATCTTGCAGCCTGAAGTCTATCCGACCCTCTACAAGGACTTCTCTCACGTGGTTCGCATTAATTACTACCCGCCCCGGGGAGACAACAAGGAGGGCTGGGACAACATCGACATCTTTGGCTGGCTCGGTTACAAGATGCAGATCAAAATCGATTTCCTTTGCCGCGATTCGATCCTGGCGGCGCCTATAGTGCTGGACCTGGCACTGTTCCTGGATCTGGCCCACCGCTCGGAAATGAAGGGCATCCAGGAGTGGCTGTCGTTTTATTTTAAGTCGCCGCAAACTGCTCCCGGTCTCTATCCTGAACACGATGTCTTCATTCAACTGATGAAACTCAAGAACACTTTGCGGCATCTGCGCGGTGAAGACTTGATCACGCACCTTGGCCTGGAGTACTACGACTAACAACAACTCGATGTGAGGCGAAGCATTGATTAGACAGCTGGGCTGGAGTACTACCACTACAATACTGCTGTCGCAGGTTGTTGACGACTCGTGACCTTAACCGCGGTGAAGATGCGGCTTTTCGTCTCCCTTGTGATTGAAAACGTGCTTCACACTACTTGACAAAAGACATGACCTCTTTACAAACCAATAATTGTCAGTTGTTCGCTGCCATGAATTGTCAGCTTCTCCCACGCGCTGCAGCTCAGCTTTTGCCGCTATAACCAACCTCTGCAATATTTTGTGATGACAAATCGCTCCGTGTCGTATATATAGCATCGGTGATGGAGACGACCCGAACTCGGAAGAAGCGCAGTAGGCGAACTAACCGTAAGGTAGTCGCATCAACTGAACCAGCGGATCGTTCCTTGCGTATGACCGGAGAGGATGTGGTCGCAAGAGCCCAGAGCGGTAATTCGCAAGAAGGTGAAATCTCCAAGACGGCATCCAGAAGGACCGCTTACGCAAGGAGGACGGCCATGATTAGCGAAATGGAAATTGAAAAACTTAACGAAACAATGGGTACAGTCTTCCTAGACCCAGATCAGAAGAGCCAGCATGCGCAGGACTTTGAAGAGCGGCTGACGGCCCGCATTGTCGGGCAAGAGCGCGCCGTGCGCCGAATGAGCGGTCTTTATCAGATTTTTCTCGCTGGGATGAACCCGCCAAACCGGCCGATCGGCACGATGCTGTTTCTTGGACCAACTGGTTCCGGAAAGACACGGGTTATCGAAGCCGCAGCGGAAGTGCTCTACGGCGACGCCAACGCAGTCGTCAAAATCGACTGCGCCGAGTTCCAGCACTCGCACGAAATTGCGAAACTCATCGGCTCGCCTCCAGGCTACCTCGGTCACAGAGAAACTTCTCCGATGCTGACACAGGAGAATCTGGATCGTATGCACACGGACGACTTGAAGCTTTCGCTGATCCTCTTTGATGAAATCGAGAAGGCTTCGGACAGTTTGTGGCAGTTGTTGCTGGGCATTCTGGACAAAGCCACGCTGACGCTGGGCGACAATCGGCGCGTCGATTTTTCGCGCTCGATGGTGATTATGACTTCAAACCTCGGCGCGCGCGAGATGTCCGAGCTCATCTCCGGTGGCATCGGTTTTGCGCCGGGTAAGGGCGGCAAGAACATCAACGACACTGAGGTGGACCAGAAGATTTACCGAACGGCCGTCGAATCAGCGCGGCGGAAATTCTCACCGGAGTTTATGAACCGCATCGACAAGGTAGTCGTCTTCCGTTCGCTGAAAGAGCATCACTTGCGGCAGATCCTGGATCTCGAGCTGCAGGCGGTTCAGGATCGCATTATGGCTTCCGCAGGCACGAAGTTCGTCTTTCAGTGCTCAGACACTGCCAAGGATATGCTTTTGCGGGAAGGCCTGGATTTCAAATACGGAGCGCGACACTTGAAGCGCTCGGTTGAACGCTTCCTCGTTTACCCGCTTTCGAATCTCGTGGCCACAGCTCAGGTTGGGCTTGGCGATCTTGTCTACATCGAGCTCGATGACATTTCGCATAAGTTGATCTTCTCGAAGCGGTCCGGCGGCGCGTTGGATCAGGATATGCCCAAAACAATGGAAGAACCGCAGGAAGCGGAGAGCTTCTCTGGTGGCGTTGGGCTGCCAATTCCTCCAGCCACTAAGGCCGCCCGCAAGGGCCACAGCCGCGGAGAAAAGAGCGAGAGTTAACGACCCTCCCCCAGATAGAATGCAAAGCGCCGGACATCCTTTACGATGTTCGGCGCTTTTGTTTCCCAGGATCCGAAATGGCTACGATGGAGTCCTTGCTTCTTTAGGTGCGATCTTGCGAAGCGCCTCGTAGGCGATGCGAGAAAGATATGGGTCGCGCGCGTCGGTTGCAGCTTGCAGCGCCGGAACAGCTGAAGGGTCGCCAATCAGACCCAGTGAGCGCGCGGCCTCGCGCCTGACATCGTCCGGCAGAGAGTCGGTCGAGAGTGCGTCGATCAAGGCCGGCACGCCAGCCCGGCTCCCTATCTGTCCGAGAGCGCGCGCGACGGCCCTAAGTACAAACTGGTTCTCTTTTGCTTTTCGAATCAGTGCCTTCCTGGATAGTTGATTAAAACCGTGAGGCGACAGGACCTGGGCCAGGACCGTCACCGCCTCCTCATCGCCAATCTGGCCCAACGCTGTAGCCGCGGCGCCTCGCACCCCATTTTTCTTGTCCGTTGTTAGCCGCTCGATTAATGGAGTTACCGCGCTTCGGCTTCCCGTCGTGCCGAGGGCGTAGCTTGCTTCCTGCCGTACGAACTCGTCCTTGTCGTTTAATAGCGAGGTGAGGGCCGCCGTACTCTCGTTCGCGGGCAGTGACAAGATGGCCGTAGCAGCAGTAGCTCGCACAATCGGAACCGGATCGTTTAGCGCCGCCAGAGCCACCCTTGAAGCTTCCGGTCGGCGTAATCGTCCCAGACTCATTACGGCATCGCGTCGCTCTTCCACTTCTAAGGAATTCAAGCGCTGTCTTTGCTTCTGGATTTCGAGCTGAAGCAGCGTGAGCGACGTTGGCGATTGACGTTTAGCTAACCGCAGCACCGCGGTGCGTGCAAGTGCAGGGATTACGAGCGATGTAGATAACGCGGCCGCCAACACGAGAGGGCAGCAACTAAGCTTTAAGTAAGAGCTCGGGCAGGTGACGTGTTTCATCGTGCGAGCAGCGACCAGTCAATCCATCTGAGTTACTTTTAAATCGGCGGCAGCGGAACTATACACGGCCGACCAACAGGCAAGCAAGACTTTCGGTCTTGGTGAAACCAGCGTTTTGGTTTAGTCAATCCGCGAGGCCAAAGCGTGCATCGAGTCTACTATCAGGACCGCGATCGGTGGAGACAGAATGAGGTCCGGAATTAATAAACTAGCCGGCGAATACATGAGCAGGTTGGACTGGGCGACCTGAACAGGGCGATTGAATAGCATCGTAAGACCAGCAAAGAAATCTTCCGCGTGCCAACCGATGAAGAGTCCGATCGCCACGCTGGCAGCGTATCCCAGAATCAGGAATGCGCACGCCGACGAACGAGTAAATGGTTGTTCGGGTTTTTCCTGCGCTCGCATGATCGAATCCTGAATCGGCCTTGGCGTGTAGGTGTAATGAGCAAAGTATTCCCGCAACCTGGAGGCTAGATGCCAAACTCCGATTACGAAAAGGGTAATCACGATGGCCCGCCCGGCGTAGTCGAAGGTCTCCCACAGGTGTGGCTTGATCATCGCCACAAAGAAGGTTGAGAGGAAAAGCGACACAGTTGTAAATACCGCGCGCTGTCGCTCCCGGTTCTCCCGCCGATCACTTTCGAGGACTTCGTCAACGATCCGGTCCCAACGAGCTTGCACTGCCAGATTTCTCGCGCGCCGAGCATGTGGGTTATCCGAATGTAGAACCGAATAGCCTCTGTTCCTTTCCGCTGACAAGCGGTCGTCGTAGTACGCCCGTTCCTGCGGGTCAATCAGGACATGATAAGCTTTCGAAAGCAGGGCGAACTCGCGTGCGGCTTTCGGCGAGCCGCCGTTGACATCCGGGTGACGCAGCCGGGCGAGTTTGCGATAGGCTGATCTTATCTCAGACGTAGGAGCCGTCCGCTTCACACCCAGTATCGTGTAGTAGTCGATCACCGCGATTTTCAACTCCCTCAAAAGCCCCCCGGACACATAGCCCAGGCTCAATCCAGGCGGCGATTGCGTGAATTATAACACCTTAATTGCCACAGATCACCGCTGTTCTTAAGGATAGAAGCGCTTGGCGATTCACTATATGCGCTAAAGAAACCTGGGAGGGGTTCGGTGAAAAGACTGAGGGGCCAGAGGGGCCGGCTCTTAACTCCTCGAGCGGCCATCGAGGGGGGCGAGGACATTTGCTTTACGGCGACCTGCTCCCTCTGGCTGTTGCCCCAGCATCATCAACTCTTGTGCCAAGAAGGCCGAGCACTCAGCAGGCCGCAAACTGCCCGATTGCACGATTCTGGAAAATGCAGAGTGTTCACAAATGCGCACAGTGCTGTCCACAAATTGGCACACATCTCCAGGAGATGGAGTGATTCTTGATCAACTCAACGCAATGGACGGGGAATCAGTTACTCGTACGGCCAGCCGCGGAAGCTGCCCGGTCGACGATGTTGATGAGTGTGCGAACCGCGATCCCCGTTGGGCCTTTCGCGCGATAGGGCTTTGCTTCGTCAGCCCAAGCCGTACCGGCGATGTCCAGGTGCGCCCACGAGATACCTTCGGCAAACTCTTTGAGAAACGCCGCTGCGGTTATTGTTCCGGCTTTGCGCCCGCCAACGTTCTTGATGTCGGCAATATCCGATTTGATCTGTTTCGAGTATTCTTTGTCGAGCGGCAATTGCCAGAACTTTTCTCCAACCTGTTTGCCAGCTTCGATTACCTCATCGATCAGCTTCTGGTCCGTGCCGAGAATGGCGGCATTCACATCACCAAGCGCCACCGAAACTGCGCCGGTCAATGTCGCCAGATCGATCACCCGAGTCGCGCCCAGTTTTTTCGCATATGCGATGGCGTCTGCCAGAATCAGTCGTCCTTCGGCGTCGGTGTTGATGACCTCAATCGTTTTTCCAGTCATTGCTCGGACCACGTCGCCGGGCTTGGTAGCCCTGCCGGAAGGTAGATTCTCCGAGCACGGTGCTACTCCAAGAACCGCGATGCCTGGTTTCAATTGGGCAATCGCGCGCATCGCGCCGATCACCGTAGCGCCGCCTGTCATGTCATACTTCATCAACTCCATGTTCTCACCCGGCTTGAGCGAGATACCGCCGGAATCAAAAGTAATTCCCTTTCCGACAAAGGCAAGTAGTTCATTGTTGGTTTGTCCCGGTGATTCGGATGGCGTGTATTTCAGGACGATTAGGTTAGCCGGTTCCTCTGAGCCGTGCGAAACACTCAACAATGAGCCCATTCCTTCCTGCTCCATGCGCGCTTCATCGAGCACGTCAATGCTGAGGCCAAATTCGTTCGCAGTCTCACGAGCCCGTTCGGCCATGTTGGTAGGAGTCATGTACGCACCGGGTTCATTCGCCAGATCGCGAGTGAAGTTCACGGACTCTCCCACAATGCGTCCGCGCTCGGCGCCGCGTTTCACGGCATGCTCGTCTGCTCCGTCGACCACCACAACCAGCCGATCTATCTGTCGCTTCTCTTTCTCGACTGTTCGATACTTGTCCGGTTCAAACAGACCCATGATTGCGCCTTCAACTGATCTCGCAACGACCTTTGCCGCGTCGCCTTCGGCACGGGGAACAAGCGCTACTGATTTGACACTCTTGCCGCGAAGAAACCGTGCGGCGGCGCCGGCCATCTGGGCAATCTGCGCGGCCTCATACTCGCCCTTCTCGCCAACGCCGACGAGCAACAGACGTTGGGCTTTTAACTTCGGCTGCCCCAGCAGGTGCAAGTAAACAGTGTCGCCCTCCTTGCCTTTCAGCTCTTCGGAATCAATCACTGACTTGACGATCCCGCCCACTAGCACATCCAGTTCTTTCAAAAAACCATCATCAGCCTTTTCGTCCTTGAAGACAGCTATCGCTACGGCCTGCACATCAACTTCTTGATAACCTCCCCGAGTTCCTTCAACTTGCATTATTATTCTCTCTCCTATCTAAGCGATTTAATTTCCTTGGCGCGTTCGTTCTTTAAGCTGCGCACGGGCTTCGCGGTCCGCGGTGCGACGCAATTCAGTCTCTCGTTTGTCGTAAAGCTTCTTGCCTCGGGCTACTCCAACTTCTAACTTGATGTGCCGGTTCTTCATGTAAACGCGCGTAGCCACCAACGTCATTCCCTGTTTGACCGACGCCTCGTCCAGCTTGTCTATTTCGCGCCGGTGCAGCAGCAGCTTGCGCGTTCTCAGTGGCTCGTGGTTTTCTCGGTTGCCATGAGAATACGGCGAGATGTGTGCATTAAACAACCACGCCTCGCCGTCGCGCACGCCTACATAAGATTCTTTTAGCTGAATGCGGCCGGCCATCACGCTTTTCACTTCCGTTCCCGTTAAGGCTATTCCGGCCTCGTATTTGTCGGAGATGTGGTAATTGTGAAAGGCCGCACGATTTGCCGCGAGCACTTTTTCCCCGTTTGAAGCAACCATGATCTGACTCTTGATCGTCGATGTTAGATTTTCGACTGGTCCTTTTTGTCTTCGACGCTTAAGCGGATCCAGCGCATCGTGACTCGTTCACTTAAGACGATTTGTTTTTAAATCCAAATCGGAAGTCCAAAATCAAAAACTCCCTTCAAGTTCATCACGCAAGGGCCTGGCCATTAGTTCAGTTGCAGCGTCGCGCGCGCTTTTGCCTTCATACAACACAGCATGAACCTGATCTGTAATCGGCATCTCCACACTAAGGCGCGCAGCGACGCGACGAACCGCTGGCGTCGTCTTCACTCCCTCGGCGACTTCATTCATTCCACTGGTGATTTCCGCAAGCGTCCGGCCCTTTCCCAGTTCCTGACCTACGTAGCGATTGCGCGACAGACCGCCGGTGCAAGTGAGCACGAGATCACCCAGGCCCGCGAGGCCCATCATCGTCTCCATTCTGGCGCCTTCGCGCAGTGCAAGCCGCGACATCTCGGCCAGCCCGCGCGTGATCAAGGCCGCGACACTATTCGATCCGAATCCCAGGCCCGCCACCATTCCCGCGGCAATGGCCATGACGTTCTTCACTGAACCACCAAGCTCGGCGCCAACCACATCGTCGTTCGCGTAGATGCGTAGGTTCTCCAAACTAAGCTCCGACTGAACCAAATGGCGATCTTCCGCATTGGAACTCGCAGCCACGATCGCGGTGGGATGACCTTCGACGACTTCTTTCGCAAAGGACGGTCCCGAAAGGCAAACGAATCGCGGCTGGAACTTTTCACCGACCACGTCATCCAGGACCTGCGAAATTCGTTTACCGGTTTCGATTTCAATTCCCTTCGTCGCGCTGACAAAGATCATTTCAGGCCGCAGATTATTCGCCATGCTCGAAAGAATCTCGTGCGTCGCGTGCGAAGGCGCCGCAAGGATCACGAGTTCAGCGCCATCGAGCGCTTCCTGGCCCTCCATTGTGGCGACAACACCGGCCGGAACAGGGACGTTCGCGAGATAAGAGCTGTTCACGTGCGAGTGGTTGATTGAATTAACCACCGCTGCGTTCCGCGACCATAGTCGTATGCAGTGGCCCTTCTGCGCGGCAATCACGGCCAGCGCAGTGCCCCAGTTCCCTGCCCCGATGATCGCGATGCGTTTCATGACCGGACGATAGACGATCGACCATAGACCAGGGAAAACGTCGTCTGTGGTCTATCGTCCGTCCTCCGTAGTTCTCACTTAAACTTGTTCTCAGTGCCGCGCATCAATCTTGCGATATTTGCCCGATGCATCAGGACGATCAGCAAAGCATCGGCTATCGCGGCCGAGATCACGTACGGGAATCCCACGACCGGCCTGACGAATCCGTTCTGCAACCAGACAAACACTGGGATTGTCGCTGCGGCAATGATCGAGCCGAGCGAAACGTAACGCGTCAACCGAACAACCAGGAGAAAAAGACCGCCGGCGAAAACCACTGCCAGCGGCGCCAGGCTGAGAAAGACTCCGACGCCCGTCGCTACTCCTTTGCCGCCGCGAAAACGAAGCCAAACCGGGAAACAGTGACCCACAATGACCGCCAATGCCGCTCCGGCAACAAACCAGTTAACGCCGTAGTCTGATGTCAGCAACCACTTGGCCAGCGCAACCGCTGCCACACCCTTCGCCAAATCAAGCAACAGCGTGATGGCGCCTGCCGCCTTTCCTGCGCGCCGCGAAACATTGGTCGCGCCGGTACCACCCGATCCGGTCTCGCGCACGTCAGCGCCCGCCACGGCGCGCACAATCAAATATCCGAACGGAATCGAACCGAGGAGATACGCAGCGACGATAACCAGGACCGGTCGCATCGAACACTCTACAAGCGGCGATGAAATCTTTTCGCAGAACGAAGTTCGACTATACCAAGCGATGCGAGGACGCGACAAGCATCGGCCAATTGAATATCAGCCAAGAACGATCGTCATTGAGTGATTCAAGAATTCTTAAAGATAACCCGCCGCCGCCTTGTCAACGAACCACTCGAGCGATCCGTCAAGCGGCTGAATAGCCTGTGAAGGCAGTCGCTCTGGATCGCGCGGTCCGCGCACGACGTCCGCGAGCCGCCGGGCTTTACTCTCACCCGTCACGATAAACACGACGTGCGCTGCGTGGTTGATGGCCGGCGCGGTCAGTGTGATGCGAAATGACTTGAACTTCTCGACCCAGTTTGCCGCGACCCACGCTCGCTCTTCCTTCAGAGCAATCGTGCCGGGAAAGAGTGACGCCGTGTGCCCATCATCGCCCATGCCCAGAAAGACAAGATCTAGTCGCGGCCATGAAGCGCCTTCGAAAAACGACTGGAGCTCATCCTCGTAAAGACGCGCGCTCGTCGCCGGATCGCTTTCGCCAATCATCCGGTGAATATTCTGCGAAGGGATGGGCAGGTGAGAAAACATCGCCTGGTTGGCCATCCGATAGTTGCTCTCCGCATCCTCTGGTGGAACGCAACGTTCGTCGCCAAAGAAGATGTGCACCTTGGACCAGCCGACTCGGCCGTGGCGGTCTTCACTCGCCAGCAATTCGTAAGCTCTCTTCGGCGTAGAGCCACCAGCCAGTGCCACACTGAAACGCCCGCGGGCGGTGATTCTCTCCGCCGCCAGAACAACGAAGCGGTCCGCGGCCGCGTGCGCAACGTCTTCTGGATTCTCGAGAACGACAAGATTGCCAGGTGTATCCATCGCGGTCCCTCTCTAGCGAGCTCTCGTCCCTTTTCTATGTTCAGTGGAAGGCGGATAGTCTATCACGACCGACGGCTCGACTTGTCATCCGTGCATAATCAAGTCATGATTTATTAACTGCATGAGCAAGGGGTTTGTAATATGTCCAACGAGAAAAAGCGAGCCTTGATTGTTGTCGACGTGCAGAACGATTTCTGTCCCGGGGGCGCGCTAGCCGTGCCGCACGGCGACGAAGTCGTTGCTCCGCTTAATCAGTTAATCGAAGACTTTCTCGAGCGGGGCGAGCCAGTCTTCAAGAGTCGCGACTGGCATCCGCCGACGACGAAGCACTTTGCTGCATACGGCGGCACGTGGCCGGTACACTGCGTTCAAGAAACCAAGGGCGCGCAGTTTCACCCTGGTCTTCTCGATGACATTCATATTCGTGTTGTTTCAAAGGGATTAGGAGATGAGGATTGCTATTCCGCCTTTGATGAAACCGATCTGGCGTTGCAGCTCCAGCGGCTGGGCGTTGAAGAGGTCTGGGTCGGCGGGCTCGCCACCGACTACTGCGTGAAGAGCACCGTATTGGATGCTCGAAAACAAGGCTTCAAGGTCAAGGCGATTAAGGACGCGATGCGTGCGGTCGATCTGCAACCAGGCGACGGCGAACGCGCGATCGAAGAGATGAGAAACGCCGGCGCGGAGATCGTTGACAATGAAAACCTGGCGGCGAGCAGCAGCCGCTGAGGTCAAGTAGTTTCACTTAGTAGGTGAACAACCGAAGCAATGATTGACAAACTGACCGAGAATGCTCAAAGCGACGAAAGCCACGCGCAGGATTATCTCGATCCGGTGATTGAGGCCTACAAGAGCGGCATTGATCGCACGCTGATTCGACAAAATCTTCGCCTCTCAGTAGACGAACGCTTCGAGCAGTTGATGAGCTTGCAGCAGCTTGCGGAAGAATTGCGGGCCGCAGGCAAACGAGCGTCACACGCATGACTGACTATCGGAGCTGACTAAAATAGCCTCGTCGTAAAGCTGTAGCGTCCTACCGACAACGAAACTTGCATATGCCTCGCGCTTCTTTCGCCGCGTCTTCGCACGGCTTGCGCTCCCACTTTCTCAATTGCTTGCATCTGTGCTTGCGGTCTTTGTAGGTTTCCTCGCAGTGCTTTTCGCACCGCTTGCGAGAATTCTTGTCGCCCGCCGCTCCGGTTGTTGAATTGGCGTTGGCGAAAATGCAAAGACAGAATAGCAACGCCGAACTAATTCGGAGAAAAACACCAGCTCTTGACCTCATGACTTGACTCCTTTTGGCAGTAAGGCGATCGCGCGGATCGTCTCGCACTTTGGCTCAATCTATTTGCCGGTGGCCGTTGTGCCACCGACATTTGTGCAAGGGAGAAGGCTAACAATACTGCATTCTGTGCTGAAATAACAACGATTACAATTCTTGCGGAAGGACTAAGGTACAGAACCGGGAGCGATAGCGACCGGATGCGTACACTCAACCAACTTTCGTGGGCTCTTATAATCAGTTGAGTGCTCGCATCCGGTCGCTATACCGCTCCCGGTTCTGTACTCCGAAGGTCAATAGGGCGCGTAGCCTGGACAATTGACGGCAGCGAGCAGAGCTACATCGTGCTATCATTTCCTCTCACATGGGTACGCTCAACTTCGACCGCTATCATGCCGCGATGGGCGATGCGTCTTACAAAGATGTCGCACGGCTTCATGACAAGCCACTGAGCGAAGCTCAAGCCACGTTTTATGTGACGCAGCGCAAGCTGCCGTTTGCACCGGTGCTGGGCCATGAACGCTTAGTCAAGCTTCTAATCGACAGCCAGATCGATCGTCCGCGCTTGCGCTTCCTCGAACAGGATCGTGGCGGCTTGCAACTGTTTGCCAAGGCAATCGAAGACATGCAGTTCGTGGGCGCGATTCGCGCGGTGCGTCCCGGCACAATCGTGTTCGCGCAACAACCTTTTGCGGACATCGCCGGCGCTTTTGGTCTGACGCAGGCGCAGGAGATCAAGTTCGAGCACGCGTTCGATCTGCCGATGACCACGGCAAGCACTGCAATGCAGTTTCGCATGGCGGCCGGCGATCATCGCTGGCTGTCGGATTTTTCTTTGCGACGCAATGGCGACATCGAGCGCGCTGTCGATATTGCCGTTTACGCTTTCATTGGCGGCTTCAACGACACCTCAAACATGGAAGCCGCGCATCGGCTGGACATTCCCGCGGTCGGCACTGAAGCTCACTACTGGCAGCAATCCTATCTCGAGTTTATGCGCGACCCGGAGATCGAACCGCGCACCGGCAAGCCGAAACACTTCGAGCAGGTGGCGTTCGAAAGATGGCTCGATGCGAATCCGCACGGCACCACGCTGTTGGTCGACACCATCGATGTCTACATGGGCGCGGTTCATGCCGCGATGGCTGCGACTTCAACTGAGGCGCGTCGCAAAGCATTCAAAGGGTTCCGCGTTGACTCAGGCGATCTGGCGGAACTGGGCAAGTGGTGTCTGCGTTTCTTCGAAGCAAACGGCTTGCCCAATCTCAGGACGAACCTCACAGGCGATCTCGATGTCGAAAAGGTGCGTCACATCGTCAAAGAGTTTCCCGAAGTTGCCGGCTTTGGCATCGGCACCAAACTCTCGAGCGAAGTTCGTTCTGTTGCGGGAGTGATCTTCAAACAATGTCTCATCGATGGCCAGCCTACGCTCAAAGCCTCAAACTCTGCGGACAAGACCACGCTTCCCGGCAAGCTGCAACTGTTTCGCGGCATCGATAAGAACGGTCATTACGTCGCCGACGTCACTGGCCTCAACGACGAAGAGATCGAGATTCCGGGCGCAGCCAGGGTCGAGCGCGTGCTGGTCCCTTTCTGGGAAAACGGCCAGCACGCCGCGATTCCCTCAATTGAAAAGCAGAAAGCGCTGGTCGAAGAACAACGCCGGCGCTTTCCCGATATCGAAAACTATCCTTGTCTGCTCAGCCAGAAACTGGAAAAGCTGCGCGACGATCTCACCGGCGAAATGCTAGCCGACAATTCCGGCTGGCAAGACGTGCTGAAGATGCCAGAACTGGTTCCTGATGATCTTCTCGTGCCAGAGTAGAGCCGCAGATCAACCGCGTAGCGGTTACTGACAGTAGCCAGGGGTAAACGACCGCAGGTCGCGCCACCCCTGGATCAGGTCAGATAATTTTTCCGCGCCCTGAAGGGGCACAATAAATTGCGGACTCGATAAGAACTCGCAACGATTCTTCGCCGGCTAAAGCCGGCGCTGGAATCATGGGGGAACGTGATCCCGGGGTTGCACTCGCTGCGCTCGCTCACCCCGGGCTACTATCTGCCGCCGCTCCGCGGCTTGTTGAGGCAAACTTCCACGTTGACTCTTTGCTAAGTTGGCGTTATCACTTTGAGCGCCACCCAACAAAATCGTTGGACGCGAGCGGCGGGAGCGTGTTTCTCAACTTGATTCATCCGGCGAAGGGTGCTCTGGATTCGCGCCGCCGCGTCAACTCAATCGTTGGGCCCGGTCAACTCAATCGTTAAACGGCTCCGCACGCAATGGAGGCACAAAATGACGAATTCCAAACATCTCGCACGACTGCTCGGTCCTACTCTAATTGCATTGACTATATCCGAATCCAAATTTGTACAACCACATCTCTATGACACCCAAATTGCTCCTGTCGTTTATCTCTCGGGCACCTTGCTTTTTGTTGCTGGCCTTTCGATCGTCCGGGTTCACAATTGTTGGACGCGCGGCTGGCCCGTGCTTGTAACGCTCACGGGTTGGTTTGCCATTTTCCTCGGCTTGTTCCGAATGTTCGCGGCGGGGCTTTACCAGCAGCAAGCCCCTCAAAACACGACCGCCCTGTTAGCGATGGAAATCGCTGGCCTCGCGGTCGGGATCTTTCTGACCTTCAAATCCTATGGCCGAGAAGATATGTAGGTCACTGTGCTCCAGGTCGTACCGTGAGCCCCTAATAAGGCGTTGAACCGGAGCGAATTCAGCGTGTCTCTCATCCGTAAGACTTGGATGCTTGATACAATGCTTCCCGCCCGGTTAACTCAACCGTTAGATTCTCCGCCTAAATTTAGAAAGCCCTTACGAATGATGACGGAATTTAGAATCAACGTACGTGACGGCGTGTATTTGAGTAGCGTTCAGCCGGGCGACAAGGCAGCGCTGCTGGAACACCTGCGAACGAGAGACGTCTACGAAACTACTTTGAACATTCCGCATCCATACTCCGCAGGCGATGCTGACTGGTGGATCAATAAGAGGATTGAGCATACTGCGACGCGTAGCAAAGAAGTTACTTTTGCGATTCGTGAAGCTGGCGGCAAACTGATCGGAGTGGTCAGCGCTGACAACTTCGAGCCGGGCACTGCTCATCAGGCAGAGATCGGCTACTGGCTGGCCCAGCCGTATTGGGGACAGGGGATCATGACCGATGCGGTCGGCGCTTTTGTCCGATATGCGTTTGCGGAACTTCAGGTGGTGCGGTTAACCGCGCACGTCTTCGACTTCAATATTGGTTCTGCTCGAGTGCTGGAAAAGAACGGTTTCAAGTTGGAGGGCATTCTCAGGCAGCACTGCCGCAAAGACGGCAAACTCATTGATGCGCGTTTCTATGGATTGTTGAAAGACGAGCTGTCCTGATTGCTTCTGATGTGATTGTGTCGAGCGAGCCCTCTCATTAACACCCTGCTTCAGGCAGTCTGTCGGAAAAGCAGCCGCGTAGCGGCGAAATGTTTAAAGCCTGCATCGCACACACTTGATTCCAGCCGAGCTGAGCGAAATGCTAAGCATTTCGCTCAGCTCGGAGGAGTTCAAGATAGACGGCGATGTGTCTATAAACATTTCGTGCCTACGGCACTTTTTTCCCGACAGACTCCTGAAGCAAGGTATTAATGAGACTGAACTAAGACCGTGTAGGACGCCTTTTATTTCGCGAACGCTGACAGTTTGGTTTATTATCCGCTGGTTTGCCTCTTCGTCGACCCAGGGAGAATCAGTCTATGTCTGATATTCGGCGAGTCATTGTGCGCAGGTTGTTCGCAATCGCGATTGTCGCCTTGATTGTTGGTGGCGAGTTATTGTTGGTGCAAAGAGCAACTGCGCAACAGCAATATGATGCCACTCTCTATTCCGAGTTACGTTGGCGAAATATTGGTCCGTTCCGCGGCGGACGCGTCAACGCCGTCAGTGGCGTGCCGGGCCAGCCCACGACTTTTTATTTCGGCTCAGTGGGCGGCGGCGTTTGGAAGTCGATGAACTCGGGCCGCACCTGGACGCCAATTTTCGACTCGCAGCCCATCGCCTCTATCGGCGCCATCGGTGTCGCGCCGTCGAACACGGACATAGTCTACGTCGGCACGGGTGAAGCAGACATGCGCTCGCAGATTTCCTACGGCAACGGGATGTACAAGTCCGTTGATGCGGGGAAGACCTGGACGCACATCGGCCTGGACAATACGCGGCAGATTGGCCGCATCATCGTCGATCCGAAAAATCCCGGCATCGTGTTTGTTGCCGCGCTCGGCCACGCCTACGGCGCGAATCCGGATCGAGGCGTGTATCGCTCGCGCGACGGCGGAACCACCTGGCAGAAGGTGCTGTTCAAAAGCGACAACGTCGGCGCGATCGATCTCGCTTTCGATCCACAGAATTCGCAAGTGATCTATGCGACTTTGTGGAACACTCGTCGTCCACCTTGGAGCATCTATCCGCCGTCGTACGGAGCCGGCGGGGGGATCTTTAAATCCACGGACGGCGGCAACAACTGGCAACCACTCGTGAACGGCATTCCCACCGAGGGACAAGGGCGCATAGGAATCGCAGTCGCGGCCACGAATCGCAATCGCGTCTACGCAATCGTCGATGCGAAGGCCGGTGGTCTTTATCGTTCCGACGACGCAGGCGGAACCTGGAGCAAAACGTCGAGCGACAATCGCATCTGGGGACGTGGCTGGTACTTCTGTAAGGTCACAGTCGATCCGAAAAACCCAGACATCGTCTATGTCTCGAACACGTCCGTTTATCGATCGATGGACGGAGGCAAGACGTGGACGGCGATCAAAGGCGCGCCGGGCGGCGACGATTATCATCAGCTCTGGATCTATCCGGACGATCCGAAGCGCATGGTCCTGGGCAGCGATCAGGGCGCAATCGTAAGCGAAGACGGCGCCCTAACGTGGAGTTCCTGGTACAACCAATCCACTGCCGAGCTTTATCATGTCGCCGCGGACAACCGTTTTCCTTACTGGGTGACAGGCGCGCAACAGGACAGCGGGGCCATCGGTGTGCCCACGCGCAGCAGCCATTCCGAAATCTCGATGCACGATTGGAGCGGCGTGTGCGCCGGCGGTGAGTCTGACTACACGGCGCCCGATCCACTGCACCCGGAAATTTTATTCGGCGGCAGAGTCACGCGTTGCAATGTCATCACCGGCAAGACGGATAACGTTTCGCCTGAGCGCGGCATGACGGTGCCGGCGCGGCATACCTGGACGCTGCCGCTCGTGTTCTCGCAGGCTGACCCGCATGCGCTCTACTTCAGCAATCAATTCCTGTTCAAGACAACGAATGGCGGCGAGAGCTGGACTCAGATCAGTCAGGATCTGACGCGAGAAGATCCGGGTGTGCCGGCGAACCTCGATGAGGCCACTGCTGCGGATGCGCCCGAAGGCAAGCGCCGCGGTGTTATCTACACCATTGCGCCGTCGCCTCTGCGCGCTTCGACGATCTGGGTCGGCACCGACGATGGATACATCCACCTGACGAAGGATGATGGAAAGACCTGGGAGAACATCACGCCGCCGGCGCTCACGCCCTGGAGCAAGGTGGTGACGATGGACGCGTCACACTTTGACGTGAACGAGGCGTATGCCGCTGTGGATCGCCATCGCCTCGAAGACAACGAGCCGTACATCTATCGCACGCGCGACCGCGGCAAGACGTGGGACAAGATCACCAGTGGTTTACCTGCCGGCGTCTACATGCAAACGGTGAAAGAAGATCCCCAGCGGCGCGGGCTGCTGTTTGCGGGCACCGAGCTTGGCGTCTTTGTCTCGTTCGATGATGGAGATCATTGGCAGTCATTGCAGCTTAACCTGCCGCCTGTGTCCATGCGCGACCTCACGGTTCACGAGGACGACTTGATTGTCGCTACGCACGGGCGGGGCTTTTGGGTGCTCGACGACATCACTCCCCTGAGACAGATCAGTGATGACGTGGCGAAGGCCGACGCCTCTCTATTCCGCCCGGCAGCGGCCATCAACATGACGCCCGGCAGTGAAAATGGCACGCCGCTGCCTCGCGATGAAGCGCTCGCGGAGAATCCGCCGAATGGCGCCATCATCGATTACTATTTGAAATCCGGCGCGTCTGGCCCAGTAACGCTTGAGATTCTGGACCCGTCAGGAGAAGTCTTTCGTCGTTACTCGAGCGACGATAAGACAACTCCGGTCAGTCCTGACACGCTCAACATTCCCGCCTTCTGGGTGCCGGCGCCGAAAGTGCTCTCGGCGGGGGCGGGCATGCATCGCTGGGTTTGGGATCTGCGTCCGACTCCGCCTCCTCCACGTGCCGGGGGCGGAGCTGGAGGCGGCGGAGGTGGCGGCGGATTCGGTGGCTTTGGTAGGGGCGGCGGATCGCTGGCGTTACCGGGAATGTACACCGTGAAGCTCACGGTCGGCGGCAAGAGCTACACCCAACCGCTGATGGTAAAGACGGACCCGCGTCTGAAGTGACTACTGGAACACGGTCAGGACATGTCAACGGAATCTAACATTACAGAGATCTTCAAAGCCTATGAAGACGGGAAGCACAGACGTTACAGTCTTCTGTTTGCTGTCAACGGTGGGGCGTTTGCCATCGCAAAGCTGATCATCGCTCCCCAACAGCAAACGAGCATCGTGTTAGGAAAGCTTAGCCTTTACCAACTTTCGTTCGGGATGGCCGTATTCACTATCGTTATGGTCTCAGATATTTTTGTCTTCGGCCTGAGAATGAGAAAGAAGGATTCTGGTCTCTTCACCTGGCTGGGACAGCTAGTGCTAATCCTGATTGGATTGCTCATTTCTGTCGGATGGTCATTGGTCTCTTTCGGAGCGCGAGGGCTTGTGTTGATGGTTTCCTGCTATCTTATCATTCTGGGAACGCTCAGTGTTCTAATAAGGCATGAGAATGACAAAGAAAGTCGTTCGCCTTAGGGTCCTAATCTCCGCTCACGCCGGCGCGAACGCGATCGCCTTCAGTGTCAGTCGCTTTACTTCTTTCGGCCGGCTCCTCAACTGGAGGCGCGGGCTTGCGAATGGTTTCCATCAAACGGAGGTAAGCGCTGGCGGGAACAGCAGCAACACGACGCCAGCGTGAGGTAGAACGTAGATCGTCAAGCAGGGAATACGCCACCGGCGTCGCGATCAGTGTCAGGAGCAGCGACAACGTTTGTCCGCAAATGACAACGACGGCGATCGAGCGTCTCTCTTCAGCGCCAGGACCGGTGCCGACCGCCAGTGGCGACATGCCGGCGACCAGCGCCAGCGTGGTCATCAAAATCGGCCGCAACCGATCGCGGTTGCCCTGCATGACCGCTTCAAAGCGTTCCATGCCCCGCGCACGCAAGTTGTTCATGTGGTCGATCTGCAAGATCGAATTCTTCTTGACGACACCAAACAGCACCAGCACGCCGAGGGCCGAGTAAAGATTCAGAGTGTCCCCGGTGGCCCACAGTCCCAGCAAGCCAAACGGAACTGACAACGGCAAGCTCAGGAGAATGGTGATGGGATGAACGACGCTCTCGAATTGCGAAGCGAGAATCATGTACATGAAAGCAATCGACAAAAGGAACGCCCAGACGAATTCCACCAGAGTGCGTTCCATCTCGCGGCCTCGTCCGGCGACGGTAGTCGTATACGCTGCCGGCATGTTCATGTCCGCCGCTGCTTTCCTCAACGCGTCGAGTCTGTCCGCCAGGGCGTAACCAGGCGCCACCGAGGCCCGCAAAGAAACAACCCGCTGCCGATCAATCCGGTCGACTCGCGATGGACTAGTGTCTTCTTTGATCGTCACCAGATTGTCGAGGCGCACCAAACCGCCGCGCGAAGAGGGCACGTAGAGACGAGAGATGGTCGCCGCATCGCTGCGATCGCGATCGCTCAAGCGCAACTCGACGTCGTAGTCTTCATTCACCGAAGGGTCGCGGAAGCGCGAGACCTGGTCGTCGCCGCCAACCATCAAACGCAAGGCATCCGAAATGTTGGAAGAGTCGACGCCGAGATCAGCGGCGCGCGCGCGATCAATGTGGACGCGCAGCTCAGGCTTGTCCAATTTCAACGTCGTGTCGGCATCGACAATCCCCCCGAGTTCTTTCGTTTTCAAACGCAAGTTCTCGGCATACTTCGCCAGTTGTAATAATTCAGGCCCCTTAATGCCAAAGTCGATATCATTATTACCGCCGCCGATGTTGAATGAGGGCGCGTTGCGCACAGAGGTGCGCAGGGGCGCATACTTCGCCAGACGGCGGCGTATCTCTTGCATCACGTCGCGTTGCGAATAGTTGCCGCGAAACGCATCGAGCGGGTGGCCGTGAATCGTATCCGAGAAAAGACGCGTCAGGGAAAACTTTCGCTCTTCGTGCGGCGCAATGCGCACATAGACGCCGCCCTGATTGACGCCGCCGATAAACCCGCCGCCGGCGGTGGCCAGAATCAGTTTCACGCCCGGCGTCGAGCGCAGCTCTTTTTCCACCTGGAGCATCGCGTCGTTCATCGCCGCCAGGTTGGTTCCTTCCGGCGCATTCACGTTGACGTCAAACTCCGCTTCGTCAACATCGGTCGGGATGTATTCCTGTTTCACGAGCTGGTAAAGCGGAACGTTTGAAGCGATCACCAACAGAGCAAGTGACGCAATCACCAGCCGGTGGTGCATAGCCCAGGCCAGCAGGTGCGAATATCCTCGATCGAGCCAGCCATAGAAGCCGCGACGCGAAGCGGCGGGAGCGTCGTGGCCGTGCCCACCGTGGCCGGCGGCGGCATCTTCCGCCCGCAGCAATCGCGCGCTCATCATCGGCGTCAAAGTAAACGACACCAGCAACGACACCATGATCGCGACCGCCGCGGTGATGCCAAACTGATAGAGGAAACGCCCTGAAATCGAAGACATGAACGATACGGGCAGAAAGATCACGACGAGCGAAAAGGTCGTCGCCATGACGGCCAGGCCAATGTCGGCCGTCGCTTCTTTGGCCGCTCTCATGGCGTTCATGCGCTTCTCTTCCACAAAGCGGAAGATGTTTTCGAGCACTACGATGGCGTCGTCAATTACCACTCCAACCATCAACACCAGCGCCAGCATAGTCACGCTGTTGAGCGTGAAATTGAGTGCGCGCATCATGCCGAAGGCGGAGATGACTGAACAAGGGATGGCGACTGCGGCAATTGCCGTCGAACGCCACGAACGCATGAATACCAGAACCACGAGGCTGGCCAGGATGCTGCCGAGTATCAAATGCTGTTTGATCTCATGCAACGCTGAGTCGATGTAGCGGGACTGATCGCGAATGATCTCCATGCGCACATCCGTGGGCAGTTGCCCCTTGATGCGCTCCATCTCCTTTTTGACGTTACTGATTACTTCAACCGTATTGGCGCCCGACTGCCGACGGATTTCAAGGGTCACGGTGGGAACGCCGTTGAGGCGAGCCAGCGAGCGCTGTTCTTTAGTGCCGTCCTCGACGCGCCCGATGTCACTGACATGGATCGGCGCACCATTAATATTGGCGACGACGAGATTGTTCATCTCGCGGGGATCGGTGTAACGGCCGAGAGTGCGCAAGACCAGCTCACGTCTTCCGGCTTCAACGTTGCCACCGGGAACATCAGCGTTTTGGCGCACCAACGCCTGGCGCACATCCGTGATGGGAATATGGTAAGCAGCAAGGCGTTCAGCATCGATCCAGACGTTGATCGCGCGCTGGAGATCGCCGACTATGTTCACTTCGCCGACGCCGCCCGCTCGCTCCAGTTGCAATCTGACCGTGAAGTTCGCGAACTCAGTCAGCTCCCGTAGCGAACGATCCGCGGAAAGCGCGATGGTCATCACCGGCGTGCTGTCGTTGTTGAACTTGGACACGACCGGCGGCTTCGCGTCCGGTGGCAGGTCGCGCACTACGGTGCTCACGCGATCGCGCACATCCTGCGCGGCGGTGTCGATGTCGCGATTGAGGCTGAACGTGGCCATTACGAATGAGGTTCCCTGCCCTGAAACTGAACGCAACTGATCGATACCATCGACTGTATTAACGACTTCTTCAATGCGTTGCGAGACGAGCGTCTCAACTTCTTCGGGAGAGGCTCCGGGCAAAGTTGTGCGAACGCTTACAGTGGGAAGATCCACCGACGGAAAACGATCAACGCCCAGCTTGAAATAGCTGGCGCCGCCAACCACGACCAGCGACATCACGATCATGGTCGCGAACACCGGACGGCGGATACAGATTTCAGCAAGTTTCTGCACGGAAAGCTAAACTTTCAGTTTCGAGTTTCGAGTTCAGAGTTTCGAGTTAGCCATCGTTGACTCTTCGAGACAGTGTAAACTCGAAACCCGAAACTCGATACTCGGAACTCTTCTACTGCACCACATCAACCGCTTGCCCTGACTGCAAATTTCCCGGATCGAGAACCACTGATTCCCCAACGTTGATGCCGGAAAGCACCTCAGTCCATTCGTTGATGCGGCGACCCGTGGTGATTGGTTTTTCCTGGGCCTTGCCGTTCTGCACGACGATGACTTTTTCGATGCCGGCGAAAACAACCACCGCTTTGCTCGGCACCGTAACGGCCATGCTGTTGTCGCTGGTTACTATTTCGGCGCGCGCGAAGGAGCCGGGCCGCAGTTTGCCGTTGTTACGCACGTCTGCCTCGACCACCAGCATGCGATTCTGCTCTCTAATCGTCGGACTCAGTCGTTTGATCAGTCCCTGATAGAGGTTCGCATCACCTTCGACTGTCACGCGCACGCTTTGTCCCTGTCGCACATTCGGCGCATCGCGCTCCGGCACTTCGGCGCGCAGACGCAACGGATCCATCCGCACAATATTGACTACCGGGGTGCCTGCGGCCAGATACTCGCCAGCGCTCGTGCGCTTTTCCTGCACGACACCGTCCAAGGGCGCAACAATTGAAGTATCCGCGAGTTGCTGACGCGCCAATGCCAATTCCGACCGCCGCTGGGCCAACATCCCCTGCCGGTTGCGGACCTCCTCCAACGCATCCTGGTAACGGCCGTGCGCCACTTTATAGGCGGCGTCCACTGAATCGTACTCCGCGCGAGAGACCACACCCTGCTGGACAAGTTTCGCCGCGCGTTCCAAATTGAAGCGCGCATCCTCGAGCACCGCCCGTGCCTGACGCACGGTCGCAGTTTGCTCCAGGTCAACGCGATCATCCGTGCCTTCCGGTGAAAGGCCGAGACGAGCACGCGCCTGGGCCAGCGCCGCTTCGGCCTGCTGCACATGGAGCTTGTAGTCTTCGGGCTCGATCTGTGCAATCACCTGGCCGCGATGCACCACGCTGCCTAGATCAACTGAGATCGACTTCACTCGCCCTGGCACCTTCACGCTGACCGTCGTTTGATCATAGGCGGCGAGCGTGCCATTGACCGTGACGGTTTGGCCCACCGGCATCTCCACGACCTTAGCAGTCTTGACTTGCCTCGGCGCAGTTTTGCCATCAGCGCTTTGCCGCGCTGCGGCGGGATAACCGCTCTTGCATGCGCTCGGGAGCAAAACGAGAACAGCCAGCGCACAGAAAAGGGTAAAGGTGATAACGTCTCTTCGCAAATTCATCAGATAACGAGTTCGCTCCATCATATTTCCGGATGGGTTGAAGCGCAGTTGCAGAAGTCTATCACGTTCCGCGGCTTCCTGCCGCATGGCGCGGGCGGGAGCCTGGGCCACAGGTCTACACGGATAAGCACGGATAGAAGATGAAGAATCATACCAGCAGCCAGGGCTTGCTGATATCTGTGTCATCGGCGTTCATCTGCGGCTAATGACCGGCGTCATCCACCAAAGCTCTTGCGGAAC
>WNGK01001274.1_pt1 | contig 27076 bp, 24 predicted proteins | sample 5400601 | NCBI WGS metagenome assembly WNGK01 (sample SAMN13153376, study PRJNA577476) | soil metagenome | isolation source: 60 cm soil or saprolite under Garry oak tree replicate 1 | place: USA:California | collected 2016-06-15
CGGAAGGACCAACCGCGCGTGGCGATCAGCGCCAAGCTGGTGGCGAACCTGATCACCCACGCCGGAGCCGACCGCGTGTTGGGAATGGATTTTCATTCCCACCAGGTCCAGGGATTCTTCGATATCCCGGTGGACCATCTGTACGCGGCGCCGGCGTTCGTGAGCCACTACCGGACGAAGCAGCTGTATCAGCCGGTGGTCGTCGCACCGGACGTCGGGTCGGCCAAGATGGCCCGCGGGTTTGCGAAACGGCTCGACGCGTCGCTCGCGATCATCGACAAGCGGCGCCCGTCGGCGAATATCGCGGAAGTGCTGAACGTGGTCGGGGAGGTCGAAAATCGGGACTGCCTCATCCCCGACGACATGATCGACACCGCCGGCACGATCTCGGAGGCCGCGGCGGCGCTGAAGCGACTGGGCGCCAAGCGCATCTTCGCGTTTGCGACGCACGCGCTGTTGTCGGGCCCGGCCGTCGAACGGCTGCGCGCGGCCCCGATCGAAGAAGTGACCGTGACGAATACGATCTGGATTCCCGAGGAGAAGCAGTTCGAAAAGCTGAAAGTGTTGTCGATCGCAAGTTTGATGGCAAAAGCCATAGGGTACGAGCACTCGAACCAATCGGTCAGCTCGCTGTTTGATTGATAGCGCGACGTTAGGCAAAGGCGACGCTAGGAAAAAGCGACGCTAATAACCTCGAAGTATCCTAGCGTCGAAGTAACCTAGCGTCGCAGTACCAACAACGAAGGGTCAGGTATGGCGCAGACAGTGGCTCTCAGTGCTACCGCACGAGAGAAAACGGGCAAAGGCGCGGCGCGCCAGGCGCGCTTCCAGAAGAAGATTCCGGCCGTGATCTACGGCCACGGCCGCGCCACGCAGACATTGATGGTGGACGCGCTCGCGCTCGAGAAAGCGCTGACCGGCATCGAGCCGGCGAGCACGCTCATCGAGCTGAGCGTCGACGGCAAGACGACCCGAACGCTGATTCGCGAGATTCAGCGCCACCCGCTCCGCCCCGACATCATCCACGTGGACTTCTACGAGATCAAGAGCGGCGAGAAGCTCACGCTCAAGGTTCCCGTGCACCTCGTGGGGACGCCCGACGGTGTGCGCAACGCGGGCGGCGTGCTCGATCAGGTGACGCGCGAGGTCGAAATCGAAGTGTTGCCCGAAAACATCCCCGACCACGTCGAGCTCGACGTGACCGCGCTCAAGATCGGCGACTCGCTCCACGTGCGGGATCTGTCGATCCCCAACGCCGCCATCCTGACGGGCGCCGATCTGACGATCGCGACCGTAGTGCCGCCGCGCGCCGAGGAAGTCGCCGCGCCGACCGCTGAGGCCACGACCGAAGTCGCCGAGCCCGAGCTCATCCGCAAGGTCCGCGAGGGTGAGGAAGGCGAGGAAGTCGAAGGAGCTGCGGGGGCACCCGAGGCGAAAGCCGCTCCGAAAGCCGAGGAGAAGCCCAAGGGCAAGAAGGAAGAGTAGTCTTTGCGCGCCGTCGTCGGCCTGGGCAATCCGGGTCCGGAATACGCGGCGACGCGCCACAATGCCGGCTTTCTCCTCGCCGACGCCGTCGCCGAGCATTGGCAGCTTCCTCCCTTCCGTCGCGCCGAGCGCGCACGCGCGACGGAAGGCACGGTGTTCGGCGTTCCCGTGCGCATCCTCAAACCCACGACGTTCATGAACCGCAGCGGCGCGGCGCTCGCGTCGCTGCGCGCCGACCCGACCTTCACGCCGGCTCGCGATCTCCTCATTCTCGTGGACGACTTCCAGATCCCACTCGGCACGTTCCGTTTCCGGCCTGACGGCTCGGCCGGTGGGCACAACGGCCTCAAGAGCGTCGAGGGCGCGCTGCAATCGCAGCAGTATGCCCGGCTGCGCGTGGGCGTAGGACCGCTTCCGGAAGGCATCGGCGATTGGGCCGACTACGTACTCAACGCCTTCGAACCGGCCGAGCTGGAGCAGGTCGAGTCCTTGATCCCCCAGATGATCGACGCGGTCGATAAGTGGCTTAAAGCCTGATGCTGCGTCTTGGCATCGTTGGCCTGCCGAACGTCGGGAAGTCGACTCTGTTCAACGCGCTGACGTCTTCCAAAGCCGCGGCCGCGGAGAATTATCCGTTCTGCACCGTCGAGCCCAATGTCGGCGTCGTCGAAGTGCCGGACCCCCGCCTCGAGACGCTGAACCAGGTCGTCAAACCCAAAAAGAAAGTCCCCGCCGTCGTCGAGTTCGTGGATATCGCCGGGCTGGTGAAGGGCGCGTCTCAGGGCGAGGGCCTCGGCAACCAGTTTCTCTCGCACATCCGCGAGGTCGACGCCGTGGTGCACGTGATTCGCGCGTTCGAGGACCCCGATGTCGTGCACGTCATGGGACCGGTCGATCCGGTGCGCGATCACGACGTCATCACGAGCGAGCTGGCGCTGGCCGATCTCGCGGTGGTCGAGCGGCGGCTCGACAAGACGCGCAAATCCGCCCGCGCCGGCGACAAGGAGGCCCAGCTCGAGCTGGTCCTGCTCGAGCGTGTCGTGCAGGAGCTGAACGCGGGGCGCGGCGCGCGCGAAGCAGGCGAAAACCCCGACGCGATCAAGTTCCTGCGGACGCTCGGACTCCTGACCGCCAAGCCGATTCTCTACGCCGCCAACGTCAACGAAGACGATCTCGCCTCCGGTGGCGGCCGCTGGATCGACAAGCTCCGGGCCGCGGTGCAGACCCATCACGAAGAAGCGGAAATCGTTCCGTTCTCCGCCAAATTCGAAGCCGAGCTGGGCGAGCTGACCGGCGATGAGCGTCGCGAGTATCTCGCGAGCGCCGGCGTGTCGGAGCCGGGGCTCGACCGGCTGATTCACGCCGGTCACCGGCTCCTCGGCTTGCAGACGTTCTTCACCGTCGGGGACAACGAGGTGCGCGCCTGGACGATGCATCGCGGTGACACCGCGTACGACGCGGCCGGCGAGATCCACTCCGACTTTCAGCGCGGGTTCATCCGCGCCGAAACGGTCGGGTTTGCAGAATTTGTGAACGCGGGCAGCTACAAGGCTGCCCGCGAACAGGGATTGGTCCGCAGTGAAGGACGCGACTACGTGGTGAAGGACGGCGACATCCTGCTATTTCGCTTCAACGTCTAGCGCGTCCAGATCTCCACCAGGCCGCACTGGCCTGCCGCTGACAGTCCGGTCCCCATCCAGATCGACGAACCGACCGTCGGGACCAGGGAATGATTCAGATCGGTCGGCGGCACACCACGGTAGACTTCGACACCGGCGACGTCCGCCACGGCGATCTGATCGTAGTCCATCTCGCGCAACGCCACGCCATCGACGCTCACCGGGACCGTGCACAGCTTGCCGCGCGTGTATCGGGTGGGGCGACAATCCTGATAACAGCGGGTCACGATGCCCTCGAGCGTGAGGAGCCCGCTCAAGCGCGTGGGCCGCATCTTCGCGATCTCCTCGCGCGTGAAGAAATGCGCAAAGGCGCCATAGGTCCGCCGGCGCTCGTAGAATCCGGCCAGATCGCGCCAGATGTTCGCTTGCCGCGCTTCCACAACGAGCGGATTGAGATCCTCGGCATCGACGTCGAGCACCACGGCAATCTGTTTCGTCTGCTGGCCCTGCAGGGTGAACACGTAGTCCTGGGTCTGGCGCCCTTCGTACGAAACGCGGATGGACCGCTTGCCGGCCGGCAAGCCGGTGAGCGCAAACTGTCCGTCCGAGTCGGTCACCACGAACTTCTTGACTTCGGGCACGGAAATCATCACACCCGCAATGGGACGACCGTTGAAATCGGAAATGGCCGAGCCGCGAATGCGCGCGCTGGTATCGGACGGCGCCTGCGCAGGAGCGGATCCTACGAGGAGGACCAGGACAGAGAGCGAGATCGCGACCACGCGGTAGGGCCGCATGCGCCCTACAATACCACTTCCGCTAACTTGCTGCCTCCTCTATCTTTCGCCCCTCAACATATCCCCTACTCGGTGCCTTCCACCGCATCGGGTCACCTATGACCAAAGGGAGGTGGCATGAATCGTCGGTACGAGACGGTCTACATTTTCGATAGTGCCCTGGACGAGCCGGCCATCAACGAAAAACTCACCCGCTTTCACGCCCTGCTGACCAAGGACGGAAAAGGCACGCTCACCAACGTGTCGCACTGGGGCAAGCGGACGATGGCGTACAAGATCAAAAAGAAAGACACGGGCTACTACGTCGTCGCCGAGTTTCAGGCGACGGGCGATCTGCTGCCCGAGTACGAGCGCGCCGTGAAACTCGATGAAGGCGTGTTGCGGTACATGTGCGTCGAAGCCGCGCGCGAACAGCCCAAGCCGGTGGCGGCCGCGGTCGTCGCTCCCGAAGAAGAAGAGTTGGAAGAGGAGGAAGCGTGAGACGTCCCGCCAAGACCTGCCCCGTGTGCGAATCCGGGGCACGCGTGCTCGATTACAAGGATGACCGGACGTTGAGCCGCTTCCTCACGGAACGTGGCAAGATTCTGCCGAGCCGGTTGTCGGGGATGTGCGCGCGCCATCAGCGGCAGCTCGCCACCGCGATCAAACGCGCGCGGCAGCTGGCGCTGATTCCTTACATCAAGGGTCACACCGCATAGCTACCAAAGAGTCGTGGTGGCGCCCGCTGCTGGCGCTCACGGTGTTCGTGCTGTGGGCCCACCCTAGCCTGGTCGGTCTGCCGTGCGCGGCGCTTCTGATCATCGCGCCCGGCGACGGCACGCCTGAGCGGGGGGGAGCCGGCTGGTCGCAGCCGATCGCGGGATTGATCGGCGCGGTGAGTCTGGCGCTGCTCGTCTTGAGTGCTGGGAGCGGCAGCCGCCTCGCCGCCGCGATGAGCGCGTACGTCGTGCTCGTGACTGCGGCGTTCGTATCGTTCGTCCTGCTCAAACCCGCCCCGATCCTGCGCCAGGCGATCCGCTCGATCGTGGTGGCCGGACTCGCAGCGGCGCTGCTGATTCAGGCGATCTGGGGGTCCGAAGCGTGGGGCGCGCTCGGATGGGAAGCCACCCGGCAGGCGAGCCTCGCGATACGCACGATCGTCGAAGTTGCCCCCGACGCGTACCCGATCTACGAACCGATGGTGCGCTTCGTCAGCCTCACCTGGCCGGGGATGCTGGCGCTGCAGACCCTCGCGGGGCTGGCGCTCGCGTGGCAACTGTACCGGCGCATCGCCGCGCGCACCACCGGCGAAAGCGTGACGCCTGCGCCGGCGCGGTTCCGGGACTTCCACATGGGCGACTGGTGGGTATGGGGGATCGTCGCCTGGCTGGGCGTCTTGATCCTGCCGGTATCGAGCGTGCTGCAGGTGGCGGGGACGAATCTGGGACTCGTCGCGATTACGTTGTACGTGCTGCGAGGCGCCGCGATCGTCGCGACATTCGCGGAGGCGTTCGGCATCTCGGCGCTGACGCTCGTGATCGTCGCGGCCGCGGCCGCGGCGCTCGCCGTGCCGCTGGTGTTCGTACTCCCCGGTCTCTGCACGCTCGGCATCACCGATACGTGGTACCAATACCGGCGCCGCCTCGCGGAAGCGCGCGAGCGGCAGCGGTCCAATACAACTTGAGGGGTTAAGCGATGGAAATCATTCTGCGGGCAGACGTGCAACATCTGGGCAAGATCGGTGAGGTCGTGAAGGTGAAGGACGGCTACGCCCGCAACTACCTCCTGCCCAACGGGCTCGCCTACCCGGCTACGGAGGCGAACAAGAAACGGATCGCCTACGAAGGCGAACGCCTGGCGAAGCAACACGCCGCCGAGAAGTCGGCGGCGGAGACCGAAGCCACGCGCCTGGCCGAGGTCAAGCTCAGCTTCGAGGTGAAAGTCGGTGAAGAGGAGAAGCTGTACGGCTCCGTCACGGCGAGCGACATCCAGCGCAAGCTCGAGGAGCTGGGGATCCACGTGGACAAGCGCAAGATCGATCTCGCGGAGCCGATTCGCGAGCTGGGTGAATACAAGGTCGGGATCAAGATCCATCCCGAGGTGCGGCCCGAAGTGCAGGTCACGGTGGTGAAGGAGTGACGCCGATCACACCCGTGATCGTCGCGCTCTTTCAGAATGAAGACTGAGCTCTCACAGGTTGTGGACGCGCTGGTCGACCGTAAGGCGGTCGATCCAGTAGTATTGGATCTACGCGGCTTGTGCGAGGCTACCGACTACTTCGTGATCGTTTCTGGAACGTCGAACGCCCATGTGCGGGGAATGGCGGAGCACCTCGTGACGGCCCTCGCGCCGGCGGGGGTCGAGCCCCATCATGTGGAAGGGCTGGCACAGGGACGCTGGGTATTGCTCGACTATGTGGACTTCGTAGTGCACGTGTTTCATCCCGAGCTGCGTGAGTTCTATCAGCTCGAACGGCTGTGGGGGGACGCGCCAGTTGTCGCCGCTGGCGACCCAGACGGACAGAGCGCGAAAGGTTAGGGATGTATGAGACGTAGTATGGTTGGGCTGATGGTCGGCACCGCGCTTCTGGTCACTGCGCAAGGGGCGGCTGGGCAGTACTTCGGTCAGAACAAGGTGCAGTACCGCAGCTTCAACTTCCAATCGATTCAGACCGAACACTTCGACATCTACTACTATCCGGATGAGCGCGGCGGCGCGCTCGACGCGGCGCGCATGGCCGAACGCGCGTACGCCCGCCTGTCGCGCATCCTCCACCACAACTTCCAGAGCCGCAAGCCGATCATCCTGTACGCCTCGCAGTCCGATTTCCAGCAGACGAACGTCGTCGATGCATCGGGCGAAGGCCTCGGCGGGGTGACGGAGTTCTTCAAACACCGCGCCGTGCTGCCGTTCACCGGCTCGTACGCCGAGTTCGAGCACGTGCTGCAGCACGAGATGGTGCACCAGTTCCAGTACGACGTATACAGCCGCGGCCGCCCCGGCGCGGGCGTGCAGACGCTGGTGGCCGTCAATCCGCCGCTCTGGTTCATGGAAGGGATGGCGGAGTATCTGTCGCTAGGCCCCATCAATCCCGAGACCTCGATGTGGCTGCGCGACGCGGCACTCGAGGGCCATCTCCCCTCGATCGAAGAGATGACGACCGATCCCTACATCTTCCCATATCGCTACGGCCACGCCCTCTGGGCCTACATCGGCGAGAAGTGGGGCGATGAAGTGATCGGCGAAATACTGCAGAGCTCCGCGACCTCGGGGCTCGACGCCGCCTTCAAGCGCGCGCTCGGCCGCTCGCTCGAGGATCTCTCCAACGACTGGCGGGACGCGATCCAGACGACGTTCCTGCCGCAGCTGGGCGATCATTACCGGGCGCGCCGTATCGCGCAGCCGACGCTCACCCAGCGGCACTCGCGCGGGCGCATCTTCCTCGCGCCGGCGCTCACGCCGGACGGCAAGGACATCGCGTACTTCGGCGATCAAGGCGGCTTCTTCATCGATCTCTGGCTCGCGGATGCCGAGACGGGACGCGTCAAGCGCCGGCTGGTGAAGTCGACGCAGAACAACAATTACGAGAGCCTGCGCTTCATCAATTCGGCGGGGGCGTTCTCTCCTGACGGCCGCTATTTCGCGATCGCCGCAAAGCGCAAGGACCGCGATGATCTCGTGATTCTCGACGTGAAGCGTGGCCGGGAGGATCGCCGCATTCAGGTCGGCCTGAGCGGGCTGCAGACACCGCAATGGTCGCCGGACGGCACGCAGCTCGTGTTCACGGGCTTCAGCAACGGCTTCACCGATCTCTTCATTATCAATCGGAACGGCACGGGGCTGCGGCGCCTCACCAACGACAAGTTCGCCGACCTCCACCCCGCCTGGTCGCCCGACGGCAAGACCATCGCGTTCGTGACCGACCGCGGCGGCGAGACCGATTTCGATCTGCTGCGCTTCGGGAATCTGCGGATTGCCCTGCTCCATCTCGAGACCGGCGCGATCCAGATGCTCGGCAACATGGACGTCGGGAAGAACATCAATCCCGTGTGGGCGCCAGACGGCCGTTCTCTGGCGTTCGTTTCCGACCGCACCGGCATCGCCAATGTCTTCCTCTATGACCTGGCCGATGGGCAGATCTATCAGCTCACGAACATGTTCACGGGGGTCCAGGGCATCACCCCACTGTCTCCCGTGCTCACATGGGCGCCGCAGGCCGACCGCATGGCGTTCGTCTATTACGAGGACGGCCAGTACAGCGTGTACTCGCTGGAGAATCCGCGCTCGCTGCGTCGCGGGCCCTATCGCGGTCCCACCACGCAGCCGGTCGTGACGCTGCTGCAGGCGGAAGAACGGGATACCATCGTGCAGGCGCCCCGGCCGGCGTTGGTGGCACTCGGCGGCACCGGGGCGGGCTCCGCGTCCAACCTGCCGACGTTCTCCACCGGAGTCTCGATCTATCGCTCGACGACCGGATTCCGGCCATCGGCGCTGCCGCAGCCCGCCGAATCTTCGGCGGCGCCTCGGCCCCTCACGGTTCGGGCGCTGCTCGACTCCGCGACGCTGTCGCTCCCCGACACGAACGAATTCACGTTCCGGCCCTACAAGGTGCGGTTTACGGCCGACTACGTCGTGCGGCCGACCGTCGGGTACCAGCGCGACAATTTCGGCCGCGGCGTGTTCGGCGGGACGGCGATCGCGCTTTCGGACATCCTGGGCAATCACTCGGTCGTGTTCGCCGGCTCGATCAACGGACGCATCAGCGAGGCCCAGTTCCTCGGTCTGTACGTCAATCAGTCACATCGCCTGAATTGGGCGGGCGGCTTCTCGCAGGATCCACTGTACTTCTACGGCGGCAGCGACTGGACGCGGATCGAAGATCCGCGCCACCCCGGTGTCGGTGACAGCCTCGAGGTCTTTTCGACGCGGATTCGGCGCTTCGTCATTCGCGACGCGTTTGCGGAATCGTCGTATCCCTTCAGCCGCTTCAACCGCATCGAGCTCGGCCTGCACGCGGTCAACATCTCGGAAGCGACCCTCGACCTGCAGACATTGTACGACGCCTCGGGGCCGTTCGATCAGCGACTCGTGCAGGGCGGCGGGCCGTCCGCGACGTTCGTGCAGCCGTCGATCGCGCACGTGCACGACAACACGCTGTTCGGCTACGTCGGGCCGTTCGCAGGATCGCGCTCGCGGTTTTCCGTCTCGCCGGCATTCGGCAGTTGGCAGTTCACCGCGGGACTGATCGATTACCGGCGGTATCTCTTCTTCCGGCCGTTCACGATCGCCGTCCGCGGGCTGATGTTCGGCCGCTTCGGTCGCGACGCCGATCGCTTCCCGGTATTCCTCGGCAGCACCGAGTTGATTCGCGGCTACACCGCCGGGTCGTTCCGCAACCATGAGTGCGTCGCCAATCCCAAGACGACGTCGCAAACCGGATGCGCTGAGCTCGACCAGTTGATCGGATCGAAGATCGCGGTGGGCAACGTGGAGCTGCGCTTCCCGCTGACGCGCAGCCTGGTGCTCGGCTTCCTGCCGCTGGGATTCCCGCCGATCGAAGGCGCGTTCTTCTACGACATCGGGATGGCGTGGGACGACGCGAGCACCGTCAAATGGCATCGACAAGTCGGAGACGACCCGGTGCTGGTCCGAACGCCGCTGCGGAGTTGGGGTGGCTCGATCCGCGCGAACGTCTTCGGCCTACTGATCATGCGGCTCGACTACACGAAACCGATCGACCGGCCGCTCAAACACTCGTATTGGACCATCAGTTTAGGTCCGACGTTCTAACTCCGCTTCAATAAAACAGTTGCAATGGCCTCGCCGGTTGTCTATTTTGTCCGGCGAGGCCAATTGCCTATCTCCCGCTTCCTTCTGTTCGCGTCTCTCGCGTTTTGGGGCTGTGGCCCCCGGGCGCCGGCGGCTGGATCGTCACAACAGCAGTCGCCGCAACGGGTTAGCCAGCTCCAGATTCTCGCGCGTTCCCCGGGAGTCGCGATCCGGCTGCCCGCCAAGGGCGGCACACCGCAGCTCTACCGGCTGCCGCGGCTCACTCCGGTCGAGGGGGTGCTGAAGGGTAAACTGCCGCCCCTCGAGCGGGTCATCGGCCTCGACCCTGAATCCGAATTCCTCTTTGTCACGACCGGCAAACACGACTTGCTCGCGCTCGATCTCGGCAGCGGCCGCGTGGACACAGTCGGCACCAACATCAAGCAGGCCGCCCTCGGGCCCGATGGGACGCTGTACGCCGTCGATTCGTCCCGTCACGTGGTCTCGCTCTCGCGCCGGACGCGATTTGCGTGGCCGCAGGCGCTGACGGCGCTCCCGCGCGATCTGTTCGGCGCCGCCGATCAGCATCTCGTCGGCGTGATCCCGCAGGATCGCTTGCTCGTCGCCGCGGCCGATCAACCGCCGACCGTACGGCCCATCGCTGCCGGTGGCGACGTCGCCGCGACCCGCTGGGGCGACCTTGTCGCCGTCGCGAGCGACTCCGGCGTGACGTTTTACGATCCGCTCGGACGTCGTGACCCGGCGTTCGTGAGACTGACCGACGCGCCGCGCGCACTCGCATTCTCGCCATCGGGTCATCGGATCTACGTGGCACGGCGCAACATGCCGGGACTCGCGGTGGTCGATCGTTTTGAACGCAAGGAGCTCGACGGAGTCGCGCTGCCCGGTCCCGTCGCGGCGCTGCGCCTCGACCCGCTCGGTCGCTGGCTGCTGGCCCGTCCCGCCGTCGGCGACTCGGCGTGGATTGTCGATCTGCCGATCAAGCGCCACACCGGCATCGTCCCGACGGCATGGAAATCGGATCTGCCGGCCATCTCGCCGGACGGGATGCTGATCTACCGGAGCGGCAAGGACGTGGTGTCAGCGCGTCCCGATTCACTGACCGATGTCGGCAAGGTGACGAATGGCGCCGCCGATATCTGGGTGCTGACCACGTGGCTGCCTCGGGGGGTTCCCGCCAGTACTGTGGCCTCGGCGGCTTCCGATAGCTCGGGCGCCGGCGCGGAAGGGCCGTTGTACGTACAGGTCTCCACGTCACAGAACCCCGAGTGGTCGGGCCACCTCGCCGACGATCTCACGCGGGCAGGGTTGGCGGCGCGCGTCCTGCCGCCGCAGCACCCTGACGACGGCTATCGCGTCGTGCTCGGCCCATACGCCACGCGCGCGCAGGCCGAAGCGACAGGACGACGCCTGGGCCGCCCCTTCTGGATCTACCAGCCCGGACAGTGACCAGCGTCCGCCAGTTGCCGCTCTCGCGGCTCGGTCATCTGGTTCCGCCGCTCGTGGATGACGCGGCACTGGTCGCGCTGGTGACGTTGGCGGGCGATCCGCCGTGGGCGGCTAAAGCCGCCTGGGACATCGCCCGCATCGCCGCACGCGACGGCCGACGCGTCGCACTGGTGGATTTGTGCCTCGAGAACCCCGCGCTCCACGAGATCGCCGGGCTGCATGCGACCGAAGGCATCGTGGACGCATTCGAGTACGGGGTCTCGCTCAACAAGGCTGCGCATGAGGTGACGGGTGTATTCATCATCCCCGCCGGCTCCGAGACCGCACATCCGGCGGAGGTCTATGCGCATGCGCGGTGGCCGAAGTTGCAGGCGGGTTTCCGCTCCGAGGGCGCCCTGCTTCTCGCATTGCTGCCGCTCACCGGACTCGCACAGTTGTCGGCGGCGCCTGACGGCGTGCTCCTGCTGGCACCCGAAGGCGTGGGTCCCGAGTTCGCGCTGCCGCGCGATGTGCCGCTGCTTGGCGTCGTGCGCGATCGGTGGCTCCCATCCGGTCCGCGCGTCGCACCACCGGCGACGACTGTGCCGGTGGAGCACGAACCGCGGCGCGGTTTACGGCTGGCACTTGCAGCGCTAATCGTGGCGGCGCTGGCGGTCGGAGGATGGGCGCTGCTCGCGCGAGCGCGCGAGTCGTTCGTCGCGCCGACCGCCCCGCCTGTCGCCCCGCCGACTTCCTCCACAGCCTCGACAACCTCCACACCCTCCACCAACGCTCCTCCGAAGCCGGTCGCCGTCCCACGCGATACCCTCGGCTGGACGATCCAGCTCGCGGCCTACGCGTCACTCGACAAAGCCCTGGCGCACGCCGACCGGCTCGCAGCGGATGCGGGTGTGCCGGCGCTCGTGACGCCGGTGCCGCAGGGCGGCAATGGGTCCGTCTGGTACCGCGTGCTCGCGGGTTCCTACGCGACACGGGCGGCGGCCGGCACCGCCCGCGCCGGCCTGTGGCGCCGCGGCCTCGCGTCCGAAGGCGTCGGCGATCTGTTGCTCGCCCCGTACTCCTATCACGCACCCGCGGGCGCGTCGCTCGATACGCTGCGGCGCCGCGGACTCCCTGCAGTGCGCTGGTCCAACGGCGTGATCCTGCTGGGCGCTTTCGAAGCACCCGACCAGGCGGCGTTCACGCAAGCCGCACTCAAGCGCGCCGGTGTGCGCGCGAACCTACTCCCTCGCATGGGGACACCATGAGACTGAGCAGGCTCGAGCTCTCAGGCTTCAAATCGTTCGCCGGTTTGGTGGAGCTGCCCTTCGATCAGGGCGTGACCGCCATCGTCGGCCCCAACGGCTGCGGCAAGTCGAACATCTCCGACGCGGTGCGCTGGGTGCTCGGCGAGCAGTCGCCACGCCTGCTGCGCGGCGGAAAAATGGAAGACGTGATCTTCCAGGGATCGACCGGCCGCCGGCCCGTGAACGTCGCCGAAGTGTCGCTCGTCTTCGACAACTCCGACGGGAGCCTGCCGATCGCATATCAGGAAGTCGTCGTCACGCGCCGCCTGTCGCGCTCGGGTCAGAGCGAATACATGCTGAATCGTTCGCCGGTACGACTCCGGGACATCCAGGACATGTTGCGCGGGACGGGCCTGGGCGCGGATGCCGCCGTCGTCATGGAAGCGAAGATGATCGAGGCCCTGTTGTCGGAGAAAGCCGAAGAGCGGCGGGCGCTCTTCGAAGAAGCCGCGGGCATCGGGTTGTATCGCGACCGCAAGAAAAGCACGGAGCGGCGGCTCGAGGAGACCGCGGCCGACCTCGCCCGCCTCGAGGACTTGATCGCCGAGGTGCAGACGCAGGTCCGCAGCCTCGCGCGCCAGCGCGGCCGCGCCGAGCGCTACGGCAAGATGATCGAAGAGCGGTTTGGCATCGCGATGACGTTGGTGCGTCGCGAGATCGAAGATTTCGATCTGTCGCTCGGATCGCTCGGGGTTCGCGCGCGCGAGGTGGCGGAGCAGCTCCCCGCGGCACGCGCGCGCCTCGACGACGCCGAGCATCAGCGCGAAGGGCGGGTTCAGGCTCGGCACACCGCCGAAGCGCGGCGCACCGAAGTCGAGCGCGGGCTGGGCGACGCCAAGCTCGAAGTGGGAAGGCTCGAGAGCGACCTCGCGCTCGCCGCCGAGCGGCTGGGCAACGCGGGCCAGCGTCGTCAGACCGCCGCCGAAGAACGCATCCAGGCCGAGCGGCGCGCGGCGCAGGCCGAGCGCGAGCACGAAGCGGCGGCCGCGGAGCGCGCCGCCGCCGACCGTGATCTCACCGCGGTGCATGTGGCGCTGGCCGCGCGGACCGGCGAAGAGGACAACGTCCGCGGACGGCTCACCGCGGAGCGGCTCGCGGTGCGCGAGCTCGAGGAGGCGCTGCAGCGCCGTGCCGAGACGGCGCGGGCGCTGGAAATCGAGGGCGGCGCGTTGGACCGCGAGCGGAGCGAGCTGCAGGATCAGTTGGCGCTGGCGGCCGAAGAACGCCGGGCGCGCGACGCCGCGGCAACCGACGCCGCCAGCGATGCGGCCGGGGCCACACAGCGCGTCCATCGCGATGCGCAGGCGGCAGTGCGAGCCGTCGAAGCGCTCCAACATGCGCGTCGGCACGTCGGCACGCTGCATGAACAGGAGATGAGCGCCCGGTCCGCCCGACGACAGGCCGAGGCGGCGCTCGCACAACTCGAGGCGCGACGCGACGCGCTCAACGAGCTCGACCGCGAGCACGTCGGGCTGGCGCCCGCCGCCCAGGCACTACTCAAAGCTCGGCTGCCGGGCGTCCTGGGACCGCTCGCTGACTTCGTCCGGACCAGCCGGCGCGACGCCGAGCTGGCCGAGCGCCTGCTGGGAGAATGGCTCCATGCCGTCCTCGTGAACGATGCGTCCGCTATCGAGGCGATCAGCGCCTGGCATGCGGAGAATCAACCCGGCCCGCTGGTGCTGCTGCCCTGCGTACCGGGGCCGCGGCTCGGCGCCGACGGCAATCCGCTCAAAGACGAGCTGCGCGTGGACGGTCCCGCGGCCGCGTGGGTGCGCGCGCTACTCGCCGGCCATGAGGTGATCGGGGCGGGCGCGCTGCGCCGTGCGAATGGGGCAGTTTTCCTCGACAGCGGCGCACCGGCCGCCGGACCGCTGCAACGCCGCGCCGAGCTCGAGGCGTTGGAGAAAGACGTGCGTGAAGCGACGACGAGTCTCGATCGCGCGCGCGCGACCGAGGAGTCCACGGTCAAAGAGCTCGCCGCCGCTGATGCGGCGCTGACGGCGGCGGGTCAGAGCGCCGAGCAGGCGCGTCGCGTCGAGCTCGAGGCCGGCGCGGAAAAGGGCGAAGCGGATCGCGGTCTGATTCACGCCCGGCGGGAGGCGGAAGAAGCCGCCACACTTGTCGAGCGGCTCGCCAAGCGACTCGCCGAAGTCGAGGCACGGCTCGGCGCGCTGCACGTCGAGCTGCAGGAGCGCGAGGTCGAGCGCGTGCGCTCCGCCGAGCAGCTCAGCGCCGAGCGCGTCGGTCTGGCCGACCTCGAGGCGCAGCAGGAGGCGGCGCGCGAGCAGCGCGTGCGCTGGCAGGTGGAAGCAGCCCAGGTCGAGGCCCGGCTGGCCGCGGCCTCGGAGCGCGCTGCCCGCGCCGATGGCGACGCGAAAGCGTCGCGCGAGCAGGCGGGAGCGCGCGCCGAGGAGATCGCCCGGACCGAACGCGAGACGGCGTCGCTGACGGCGCAACGCGCGCAGTGGGAAGACACGCTCCAGGAGCGCCGTTTGGCTGTGACGGAGCTCGACACCGCCGCGCGGGACGCCGAGACGCACGTGGGGATGACCGACGCTGACGTTGGCCAGGCGGAGGGCGCGCTCGATCAGGCGCGCAAGGCGCTGGCCACCCTGGGCGAAGAAGAGCACCGGTTGCAGCTCGAGCGTACCGAGGTCGAAGGTCGCAAGCGCGGTCTGGTCGAGCGCGTCGAGACCGAATGGCGCAAGCCGCTCGACCAGCTGCTGGCCAACGCGCCCGAGGTCGCGGGCGACCTCGAGTGGCTGCGGCAGGAGAACGACCGGCTGCGTGGCGCCATCGACGACGTCGGACCGGTGAACGCGCTTGCCGTAGAGGAGCACGCCGAGGAAACCAAACGGCTCGATTTCTTGCAGACGCAGCGCGACGACCTCGTGACCGCGCGAAACTCGCTGCAGCAAGCGGCGCGGGAGATCGATCAGACGGCTAAGACGCTGTTCCTCGAGTCGTTCTCGAGGGTCCGCGAGCATTTCCGGTCGGTCTTTCAGACCCTGTTCGGCGGCGGCGAATGCGACGTGCGCCTGGCGAACGAGGACGAGCCGCTCGAAAGCGAGATCGAGATTCACGCGGCGCCCCGCGGTAAACGCACTCAGCGGATCCACTTGCTCTCCTCGGGCGAGCGTACGCTGGTCGCGGTTTCGCTGCTCTTCGCGATTTTCCTCGCCAAGCCGAGCCCCTTCTGTCTGCTGGACGAGGTGGACGCGCCGCTCGACGACGCGAACGTCGGCCGCTACGTCCGCCTGCTGGCGGAGTTCAAGGAACAGACGCAGTTCATCGTGATCACGCACAACCCGCGGACGATGCAGGCCGCCGACGCGGTCTATGGCGTCACCATGCAGGAGCCGGGGGTCTCCACTATCGTTGGAGTCCGTCTCGGTCAAATGGAACCCGCCTAGGTTCCCCGAGGCCCCAAGCCCTAACCCCTAGCCCCTAGCCCCGAGTGATGCGGCGGTTCATCTGGCTCGTTTTCCTGCCTGCTGGGTTGGCCGCGCAGCGGCCAGCCGTTTCCCCGGTCTTGCCGCGCCTGCTCAGTCGCGTGCAAGACACCACAGTTTCGGTCTGGCTGTTCGCGCGCCCAACGGCTTCGCTCGATACGATCAGCGCGCGCGTCGCGGCGCTCGGGGCACGGGTCCGCGTCCAGAGCCGCTGGCTGCACGCCGTCAGCGCCGATGTGCCCGCGGCCGCCCTGCGCCGGCTCCTCGAAGACCGTGAGCTGAAACGCGTTCAGCCGCTGGGACGCTTCAAGCTGCGGCGCCCGCTGCCCGCGCCACGCATCATTGCCGCGCCCGGCGCAGGACCGGGGGACACCTGCGGTGTCTCGCCTGGCGACGATCCGGTGCTGGGCCCCTCCGAGATGCCATACCGCCAGCTGCATCTCCGCCCGCTCACCGACCAGGGGATGGACGCGACGGGCGTCCGCGTCGGGATCTTCGATACCGGCTTCGATACCGCGAATCCCGCGTTCAACGGGATCACGATCACCGCCCAGCACGATTTCGTTTTCAATGACGACATCGTACGAGACGAGCCTGGCAAGGATGTCCTGGGCGCCCAGTCCCATGGCACCTCCACCTGGTCCCTGTTCGCCGGTGAGGTCGCGGGCCGGCTCCATGGGATCGCACGCGGCGCGAGCTTCCTGCTCGCCAAGACCGAGGACGTCCGCAGCGAGACACGCGTCGAGGAGGACAACTACGTCGCCGCGCTCGAGTGGGCCGATTCGATCGGCGTGGACATTGTGTCGTCGAGCCTCGGGTACCTGAGCTTCGACAACGGCTTCAGCTACACGCCGTCGCAGCTGAACGGCGACGTCGCCGTCACGACGGTCGCCGCCGACATGGCCGCACAGCGCGGCATCCTGGTCGTCACCGCCGCCGGCAACGACGGACCGCTCCCGCGATCGATCTCGACTCCTGCCGATGGTGATTCCGTGCTCGCGATCGGCGCGGAGGACTCGCTAGGAACGATTGCGGGCTTTTCGTCGCGCGGGCCCACCGCGGACGGGCGCATCAAGCCGGACTTCACCGCACCAGGAGTCGCGGTCTGCGTGCTGACGGGAGTCAATCATGTTCTGCCCGAGGATGGTACGTCGTTCGCCACACCCATCCTCGCTGCCGGCGCGGCACTCGTGAAACAGATACATCCGACGCTGCTTCCCATGGACCTGCGCGCGGCATTTCGGCGCACGGCCACCAAGCGGGCCGCACCCGACTCGAGCTACGGCTGGGGTCGTCCCGACGTCGCCGCCGCCGCGGTATTCCCGAACGGCGTGACAGCGACCAGCCCACTGCCCGCGGGCGGTCCCGTGTCGACGATTACCCCAACGTTCTCGTGGATGGTGGGACCCATACCGCCGTTCGCCACACCGGTGACGTACCGCCTGCGCGTCAGTCGAGATTCGAGCCTGTCTCCGGCACTCGTCGATACGCTGCTCACCACCGAGACGTTCGTGCCGCCGCGCGCGCTCAAGCCCGGGAGTGTGTTCTGGCGAGTAGACGCCAGTGCGCCGGGCGGCGAGACCGCGACGACCGGCCTGATCGGTCCAGTGGTCATTCCTCCCTGGGCAACACTGAAGTCGCTCAGCAATCCCGCCGGCATGGTCATCGACACGGCACAACCCACGTTCACCTGGAAGCCTCTCCAGGTGTCGTCACCGCCAGGACCACTGACGTTCGATTTGGCCGTCCAGCGCGTGGCGTCGGGGGTCATAGACTACACCGTCGCCAATCTCACCGATACGACGTTCGATCTGCCGCAGCCCCTCGAGCGCAATACGGCGTATCGCTGGCAGCTCGTGGTGCATGCCGGACCCGATACGAGCATGATCCGAAGCCAGGGATCGTTTCTCGTCGTAGATCTGGGTATGCCCACAGCGACGCTGTTGTACCAGAATTTCCCGAACCCCTTCCCCGCTGCGGGCCGAGACTCGACGTGCCTGTGGTTCGACCTCGCGATCGCCGGCAACGTGCAGCTCGACATCCTCGACCTGCGGGGCAACCGGGTCCGCCACTTCGTTCCCGGCCCCGATTTCCCGGGCGTTTTGGCCCCCGGCCGCTACGGGCGGGGTAGTGGGGCGGGCGGCATCTGCGACCCGCGCCTGATGTGGGATGGGCGCTCGGATAATGGGCACCCGTTGCCGGCCGGCGTGTATCTCGCCAAGCTCAAGGCGCCGGGCTTGCTCGTCTTCAAGCGGATCGTCTTTCGGGGAAAGTGAGTATGGAACTCGTTACCGTCGGCACAGGCACAGTCGCACCATCTGCCCGCCGCACCGCCGCCTGTCACTGGGTCCAGCGCGGCGATCTCCGCATCCTGCTCGACTGCGGCGCCGGTTCGCTGCACCGGCTGGCCGAGTTCGGGTTGCCCTGGCATCAGGTGTCGCACGTCATCCTGACCCACTTCCACCCCGACCATTGGGGTGAGCTGCCGATGCTCGTGTACGCGCTCAAGTACACGACCGACCCGCCGCGCCGCGAACCGTTCGTCATCCTCGGCCCGCCGGGGGTCGTGCAGCTGCTCCGCACCCTGGCCGAAGGCTACGGCGGTTGGCTGCTCGATCCGGGATTCCCGATCGGGATTCTCGACGTGCGCGACGGCGAGCCGTTTCCGTTGAACGCCGAGGTGAGTCTCGAGACCTTCCCCGTGCCGCACACCACGGAGAGCGTCGCCGTCTCGCTCGTCGCGCCGGAGGGCCGTCTCGTCTACACGGGTGACACCGGGCCCAGCAGCGAGCTGGCGCGCTGGGCGACTGGGTGTGATCTGCTGCTCGCGGAGTGCTCGCTCCCCGAGTCGATGGCCATGGACAACCACCTGACGCCCGAACGGGCTGGGGACCTCGCCAAAGAGGCGTCGGCAAAGCGTCTAGTCTTGACGCACTTCTATCCTCCGGTAGAGACTTCGGACCCGGCAAAACTCGCCGGCACCCGCTTTCGCGGACCGGTATCCGCGGCGAAGGACGGAGATCGTTTCACCATTGGAGACGGGAGACGCTAGTCGTGCTGATCGTGATGCGGCATGGAGCCACGCCCAATGAAGTCCAGAAAGTCATCTCTGTCATCGAGGAGATGGGCTATCAGGCGCAGCCCATGCCCGGCGCGCAGCGCACGGCGGTCGGCCTTGTGGGCAACGACGGCCGCGTCGACGCGTCACGTCTCGAAGGATTGCCAGGCGTCCAGGAGGTCATCCACGTCTCGCAGCCGTACAAGCAGGTCAGCCGGGAATGGAAAGCCGAGCCGACCATTGTCCGTCTCGCAGGAGGGGTCGCATTCGGCGGCAGCGAAGTCGTTGTGATCGCGGGTCCCTGCTCCGTCGAAACCGAACGGCAGATCATCGAGGCAGCACGGCAAGTAAAGGAAGCGGGTGCCGTCGTCCTTCGTGGGGGCGCCTGGAAACCGCGCAGCTCGCCCTACTCCTTCCAGGGACTCGGCAAGCCCGGCCTGCGACTGCTCGCGAAGGCGCGCGAAGAAACGGGACTGCTGATCTGCACCGAGGCGATGGATGAGAGCGGCCTCGGCTGGGTGGCGGAGATGGCCGATATCGTGCAGATCGGCGCGCGGAACATGCAGAATTTCTCACTGCTCAAGGTCGCTGGGCGCTGCGGCAAGCCGGTGCTGCTCAAGCGCGGGATCAGCGCGACGGTGCAGGAGCTGTTGCTATCGGCCGAGTATTTGCTGGCCGAAGGCAACCACGACGTCGTTCTGTGCGAGCGGGGCGTCCGCAGCTTCGACACCGCGACGCGGAATCTCTTCGATCTGACGGCCATCCCGGTCGTCCACAAACTGTCGCATCTGCCGATCATCGCCGACCCCTCGCACGGCACCGGCCTGCGTGACAAGGTGATCCCGATGGCGCGCGCAGCGATCGCCGCAGGCGCCGACGGGATCATGGTCGAAGTCCATCCGAACCCCGAAGAAGCGCTGTCGGACGGCGCGCAGTCGCTCTTCCCGGATCAGTTTGCGCAGTTGATGCGCGAGGTCCGAATAATCGCTGAGGCGATTGGGCGGCGCGTTGCTGAACCGGCTGCTGTAGGGGCGTGATGGGCGGTTTAGCGGTTCGGCGGTTCGGCGGTTGGATGGCGATGGCGGTATTTCTAACCGCTGAACCGCCCAACCGCCCAACCGCCCAGGATCCGCTGGCCATTCTCGACCGGGCGAGCAGCTCCTTCGACACAGTCCGCACCCTCGCGGCCGACTTCGTCCAGATCATCGACAACCCCATGCTCGGCGATCCCGACACCACACGGGGCCGGCTGTATCAGCAGAAGCCGAATTACTTTGCGATGCGGTTCAGCGACCCGAAGAACGATCGCATCGTCGCCGACGGCCGCCGCCTCTGGCTCTACACGCCGAGCACGACACCGGGGCAAGTGATTCGCAGCACGATTCCGGGCACGGGAACCACGGGTCCCCATCTCATCGGGCAATTCGTCGAGCACCCGCGCGAGCGCTACAATGCCCGCTACGTGCGCACAGATTCCATTGGCGACGTGGCGGTCGAGGTCATCGCGCTAACGCCGCGCGTGCCCGATCTGCCCTACTCAGCAGCCACGGTGTGGATCGCGAAACAGGATGGGTTGATACGGCGGATCGAGATTGTCGAGAATTCGGGACAACGGCGGACGATTACGCTGAAGAACCTCACGGTGAACGGCGCCATTCCCGCTCGCGAGTTTAGATTCGGCCCGACTTCCGCAGTACGGGTGGTCGATCAGTAGCCAGCGCGGCGGCGACTTTCTCCGCAGTCTCGTCATCCATCCCCTGTTTCTGCGCCAGCTCGAGCGCCGCGCGCCCGAGCGTGCGGTACAGCTTCGCGTCGTCGATGGCCAGCGACTCGAGATGCCGGATGATCGTGGCGGTGTCGCCCCGCATGACCGGCCCCGTGAGGGCTTCGCGCGGCTCGTGCCGGCTCAAGTTCTCGAACGTCCCTTCGACCAGCGGCCGCAGCGCCGCCCAGGCGTCGGCATCCGATAGCCCGGCGTGGCGCAGCAGCCGCTGGGCGATCGCCTCGACCACCACCAGATAGTTCGAGGCAAACACGGCCCCCGCGTGATAAATCGCCTTGGATTTGGTGGCGATCCGGAACGGCCGCATCCCGAGATCCTTGGCGATCTGTTCTCCCGTCTCGACCGCACGCGGCATTCCCTCGACGGCGGCCCAGGCCCCTTTGAGACGCGCCGGCGCCAGCTCAGGCTCGACAATAGTTTGCAGCGGATGAAACGAACCCAGCGCGGCGCGGCTTGTAACGAGCGGGCCGAGCGCCTCCTGCCCCTGGACGCCCGAGAGATGCAGGACGACCTGGCGCTCGCTGATGGCACGCGCGCTCGCCAAGGACGTCGCGAGGGGCGTGATGGCGTCGTCGCGGACCGTGAGAATCACGACCCCAACGTCGGCGATCCACGACGGTGGCTTGCTCCCGTCGCCAACCGTCAAGCTGAGGGGTGCTGGTACGCTTTTCTTATTTCGCCCGTGAAGGCGGACGGAGTATCCCGCCTGGGCCAGAGCTAGAGCCAGTCCGACTCCCGCGCGACCGGGCCCGATGAGCCCGATCGCGCGGGAAGACTGTTGGGTCACCGATTGCGGACCGTCGGCAGCGCGGGCGGGCGGTTTGCAAGTGTCAGCAGATCCTGCGGCGAGCGGGCCTTGTCAGCCAAGGCCACCGCGCGCTTGATCTGCTCATCATCCCCGATGCGGCGGCGGAACTCCGCGGACCGCCCGAAGACGTAGCGCGCCGCCTCGTACCCCAATTCCTGCGTGATCAGCGTCCGCGCACCCGCGATCACGGAATCCGGCAGGTCGGCACCCTTGGTGCGGAGCCGGCGCACGATGTCGTCCACCATGGCCTGCGTGACCGTGAAGTTCGGCGACAGCAGGCGGTTGCCTTCCTTCAGCTCAATCGCGTACGCCGTCAGCGCATCGCGAAAGAGCGGAATCTTGTCGCCCAGCGCCTTGACGAACCCCCGCTCGGCCGTCGTATAGGTGTCGGGGACAACGTAGATGTCGGGCCGAATTCCACCGCCGCCGTAGATCGTCCGGCCGGCGTCGGTATGGAACACCTGCGTCGAATCGATCTTGGTGTCCTGGCCGCGCTGCGCCGCGATCGCCTGCGCCTCCTGCTCCGCTTCGCTGCGCGTCGTACGCTGAATCGTCCGCCCGCTCGGCGTGTACCAGCGCGCGGTCGTCAGCTTGAGACCCGTCTCCGGCGTCAGCCGCCAGAATGACTGCACCAGCCCTTTTCCGAACGTCGGCGTACCGATCAGGACGGCGCGGTCGTGATCCTGCAGCGCGCCGGCGATGATCTCCGCGGCGCTCGCCGAGCCGCCATTCACGATGACGACGATGGGCAGGCGCGGCCACTGCTGCGGCTTGGTGTCGCTGAACTCATGCGACGAACCGGGCGCGCGGCCGCGCGTCTCGACGATCGCCTTGCCGGGATCGAGGAAGAGATCCGACACCGCGACGCCCTGATCGAGCAGCCCCCCGGGGTTGAAGCGGAGATCGAAGATGAGCGACTTCATCCCCTGCTTCAGCAGGGTGTCGATCGCGACGCTGACGTCACGCGTCGAGCTCTCGCTGACCGGGCTGAGGGCGATGTACCCGACGCGGTCGTCGAGCATCATCGTGATCCGCGGATCGACCGAGCGGACGTGAATATTCGCCCGGGTGAGTTTGTAGGTGATCGGCTTGTCGATGCCGGCGCGCCGGATCTGGAGCTCCGCGTTTGTTCCCGCCGGTCCCCGCAGCGCTTTCACCGCCGAGTCCTGTTTCCAACCCTCGGTCGATTTGCCATCGAGCGCGACGATCAGATCGCCCGTTTGAATGCCGGCACGCTCAGCCGGCGTGTCGGGGAGCGGTGCGACCACGGTGATCCACCCACCGCGCACGTCGATCTGAATGCCCAGTCCCGAGTAATTGCCGGTCGTCGCTTCGGACAGCTGCCGGAAGTCCTCAGGCTTCAGGAAGATCGAGTAGGGGTCGTGCAGCTGGTCGAGCATCCCGTCGATCGCCATCTGATAGAGCTGGCGCTCGTCGAGCGAATCGACGTAATAGTCGGCGACATGCGCCAGCACGTCGTCGAACAAGCGCGCCTGCTGGTAGACCGAACCGGCCGGCTCCGTTTCGCGCTGGAGGAACCAGGCACCGGAGACCAGCGCAACGGACGCGACGGCGGCAACGACAAACCCTTTATGGCGAATCATCATGTACTCCTCAGTGAAAGCGCTCCTGTTGCCGCGGCGACTTCCCGCCAGGCGGCGTCCTGGACGGCCTTCTTGGGTTGACTGGCATCAATATGAACAATCCCGGGCCCGGATGCGCTACGATACGCCTCACGGACCCGTGTGTGAAACGCGTCATCTTCGCGCTCGATACGGTCTTGCGCCTTCCCGGCCGACCGCTGGCGCTCCCGCCCCACGGTCACCGGGATGTCCAGGATGAGCGTGAGGTCGGGGACCAAGCCGCCCGTCGCCACGCGCAACGCCGCCTCCACATCGGCGCGCGGCAACCCCCGTCCCGACACCTGATAGGCGATCGTGGACAGTCCGAACCGGTCGGCGATGACGACCTGACCACTGTCCAGCGCCGGCCGGATCACGCGCTCCACCAGATCGGCGCGCGCCGCCAGGAACAGGAATAACTCGGCGCCAAACGCCCGGTCGTGGCGCGATTTCAACGCCAATTTGCGCGCGGCTTCGGCGATGGGTGTCCCGCCCGGCTCCCGAACGGTCAGCACTGTCCGCCCTTCGGCGCGTAGCGTGGTGCCGAGCCAGCGCACCAAGGTCGATTTGCCCGCCCCTTCCGGGCCCTCCACGACGACGAACGTCATCCGAGCGTAATGATGGGACTCGCGGCGCCCTTCTTGATGCCCTCGTAAATCCGGGCATTAATCCGGTTCATCAGCTTCTCGAAATTCGACTGCGCCGCGACCATCTGCTGATACACCGAATTCCCCTGCACGCTTTGGAGGGCGCGGTCGTATTGCTCGACCTGTTCCTTCGACGGTTCTTTGCCCTGTTGCGCCACGCGCTCGATCTCCTGCGCCAGGCGCTCCGCTTCCGCGAGCGCTTTTTGCACCGCCTGATCTTCCCGGAGTGCCTCCGTCGCGCGACGCAGTGCCTTGTACTCGTCCGTCTGGCCGAGCAGCCGACCCAGTTCTTCCGCTTTCTCCTCGAGCACTATTCCTCCGATGTATTAGCACCGGGGCCATGCCCCGGGGTTGCCAGCGCGTAGCGCGGGCAACCGAACAGGTCGGCGTGGATTTCAACGTTCCATCCATAGTCACGACCAAGCGCATGAATCGCATCGGCTCGCCGTTCGTCGATCTCGAGCGCCAAGAGCCCACCAGGTTCGAGCAGCGCAGCGGCTCCGGCGAATATCGCGTGAGTCGCCTCGAGCCCGTCGGCCCCGCTGACCAACGCTTCGCGGGGTTCAAAATCTGCGACCGATCTATCGAGATCTGCGTGATCTGCGGCAGAGAGATAGGGCGGGTTCGACACGATGACGCGATAGCGATCCCCCCCTCCCCTGTCCGCCAGCGGGGCAAGCAGGTCCCCGTCGCGAATCTCGACCGGCGCTTTGGGCGAAACACGTTTCACATTCTCACGCGCGAGCGCCGCGGCGTCGGCCGATCGCTCCACTGCGACCACTCGCTCGAACTCTCCTTCGACCGCCAAGGCGAGTGCGATGCAGCCGCAGCCTGTGCCAATATCCGCCACGAGCCCAGTCGTACAGCGCGCCAGCACCAGCTCGACGAGTCCTTCGGTCTCCGGGCGCGGAATGAGCGCGCGGCGATCGATTTTGAGATCTAACGTCCGAAAGCCGACGGATCCCACCGCGTACGCGAACGGCACGCCGCGCTCGAGCTGCGCCACCGCCCCATCATATCGCGCCAGCAGCTCGGGCGACTTCGGTTCGTCCCGCCGCAGCCAGGCCTCACCAACGGTCATACCTGACACGGCCGCCCACACCGCCGCAGTCGTTTCTTGACAGCCGCCGCTGCTTCTTGACCGGTCAAACACCCGCCCGCTCCTTCTCCTGCGCCTGCTTCACGGCTTCGATCAGATCGTCGAGCTTCCCGTCCAGCACCTGATCCACGCTATGCGTCGTGAAGTGGATGCGATGGTCGGTTACGCGGTTCTGGGGAAAGTTGTACGTGCGGACTTTTTGCGAGCGGTCACCGGTGCCCACCTGCGCGCGCCGCTCGCGCGACCGGGCCGCCTCCTGCTCGGCGACCCTGCGGTCCAGGAGACGCGAGCGCAGGATCTCCATCGCCTTGATCTTGTTTTGCAGCTGGGACTTTTGATCCTGGCACTTCACCTCGAGGCCGGTCGGCAGGTGCGTCACGCGGACGGCGCTGTCGGTGGTGTTGACGCTTTGGCCCCCCGGCCCGCCCGAACGAAACACGTCGATGCGGATATCCTTGTCCTCGATCTTGACGTCCACCTCTTCCGCTTCCGGCAAGACGGCGACGGTCGCGGCGGAGGTATGGATGCGGCCCTGCTGCTCGGTGACGGGGACGCGCTGGACGCGGTGCACACCAGACTCGTAGCGCAGCGTCCCGTATGCTTTGGGACCTCGGGCCGCGAACACCGCTTCCTTGAGTCCGCCGAGCGTTCCCTCGGAGAGCGAGAGGATGTCCACCTTCCATCCCCGCCGCTCGCTGAAGCGCGTGTACATCCGGAAGAGATCGGCGGCGAACAGCGCGGCTTCATCTCCTCCGGTGCCGGCCCGGATTTCTACGATGGCATCGCGATCGTCGAACGGATCACTGGGGGTCAGCAGCTCCGCCAGCTCCGCCTCGAGCCGGTCGATTTCGGGCCGGAGGCGATCGACGTCGGCGCGGGCGAGCTGGGAGAGCTCGGGGTCCTTGTCGGCGAGGACTTCCTGGGCCTGCCCCAGCTCGGCCTCGAGACGCTCGATACGTTGGTGGGTCTGCCGGATTTCGTCGAGCTGCGCGTGTTCGCGGCCCAGCTGCTTGAGTTTGGCGGGATTCCGCGTGGTGGCGGGGTCGGCCAGCTCCCGGGCGACCTCCTCCGCCCGCGCGAGCGCCTGGCGGAGTCGGGTCTCCACGAGATTAGCTCGCTCCGGCCTTGGTTCCGTACTTCTGGCGGAAGCGCTCCACGCGGCCAGCCGTGTCGAGCAGCTTCTGCTTACCCGTAAAGAACGGGTGGCAGCTGGCGCAGACTTCGACGTGAATCACGGGCGTAGTCGAGCGCGTGACAAAGCTGTTGCCGCACGCGCATTGGACGGTGGCCCGTTGGTATTTGGGGTGAATCCCGGGTTTCACTGCACACATCCTTGCCTGAATTGTCGGACAGAACGAAGTGCGGAAATATAAACAGCGCAGCAACTTGGCTGCAAGGCTTGGGCTTTGCTTCGATTGACACCGCCACACGCAGGCCGTAAGCTGTTCGCGTGTCTGCCACTGACGTGCTGCAAAAGGTCCCGCTGTTCAGCCAGCTCTCCACCGCCGACCTGCAGCGAGTGGTGGAAGTGGCGCGCGACCGCGCCTACCCCAAAAACTCCGTCATCCTGTTCGAGGACGATCCCGGCGACGCGCTGTACGTCGTCGCGAAGGGTCAAGTCAAAGTCGTCCTCATCGGCGAGGACGGGCGCGAAGTCATTCTCTCGGTGCTCGGCGAGGGAGAGTTCTTCGGGGAGATGGCGTTGATCGACGACGAGCCCCGCTCGGCGCACGTGATCGCGATGGAAGACTCGACGCTCTACGTGCTGCGGCGGGAAGATTTTCAGGGCATCCTCGAGCATTCCCCCGGCATCGGGCTCGCGCTGCTGCGCGAGCTGTCGCGGCGGCTCCGCCGCGTCGATGAAAAAGTCGGCAGCCTCGTGCTGCTCGACGTGCATGGCCGCGTCGCCCAGCTGTTGCTCGACCTCGCCGATGAAACGGACGGCCAGCGCATCACGCGCCGTCTCACCCACCACACCATCGCCCAGATGATCGGATCGTCCCGCGAGACGGTGTCGCGCACCATGCGCGAGCTCGTCGATAAGGGACTGATTGACGTAAGTCGTAAGGACATTGTGATCAAGGACCGCGGCTCGCTCGAGCAAGCTGCGGGCCGGTCGTGACTCGCGTCACGGTTCTACGTCACTAATTACCAGTAACTTAGCCAGAGTATCGGCGTGCCGACACGCATGACGTACACGGT
>WNGK01006643.1_pt1 | contig 27070 bp, 26 predicted proteins | sample 5400601 | NCBI WGS metagenome assembly WNGK01 (sample SAMN13153376, study PRJNA577476) | soil metagenome | isolation source: 60 cm soil or saprolite under Garry oak tree replicate 1 | place: USA:California | collected 2016-06-15
TCGGGCGACCGCCCGAACTTCGTCCTTGTAGAGGTCACGGAGCGGTTCGACAAGCTTCAACTTCATGGTCTCCGGGAGGCCGCCGACGTTGTGGTGGGTCTTGATCCGATCCCGGAGTTGCCCCCCGCTCTCGATCCAGTCCGGGGCGATCGTCCCTTGGACGAGGTGGTCAGCCCCAAAGCTCTGTGCCTCCCGTTCGAAGAGTTCGATGAACGCGCGGCCAATGACCGTCCGTTTCTTCTCCGGGTCGAGGATGCCCTTCAGGGCACCGAAGAATTCGTCGGCGGCTTGGACGATCCGGTGGCGTACGTTGAGCTCCTTGAGGGTCTGCGCGACGTCCTCGGTCTCTCCTCTTCGCATGAGGCCTGTGTCGATGTAGACCGCGAGGAGACGATCTCCGAGGGCGCGACTCGCGAGGACCGCCGCAGTCGTGCTGTCGACCCCACCCGAACACGCGATGATCGCCTTGGTCGGTACGGCCCGGCGAATCGCTTCGATTTGCTCCGCGATGAACGCGTTCGCGTCGAACTTCATTCACCCAGCGTCCGGGAGTCCTCGAGGACCCACTTTTTCAACGCTTCTCGGTGCTCTTTGAGCTTCTCGACGAGGCGCTCGTCCCGGAGGGCCAAGATTTCAACCGCGAGGATGGCGGCGTTCTCCCCTCGGTCCAGGCCGACGGCTGCCACGGGCACTCCGGGCGGCATTTGTGAGACGCTGAGGACGGCGTCCAAGTTCAATTTGCCGCTCACCGGCACACCGATCACCGGCTGCGTCGTGTGCGCCGCGATGGTGCCGGGCAAAGCGGCGGAGAGGCCGGCGATCGCGATGATCACCTTTGCGGTCGTGTTCCGAATCAAGTCCCGAAGTCCGATGGGCGGAGGCGACGACCATGTCGTATCCGACACCGAATTGGTCCAAGAACGAACTCGCCTGTTTTCCGACCTCCGCATCGCTCTTCGAACCAAGGACGATGAGGACGTCAACGGTCATCGGCTGGGACAAGGTGGGTTCCTGGAATAAAGGCTTTCCACTTCGCCGATGGAACAGGGCGTCGGGCCTAGCTCTTCATGATGGCCAACAGGAAGAGCCCGATCGCCGCGGCGGCTCCGATGACCGCCGCAAGGATCACGCCGATCGATTGGACGATGATGTTGACGAGGTTGACGTCCGAGTTGAACGGACCGGCGAACCACCCCCAGAAGACCCCGACGACCAAACCGCCTACGAGCAGTCCGACCCCAATCTTCCGGCTCTTCCCGCTACCGAAGTAGGCCGTGAAGGCTCCGGTGATGACCAAGAAGAGACTGAAGGTCAGGAGAAGGATGGTCACAAAGTTCATAATCGGATTCCAGACATCGATGGTAGTCATCGAATCTCTCCTCAGAACTTGATGCCGGTCAACGTCTTCGTGTCGATGACTCCCGGGATGGACCGGATCTTGTCGACGACGACCTGACCGAGGACGTTGAAGTCCTCGGCCTCGATTTTCGCAATCAGGTCGTACTCACCGAACAAGGGGTGGAGCTCCACGATTTCCTTCACTTTGAGGAGCTCATTGTACACTTCGTGCTCCTTCGCAGGAGCGGTGCTAATGAGCACGAACCCGATGGCCATCCCTAGGTCACCGCGCGGAGAAACTACTGTCGCAATATAACCCTATCGCAACTTATACCTCAAACGCTCGTCCACACGATCCGTCGCCATCTCTCCATGTCCCGTCTGTCGGGGTAGTGGTGATTCGCGGCCGCCTCAGAAAGTGGCGTGATGCCGGGCCCGGCCGAGCACCTGCGACCACGTCGGAAGATTGGATTGAGTCCCTTTCTTTTCCACGACGAAACTTGCCACCGCTGACGCGAGAATTCCGCAGCGACGAAGATCGAGCCCTCGGGACAGACCCGCGTAAAACCCCGCGCGGTAGGCGTCTCCGGCGCCCGTCACATCGACGACTTTGCGGGGGCGAACCCTCGGAATTCGGATGCGCCCGTCACGCGAGTAAATGACGCTGCCGCGCGAACCCAGTGTGACCACGACGACCTCGGCGGCTCGCAGGAGTCCCTCGGTGGATGTGACACGGGCCAATCGTCGCGCTCGAACGATTTCCGCCTCGTTCCCGAAGAAGTAGGTCGATCGACGGAGCAGCTCCCGGAAAAGCCGAGGGGTGTACACGTAATGGATTTCTTGCGACGGATCGAATGCGATGGTCTTTCGCAGGGCCGACGCGAGTTTCGCGATGCGCAAATAGTACTCCGGCCGTCCCGTCCCGAGATGAACCAGATCGACGTCTTGCACACTGTGCCGTAACAGAGGAAGGCGTCCCGCGTCCTTCATGGGCCCTTGGTCCACCACCGCCATCTGGTTCCCCTTCGGGTCCGAGAACACCCAAGCCGTGGGCGTGTTCGCTCGCGGGATCGTACGGAGGTCACTCGTGTCGACGCCTTCCTTCGCTAACGCCTGCCGGTAATCGGGAGGAAAGTCGGCCCCGACGAACGACGCCAGGGAGACCTTCACACCGAGCCGCCCCGCGGCCCGCGCGAGGTTTCCGGCCGTCCCGCCGAAGTACCGCTGCCGGTCGAGAATCTCGATCGAGGTGTTCGGCGTGGGCAGGCGGCGGAGGGACACGATGTAGTCCATCGCGACATGGCCGAATGCACCCAGAAAATTCTTCACGACCACCCACCTAATTCACGCTGAACCTCGGAGAAACGGTCGAACTGGATGAAATCGATTTCTTCCATCCGGCACAGGTCCGCAAGCTCGGCCTTCGCGAAGACGAGATCCGCCTCGATTGCAGGGCAGAGATCTGAATGCCCGTTTCCGACGTACGCCGTTCGGTAGCCTTGAGCTCGAAGTTCGAAGACGCGCAACAACTTGCAGGTCCCGCACAACGTGCACGTTGCGTCGGCCCATGGGTACTCGATCCGCAGGCGGTCCTCCTCGAAAACCACGTGGTTCGTGCGGACCGGCACGTGGACGTCCCACTTCCGGAGCAGGTGTCGCACATAGAAGTCGAGGCCTTCGCTGACGATCTCGAGGACGAACCCTCGTCGTTTGCAGAAGTCCGCGAACTCGCGGAACGTCTCGTCGATCACGGCCTCGCGGTCGACGAATTGCAACAGCTCCTCTTTGCGCGCGCGAACCAACGCGAATTGACGAACCATCGACTCTCGCGTTCCGATTTTCCGTGCCCGGTACAGCTCCTCGATTTCCCGCCACTCAGGCGGCGCGAACCGATCGAGGATCGCCTCGGCCACGTCGGTCCGGGTGATCGTTCCGTCGAAATCGGATAGGACGGCCCACTTCTCCGGCACGTGATCACAATCCTCGGGCGAGCCGAGTGTTCACGTCCCTTCTTGCCAGGACTCGAGGTAGGCACGCTGAGCTTTCGTCAAATGATCGATCCGAACCCCCGTGCTGCGTAGCTTCAACCGGGCGACCTTCATGTCAAGCGCCGGAGGGACGGGGTACAAGCGCGGCTGGAGCCGGCCCGCGTTCTGCGCCAGATAGCCGGCCGAGACCGCCTGAATCGCGAAGCTCATGTCCATGATTTCGACCGGGTGGCCTTGGCCCGCCGCGATGTTCACCAGCCGTCCTTCGGCGACCAGGTAGGCCCGCTTGCCTCCGGTGAGCGTGTACTCATCGACGAATTCCCGGACTCGCCTCGTTGCCTTGGCGGCTTTCTGCAGATCGGCTTTCGAGATCTCATTGTCGAAGTGGCCCGCGTTCGCGAGCACGACGCCGTCTTTCATCGCGGGGAAGTGCGCGGCGGTGACGATATCCTTGCAGCCGGTCGCGGAGACGATGAAGTCCGCCTCCCGCACCGCGCTTCGCATCGGGAGGACTTCGAATCCGTCCATGGAGGCCTCGATGGCTTTCACAGGATCGACCTCGGTGACGACGACCCGAGCCCCCATGCCGCGGGCCCGCATCGCTATCCCGCGCCCCGTCCATCCGTATCCCGCCACCACGAAGGTCTTGCCCGCGATCAGGAGGTTCGTCGCGTTCATCAGCCCATCGAACGTGCTCTGGCCCGTCCCGTACCGGTTGTCGAAGAGGTGCTTCATTTGGGCGTCATTCACATCGATGACGGGGAACCGAAGCGCTCCGTCTCGTTCCATCGCTCGGAGTCGGATGATGCCCGTCGTCGTCTCTTCGTTCGCTCCCCGGACACCGTCCAAGAGTTCCCGCCGGTTCGTGTGCAGGAGTTTGATGAGGTCCGCGCCGTCGTCGATGACGAGGTCCGGCTTCAGGTCGAGGACCTTGTTGAGGTTCGCATAGTACTCGTCGTTCGTCTGCCACTTCTTCGCGTAGACGTCGAGACCGTGCTTCTCCGCGAGGGCCGAGGCGACACTGTCGTCGGTTGACAGCGGATTGCACGACGCCAGGCGAACCGTCGCGCCGGCCTCTCGCAAGGACAGGGCGAGGACCCCGGTCTTCGCTTCGACGTGAAGCGCCATCCCGATTCGGAGACCTCGAAGTGTGTTCTTCGTCTTGAGCTCCTCTCGAATCGCCGCGAGGACGGGCATGTGCTCCCGGGCCCATTCGATCCGACGCGCCCCGGCCTCACCCAGCTCCGACATCGCGTGCGCCGATGCCTGCGAGTCGATTTCAGCCTTCCGGTATCCTCAGCGCTTTCGGAAGGCGGCGACCCCGAGCACCACGACTCCGGCGGCCATGATTCCATAGAAGAGGGCATCGACGGGCCAGGACAGATGGACGTTTCCCGGGGACGCGACCTCCCAGTAGTAGAACCCCGAAATGACTTGAAGAGTTGCGAACGCGAAGATGACCTCTCCCGGCGAGACGACGGTCCGTGCGTCTCCCCGCACATTCAGGAAGGTGTCCGTGCTCGGATCTCCGTCTTCGAGATAGAGCGTGGTGGTAGGGTTCCCGAAGAAATTCGTGAACGTGATATCGATGACCCTTTCATGCACCGTGATCTGAGATCCCTGCGTATAGCCGTTGTACTGGCTCCCGTTCTTCGACGCGAGGAGATCCGCGCCGCTGACCGAGGTCAAGGGCCAGAAGCCGACGACGAGGAGGAGCCCCGCGACGGTCATCGCCAGACCGGCCACCGCAAGTCGATTCATCCGCACATTTCCTCCGGGGATCGAATTGTTCCGATCTCGGCTGAGGGCCGATTGCCCGAGTGGGCGGGATGAAAACTGAGCGGTTTATCAACGTTATGAACACGACCGAGCACCTATCGTGTGGTCTCATCGCTAGGACGGAGGTTGGAAGACCCGATTCTGCCGGTGGCGACGAGTCCGGGCACCGGCGGCAGGATGTCATCGACTTTGAAGCGGCGAAGTAAGCGTTTCAAAAGCGGCGGGGTGCACAGGGTCGTCGTCAGCGTCATGACCACGAGCGCGGAATAGAGGCTCGTGTCAATGATCCCGGTCGCGAGGCCGACCTGCGCGAGCAGGAGCTCCATCATTCCTCGCGCGTTCAGGCCGACCCCGAGGGCGACGAGCGGCGCGCCGCGGAACCCGGCGACGAACCCGCCCATGAGCCCTCCAATCAATTTCCCGATGAACGCGATGGCGGTGATCGCGACGATCAGGGGCCACGCACCGAAGCTCACGGAGAACTTCAATCCGACAAACGCGAAGAACACGGGCGCAAACAGTCCGAACGTGACCGAGGACACGGCGTTGCGGACTCGATTGAACTGAACCTGGCCCAGCAGCTGTGGCGTCATCAAGAGGCCGCCGTAGAAGGCCCCCACCGCGAAGTGGATGCCCAGCAATTCCGCCGCCGCGCCGAGCCCGAGGGCAGTCGAGATGCATAGCGCGAAGGACGCTTCTTGTCCGCGGAGTTTAGAGACAAAGGTCTGCATGTACGATTCCGAGGTGCGGCCCAAACGAGTCGTCAGCTTCAGGATGGTCGCCACGCAAAAGACCAGCCCGATGAAAAGGACATTGTTCAAGGCCACGAGGCCAATCGTGAGCCCTTCGGGCGTCGAGGCTCCCAGCGAGGTGAACTGAACCACGAGACCCAGCATCGCGAAGGCGACGAGATCGTTCACCAGCGCCACCGAGACAATCGCCCGTCCCAGCCTCGAATTCAGCAGGTTCAGGTCGAGGAGGATCCGGACGCTGACCGGAAGGGCGGTGACCGCCAAGGCGGTGCCGAGAAACAGGGACTGCGCAAACGTCATCCCCAGGGCCGCGGCGAAGCTGTATCCGAGAGAGAAGGGAAGGAAGAACTCGACGAAGGCCACGACCATGCTCCGTTCCTTGAAGGCTTTCCGCAGACCTTCGCGGCCGAGTTCGATTCCCGCGAGGAGCACGAGGATGAACACGCCGAGATTCGCGACGACGTTCAACGATGCCCCGAACGACATCGTCGGATCCGGATTGATGAGACGGAGGACCATCGGTCCAACGAGGATGCCCGCGAGCACCTCGCCGATCATCGGCGACTGGTGCAGTTTCTCCATGACCTCCCCGGCGGCTCGCGCGGAGACGAAGATGATCAGCAAGCCGAGAATCAGGTCCACGGGGCGCCCCGGTCTGGGAACCGTGTCCACGAAGCCAGCCGCTATTTATTCATTCTCAAGCGGTTATCCTCATTGCGAGCTTCGTATGGCGCTGAAGGACAAACTGCGCGTCGGCTGCAGCGGCTGGGGATACGACGATTGGCTCGGCGGCTTCTATCCACCGGAGACGCCGAAGTCGGAGTATCTGAAACTCTACTCGAGCGTCTTCGACTGCGTCGAGGTCGATTCTTCCTTCTACCGCAACCCGGGACCCGCGATGACGAAGGGCTGGTACAAATCAACGCCGCCGGGGTTTCTCTTCGCGATGAAGATGCCGAAGCGGATAACCCACGAGAAAAAGCTCAAGGGCGTGGCGGAGAACCTGGGCTGGTTCTACGCGTCGGCGAAGGAGCTGAGGGACAAATGCGGGCCGCTGGTCGCTCAACTCCCGCCGTCGATCAAGTTTGACTCCCACTGGAGCGTGATGCAAGAGTTCCTTCGTGCGCTCGACGTCGACAAGTATCCGCACGCGATCGAATTCCGACACAAGTCGTGGTTCCGCGAGGATGTGTACAAACTCCTCCGCGATCGGAACATCGCGATGGTCTGGTCCGAAAACCAGTATCTGCGAACGCCAACCGATGTGACCGCGGACCAAGTGTACCTCCGGATGGTCGGAGACCGCGAGATCACGGAATTCAAGGAGGTCAAGAAAGACAAGTCGGCGGAGATGCGCAGCTGGTACAAGGAGCTCGAGGGGTCTTCCGACTCGGTCAAAGGCGCGCTGGTCTTCTTCAATAACCACTACGCCGGGTTCGGACCGGGCAGCGTCAACGAATTCCGACGCCTCGCGGGACTCATGGAGTACACCTTCCCGGCGGCGAGCGGCGCCCCTGCCGGGCAGAAAAGCCTGGGGGACTTCGGCTAGTCTAGGAACTGGGCACGGGATGAGTTACGTCGGCCCGGCGCCGTTCGCTAGGTCTTTACCCGCCTCCGGAGATGGTCCTTCGTGTCTCGCGTCGTCTTCCATGTGGACATGGACGCGTTCTATGTGAGCGTCGAACGGCGCGAGAATCCAGATCTGAACGGCAAGCCCGTGATCGTCGGCGCGGACCCGAAGAGCGGAACGGGTCGCGGAGTCGTCATGGCCTGCAGCTACGAGGCTCGAGAGATGGGGATCCGAAGCGGGATGCCGATCGGGATGGCTTGGCGTAAGGTGCCGACGGCCGTCTACCTCCGGCCGAATTACGAACTCTATGGAGCCGTCTCGGAGAGCGTGATCAACGTCCTCCGATCGTATGCGGACATCCTCGAGCATGTGAGCATCGACGAGGCATTCCTCGATGTGACGTCCAAGGTGCATGGGTTCGACGATGCCTCGGGATATGCGGCCCGCGTGAAGGCAGCCGTGCGCGAGCGGGAAGGATTGGCCTGCACGATCGGGGTCGGCCCGAACAAGTCGATCGCCAAGATCGCCTCCGATCTGGCCAAACCCGATGGTGTGAAGGTCGTCCGCCCCGAAGAGGTCGCTGCGTTCCTCGATCCGCTCCCGGTCACGAAAATCAGCGGCGTCGGGACCAAGACCGCGGAGCTCCTCGAGCGAGTCGGCGTCCGCACCATCGGCGAGCTCGCACGTTTCCCGGGCGCGGAGTTGAAGAAGATTCTCGGCAAGAACTCGGTCTGGCTGTGGGGCATCGCGCGGGGGATGGAACAGCTTCCCGTGGAGGAGCGCCCGGACCCGAAGTCGATCAGTGTGGAGCGCACGTTCGATCGCGATGTCTCCGAGTGGACGACGGTCCAGGAGACGCTCCGCGACGTCGCCCACAACGTGTTCCTCCGCGCGCGCGCGCAAGGCGCGACGTTCCGGACGATCGGGATCAAAATCCGATTCGAAGGATTCCAGACTCATCTCCGCGAACGGACGCTGGGATCTCACGTCCTCGACGAGAAGGTCCTCACCGACGTGGCGCAGGATCTCGCCAAGGAATTTGCGGGCAGGAAGCGGCGTGTGCGGCTCTTGGGGGTCCGGGTCACCCATCTGGAGCGCCCGAAAACGAAACAGCCGCAACTGACCGCGTTCGAATGAGACGGTGGCGTTCGGCGGTAACCCTACTTCTTGCGCCGCGACGAAGCCCGCTTCGGAGGGGGCTTGACCCCCACATGACGCGCAAGGCGGCGTACGTCGGGATCGCTCATCCATTCGACCTTCAGGTACTGGAACAGCTCCCGATCGTTCATCCCGAGGCGACGTCCCTCGGCGACGCACGTTCGGTAGGCCTCGATCTCCGTGGGAAGGTCCGGATATTCGAAACCATCCGCGAACAATTCCTTGCCTTCGCGGAACTGCCTCACGTGCACCAGCTCATGGACGACGTCGAGGTAGATGTCGCGTCGATTGCCGGTGCGCAGGTAGTGGGTCGAGACGAGGAGATGGCCATCCTCATCGCTGACGCCCATGAAACCCCAGCGCGAGGAGAAGAACTCGACCTTCAGTTTCCGGAGGGCCTCGTCCGTTCGAGCGCCGAAGATGGCGCGGACGGCCGGGATCTTCTCGAACCCCTTGAAATGGCGCAAGAATGGGTCGTACTTGAGTCGGATGACTCGAGGGATCTGGACGTCCGGAAGTTTCACCGATTTCGGGCTCATGGTTTTCCCCCCGCTTCCGCAAGGACTCGCAAGGCTTCTTGGCTGTGGCCCTTCGGATCGACGGTCCGGTACGCGGCCAAGATGATCCCGTCCGGTCCGATGATGTAGGTCACGCGCTTCGCGACGCCGAGGAAGCCCAACGCGTTGTACGCCTGCGTGATTCGCTTGTCCGGGTCGGCCACCAGATCGAACGTCAGATGGTATTTCTCCCGGAACGCGCGGTGGGACGCCTCATCCTGAACGCTGACGCCCAACACGACGGCTCCGGTCGCACGGAACGCGGCCGTGTCGTCTCGGAAGGCACACGCCTCGCGCGTGCATCCGGCGGTGTCGTCCTCGGGATAGAAGAACAGCACGACCGGCTTGCCCTTGAAGTCCCGAAGGCGGATCGGGACGCCGTCCTGGTTCATCCCCTCGAAATCGGGAGCGTGGGTACCGCGTTCGAGCAGGTCGGCCATCGGCCGCTCCGAACCGTCCGTGCCATTTCAAGGATTGCCCGGCTCCGTCCGAGGTACACTGGGCGGCCGGATCAGGCGGAGAGTTGGGCCCAGTCCTTCAGGATTTCCCGCGCGGCGTTGTAACCCGGAGCCCCGGTGATTCCTCCGCCCGGGTGAGCGCCGGAACCGCACAGGTACAATCCTTCGACCGGAGTGCGGTAGCGTGACCAACCGGGGACCGGACGGAGGACCAGGGATTGGTCCAGCGTCATCTCGCCGTGGTAGATGTGGCCCTCCGTCAGCCCGAACCGCTCTTGTAAGTCGACCGGCGTGAGGACCTGGCGGTGGAGGATCAACCGCTCCAGGCCGGGCATGAACTCCTCGAGGATAGCCGTCGCGCGCTCGGCAAGTTTCTTTCCTTCCGTGTCCCAACTCCCGTGGCGCAATGCGAACGGTGCGTATTGAATGAGGACCGACATCACGTGTTTCCCCGGAGGGGCGAGGTCCGGATCCACGACGGTCGGGACCGTCACATCGAGGAATGGAGCGGTCGAAGGCTTCCCGTACTTCGCATCATCGTACGCCCTCTCGATGTATTCGAGGGACGGGCACACGTGGAAGTGAGGCGGCACTCCGCTTCCGGCTAGGGACCATCGCGGCGCGCCGTCGAGGGCGAAGTTGACCTTCGCCACGACTCCGTTCATCTCGAAGTTCCGGACGTGGTTCAGGAATTCCGGTCCGAGCTCTCCGGGGTCGACCAGATGCAGGAAGGTTCTCTTCGGGTCGGCGTTTGAGGCGACGACGCGCGCGCCGACCGTCCCCCCGTCCACCTCGACCCCGGTCACGCGTCCGTCAGCGCTCACGATGCGGGTCACCTCCGCGCCGGTTCGGATCGTCACCCCCGCGTCCCGGGCCGCTTGGCCGAGCGCGTCCGCGAGCGCCCCCATGCCGCCCCGCACGAACGCCGATCCGGTCCCATGGACGTCAGGCCGGAATCGGGGGACCAGGCCGAAGGCGGTGCCTGGGGAGAATGGCCCCTCGTAGGTTCCTATCAGCCCGTCGACCGCGAAGCTCGCCTTCAACAGCTCCGTCTCGAACCACTCGTTCAGGAAATCGCGGATCGACATCGGAGGGAGGCGAAGCATCTGCTGCATCGCTCGCTTGCCGAGACGCCGCAGCCGGAGCGCGCGGCGGAACAGCGACACGCCTTCCCCCCAGCTCGGCGAAGGGAGATTGGGCGGCGTCATGGCGAGGATCGGATCGAGCGCCTCCGCGAATTGGCTCAGGAATTCGATGAATCGCGGATACGCCTGCGCGTCTTTCGCCGAGACCGAAGCGAGGGCCTTCGCGGTCTTCTGGACATCCCTCCAGATGGGGAGAGCCCGGCCGTCGCCCAGCGCAACGACGTCGGGATCCGGCCGGATGAATTGGACCCCGCGCGCGGCCAGGTTCAGATCCTTGACGACTTCCGGCCGTAGTGTGCCGCACACGGACGCCCCGGTGGGTCCTCGGAAACCGGGGGCAATCTCCTCCGTCACGACGGGGCCGCCAACCGCGGCACGTTTCTCGAGCACGAGCACCCGGCGTCGGGCGCGTGCGAGGTAGGTGGCCGCCACGAGGCCGTTGTGGCCGCCGCCCACGATCACGACGTCGTACGCCTCGGCCAAGGTCACACCCGCAAGAGGGCCCAGTCTTTCAGGATTTCCCGCGCCGCGTTGAGGCCGGGCGCGCCCATCACGCCGCCGCCCGGGTGGGCGCCGGAGCCGCAAAGGTACAGCCCTTTCAGCGGCATGCGGTACTGGGCCCATCCGGCCGTCGGACGGAGGAAGAGCAGTTGGTCCGGGGTGAGCTCTCCGTGGAAGATGTTCCCGCCCGTCAGGCCGATCATCTGCTCGAGGTCCCAGGGGCTCAGCACCTGTCGGTGGAGGATGATCTTCCGGAGGTTCGGGATGTACTCCTCAAGGGTGTCGAGGACCGTTTCCCCGAAGGCCTCGCGTCGTTCCTCCCACGTGCCCTTTCGCAAGGTGTACGGGGCGTACTGGATGAAACAAGACATGAGGTGCTTCCCCGGCGGCGCCAAGGTGGGATCGAGGGTCGACGGGACGCACATGTCGACATACGGTCGGTGGGAGTAGTCGCCGTACTTCGCGTCGTCGTAAGCCTTTTCGATGTAGTCCACGCTCGGTCCGATTGAGATCGCGCCCTGGAGATGGACTCCATTGCCCGGGAGGCACGAAAAGCTCGGTGCCTCCTTGAGGGCGAGATTCACCTTGCCGGAGGATCCTTCGATCTTGAAGTTCTCGATGCCCCGCACGAAGTCGGCGGGGAGGTCGGACTTCTCGAGCATCTTGAGGAACGTCCGCTTCGGGTCGGCGCCGGATGCGATCACCTTCGCGTGGAGCTTCTCCCCGCTCGTTAGTTCCACACCGATCGCGCGGCCGTCTTGCACCAAGATGCGTCGCACCTCGGCATTCACCCGGATTTCCGCGCCGAATAGGCGGGCCGCGCGTGCAATTGACTCGCTGACCATCCCCATCCCGCCGCGGACGTAGCCCCACGAACGGTACGCGCCGTCGATCTCGCCCATGTAGTGGTGCATCAGCACGTACGCGGTTCCGGGCGAACGCGGCCCGAGCATCGTGCCGATGATACCGCTCGAACAGAGGCTCGCCTTGACCACATCCGTTTCGAACCACTCATCGAGGTAGTCGGCGGCGCTCATCGTCATGAGCCGCGCGAAGGTGTACAGCTCATCCTCCGTCAACGTCTGGACCTGTTTGTTCAGCGCGAGGAGCTTCCGGAGCTCGGAGGGATTCAGCGATCCCACATCGGGCGGCGTCATCGTGAGGGTCGGTGCGATGAACTTCGCCATGCGGGCCATCAGGCGACCGAATTTCGGCATGGCCTCTGCGTCGCGGCGCGAGAACTTGGCGACCGCCTGGAACGTGTCTTCCTCGTCCCCGCGGGAGAAGAGGTATCGTCCATCGGGCAGGGGCAGGAAGCTCGATTCTTGCGGGATGACCTCGAAGCCGTGCGAAGGCAGGTCGAGATCGCGGATGATCTGCGGCCGGAGGAGGCTGCACACGTACGAGCAGACGGTGAACTTGAATCCCGGGTAGACTTCCTCCGTGACGGCGGCACCTCCGAGGACGTGCCGGCGCTCGAGGACGACGACCTTCTTGCCCGCCTGAGCCAGGTACGCGGCCGTCGTGAGGCCGTTGTGGCCTCCTCCGATCACAATGGCGTCATACGCTCGCGCCACGATGCCGACCTCACTGAAGGCGCGTCGCGTCGGCAACACTCCGCGGGCGCGGCGGGCCGCGCGGGGTAACGAGCGCGGGGTTATATCGTTTGTCGGAGACCGCAAATTGGATCAAAAGGCTTGCACAAATGGCTTCTACTCACGATGGTGAGGATTCCATCTTCGGGACCGTAGGAACGCGGCCGCGAGGACACGTAGGCTAATGTGACGACCAGCATGACCAGCACTAGAACTTCTGCTGCGAGAATCCCCAACGCGCCGGTTGAAAGTCGGAGTCCGAGCTCCGCCAAGAAAGCCCCGTAGGCAGTATACACGAAGGCGACCCCCGCGGATCCCCCCAATTCTCTCGCATCTTGTGGTCCTCCGCTAACGATTGGCCACTCTCCCACGTGCGGGGGCCTAGGCGGCGATCCGATAACCTTCAGAACTTGTGATCGAACAACCAGGACCGTAACGATCAGGATACTCACGCTGACGCCGACATTGAGGTACGTGTCGTTCGTGATGAAAGCGATGAGCCTTGGAGCAATCGTTGCGGCGGCAAGGAGTAGCGATCCGATCATGATGGGTCGAAGGACGCGTCGGTCCATCGGCCTCGGGCGGGCCAGGTAAGCGGCGTGTACGAAGGTGGCCGCGAAGACCGCGGCACCGACTGCAATCGGAAGATCCGCTCCAAATGCTATCAAAAGGAAGGGGCTTGCCGATAGCCAGACTGCGGGAATCGCGAGTGCCACGAAGTCTCTGAACTGTCGCCTCTGGACGTCCTCCATTCTTGGGGTCCTATGATTGCTAGCAGGCATATCTGTACCGGCTCGAGGAAGAGGCCATCAGCGTTCCGCGCGTGGGCCGGTGGGAGTGCTCCCTTAGGGAACCGTTTATATCGTTTATTTGCGGTCCGCGTCCGCCCGGAGGAGGAATCGTGCGGCGCGGGTCACCGTTTCATTCGCGGACGTCGGCATTGTGCGACAGCTGGGAATGGCGAGGATGGGCCGGTTATCTTGCGGCCTCGTCGTACTCCCTCGTCCCGGAGATGGAGTATTACGCGATCCGTCACTCCGCGGGCCTGCTCGACGTCTCGCCGCTCTACAAGTACCTCATCCGCGGGAAGGATGCGCTCCACCTCGTGAACAAGGTCGTCACCCGCGATGCATCGAAACTCGCGAAGGGACAGATCTACTACACGCCGTGGTGCGATGAACGCGGCAAAACGGTGGACGACGGCACGCTCTGGAATTTGGGGGATGGCTCCTTCCGGATGACGTCCGCGGAGCCGAATCTGAAATGGCTTCAAGACGCGGGGATGGGACTGGATGCCGAGGTGGCCGACGTCTCCGAAGACATCGGAGCGCTCGCGCTCCAAGGACCCTCGTCCCGGGCGATTTTGCTGGAAGCGGCTGATGGCGCTGTTCAGAAGCTGAAGTACTTCCGATTCGTCCAGACGAAGTTCGATGGCATTCCCGTCCAGATCTCGCGGACCGGATACACGGGCGACCTCGGATACGAAGTCTGGGTTGAGCGCGAACGGGCCGAGGCGTTGTGGGACGCGCTCATGAAGCGGGGTCAGGGACACGACATCACGCCCGCGGGGATGCTCGCCCTCGACATCGCACGGATCGAGGCCGGGCTCATCCTCGCGGAGGTCGAGTACATGCCTTCGCGGAAAGCAGTCATCGATGCGCAGATGTACTCGCCGTTGGAACTCAGCCTCGACTGGACGCTCGCGGCGAACAAAGGTCCGTTCATCGGGCGAAAGGCCCTCCTGGAGGAACAACGGCGCGGTCCCGCGCGCCGTACGGTCGGACTCCAGATCGACTGGCAGACCGTGGAGCGTTTCTATTGGGACATGGGTCTTCCACCGCAGCCGCCCACCGAACCGTGGCGGGAGAAGGTGCCGCTCTACTCCGGCTATCGTCAGATCGGTTGGGCCACGAGCGGTTGCTGGTCGCCGCTGTTGAAGCGGTATATCGCAATCGCGACCGTCGCCTCCCCGTATTCGCGGCCCGGGACGCGCGTCGAGATCGAAGTGGCCGTCGAGTGGGAGCGACACCGGGCACCCGCAACGGTGGTCGAGCGACCGTTCTTCGAGCCGGAGCGAAAGAAAGCCTGAGTCACGCGGCAATCCCTTTATCGAGGCCGCGGTTACCGACGTGGCCATGGCGTCAACGGACGCGATCATCGTCGGCGGAGGTCACAACGGTCTCGTCGCGGCCGCGTACCTCGCGAAGGCCGGCCTCAAGGTGCTGGTCCTCGAACGCCGATCCATGGTCGGCGGCGCTTGCGTCACGGAGGAAATCCATCCCGGATTCCGTGCATCGACGCTCGCTTACACCTGTGGCCTCCTGCGCCCTGAGATCAAGGCCGATCTGGACCTCCCGGCCTTCGGACTGGACGAGCACGTGCACGATCCGTCCGTCTTCCAACCGTTCCCGGACGGCCGGTTCCTACTCTACCGGAACGACGAGGAGTCGAACCGGAAGCAGATCGCGAAATTTTCGAAGAAGGACGCGGCGGCTTGGTCTCGGTACACGCATTTCTGGGATGAGTTCGCGGAACTCGTCGAGCCGACGTTGCTCGCCCCGCCGGTCTCCCTCGCGGACCTCGCATCGTTGGTCCGAACCCCGGAGGCGGAGGACTTCCTGCGGCGGATCATCTTCAGCTCCATCGCGGACATGCTCGACGAGTTCTTCGAGTCCGATGAGGTGAAGGCGTCCCTCGCGACGAGCGCGGTCGCAGGCACAATGGCCGGGCCACGGACCCCCGGGACGGCCTTCGTGCTGGGGCACCACACGCTCGGGAACATCGGAGGCGTGAAAGGAGTCTGGGGTTGGTCTCGGGGCGGGATGGGAGGGATATCCGAAGCGATCGCCGCCGCGGCTCGTCACCATGGAGCACAGGTTCGGACGAATGCGGAGGTTTCCCGGATCGTCACGGACAGTGGACGAGCGGTCGGAGTCACCTTGATGGACGGAACTCAAGTCGACGCACGCGTGGTCCTGAGCAACGCGGATCCGAAGCGGACCTTCCTCCGGCTCGTGCGCGCCGAGGACCTGCCCGTGGAGTTCGCGCGTGCGATCTCGCGAATCCGATTCGAATCATCGTCGTTCAAGCTCCATCTCGCGCTTCGCGAGCTCCCCGACTTCCGCGCCGTTCCGGGGACAACCGTCCAGCCCCATCACAAGACGATTATCGATCTCGCACCCTCGATGGACTATCTGGAGCGCGCGTACGACGACGCGAAACGGGGCCGGCCGTCGCGAGAGCCGTTTCTCGAGTTCGTGATTGAGTCGGCGAATGACGCGACGGCCGCGCCTCCAGGGATGCACACCCTCACGGTTTCGGCGAAGTTCGCGCCCTTCGATCTCGCGAACGGATCATGGGAGGCTGAATCGAGCCGCTTCGCCGACCGAATTATTGAGACCCTTGCTGAGTACGCCCCAAATATTTCCCGGGCCATCGTGGCGACCCACTGGAGGTCCCCTCTCACCATGGAGACGGAGTATGGCCTGACGCGGGGCGACGTGTTCCATGGAGCGATCTTGCCGTCCCAGATGTTCTCGTTTCGTCCGATTCCGGGATGGTCCTCGTACCGCACACCTATCCGGGGTTTGTACCTCTGTGGGGCCGGCGCGCATCCGGGCGGCGGAGTGATTGGAGCCGCGGGCCACAATGCGGCGATGGCGGTCCTCGAGGACTGGCCCCGCCTTCGGTCTGCGTGAGTTAGGCCTCGCGCACCTGCTGATCATACGAATTCGAGAATCCGGATTCGCCGCTTTCGAGGAAGTTCTTCAGCGACACGAAAAGTTCCGACCATCGTCCCCGCTGACGAACGATGTCCTGGGGATCTTTGTCGGTGAATTCGCCGATCGAGAAGTAGATTGCCGTCCCGCTCGCCTTCTCCTCAAACTCGAATACGATTGCGAGATCGGACGTGCGACGGGACCACTGGAGTGCGATGCGCTGATCGGGCTTCCACTCCGTGACGCGAACGGGCCCCTCGTCCCACCCGAACGAAAAGATGCCGCCCGGGCGCGGTTCGACCGCGGCGTTCCCGCGGGGCTGACCGCCGGTCGACCAATGGTCGAGCTGAGCGGCTTCGGCGAACGCGCCGAACACCTTGGACGGCGAAGCCTCAATGAGGGCGGTGAGGCGCAATTCGCGACCGGTCAGTGGGGAGTGGTCCGGCCGCACGCTGTCGGTTCGACCCTCCGAGATGGACTTCAGATTCCCAAGGCACATCCGCCACGCGTCTTGCACCGTCCCGCAGGTCGTGTCTTCGAACGGGACTCCAAGATGACGAACTCGAAGCAGGGCCTTCCCCGTGTCACGATCCTCGAGCTCATACGAGACGCGCGTCTTCGACGCTCGGATCGGCCACGTGAACGCAAACCGCCGGAGCACTTCGCCTTCATCGATTGTCGTGTCCCATGATCGCTGCTCGGGCAGGATGATGCAGGTCTCTCCGCCAAACTTGAACGCACCGCCCACCTTCGGATCGATTCGACACCAACCGCAGAACCAGCGCGAAAGGTGTTCAATCCGGAGGAGTCGTTCGAAAACGACCGACCTCGAGGCACCGATTCGCATCTTGAAATCGTAGTCGAACGTCATCGCGGTCGCCCGGATTGCTTCGCGAGGCTGAATCTCGCGACAGGCATAAACTCACGGCGAGACCGGTTAAAGTTCGGACTTGGGAGTCACGCAGCTCGAGGGCGCCTGCTCCGACGTCGCGGGCTTTGACGCGGCCGATGGCCTTCCTCTGAATCGATAGGCTCTTTCATTCGTTTCGAGATGTACTTCTCGAAGTCGTGGACCTGGGATTCTTGGGCGCTGAATCGGCCGCCTTTCCAGGCCCGCGAGTGGGTGCCTTTCTGGGTTCGTTCGCAGACGGACCAATCCTGGCGATTGATCAGATCCCAGAGATCCACCGCGTCGCTGGGGTCGAAGTCAGGCTGTTTGATCACACCTGCATCGAAGTACCAATCGCACTCGATCGTCGTGTGCGTCGGACTCCGTGGCCAGAGTCGGTGGACCATGAGATAGTCCGGGTGTAGACTGAAGAACATGTGGGGGAACACGAAATAGTAGTCGACACGGCGACGGTCCTCCTCCGTCATCCCGTGCAAGGGGGGCCGCTTCGTGTATCCAGACCAAACCATCGACGTGTAGTCCTTGGAAAACTCCATGAAGCCCCCGTTGAAGTTGGGAGCCCGCGGTTCCCGCGTGAGGTACGCGGTGTACGACCCGGAGGTGTAGTGCGTGATCCGGTTGAATTCCGGATGGATTGGAGCGCAATGGTAGCACTCGGAATAGTTCTCCCCAAGGATCTTCCAGTTCGCTTCGACCTCGTAGGTCTTTCGGGCTCCGAGGCGCAGGTCCTCGAAAGCGAATCTCCGAAACCGGGAGAAGAACTCTTCCATTTCTGCGGGGAGGTCGGGCGCACGATCGTCAAGATTCGCCCAGACGAATCCACCCCAGGTGCCGGTCCGAAACGACCGGAGGCCATAGTCCTCTTTCCGGAAATCCACGAGAGGTTCTGTGTGGGGTGCACCGACCAGTTTTCCCTCCACGCTGTAGGTCCAGGCGTGGTACGGGCAAACGAGGGACCCGAGCTTTTCTCCGTCGGCAACGCCGACGATGCGCGTCCCTCTGTGCCGGCAAACGTTGTAGAATCCGCGGACGTTTCGATCGTCCCCTCGAATGAAGAGCAGGGACTCGTTCCCGATTTCCCGAACGAAAAAGTCCCCGGGGTTCGGGATTTGGTCCGAGCGAGCTACATTCAGCCAACTCCGGAAGTAGAACCGCTCGAGTTCTTCATGGAATATCGTCTCGTCCCAAAAAGACTGCCCGGCCAAGAGGGTCGATGCTGCGAGGTGGTCCCCCGGCTCGACATGCGTCCCTCCCTTCGGAACCTCAGTCTTCTCCATAGCTCTGAAACCGGTACTCCGAAGATTCATTTGGCATTTTCGGCGTGAATTCGAGAATCGCTCGGCCCGATCTCCCCGCCGCGCGATGACTGTTTAGGGATCGTTCAATCTTCGCGTTTGTGCTCGCGCGGGGATCGGCGGCCCTTACGCCCCCCGTGGCGGAACCGCTTTTCTTTGGGCCGGGAATCTTTCGGCGGTCGTTCCTTCCGTTTCTTCACACCGACGGGATTGCAGTCTTCGCAAAAGCACTTGTGGCCTATTTCATTCAGATTATGTCCGGTAATGTCGAGCGACCGATCGGGTTTTGCGCAGGATGACAGACCGCGCCGGCTTCCTTATCAAGAATGACGGAAATACCGTTCGCGTTGCAGGAGAGGACGAGCCAACCGAATGCAAGTGGACCCGGTCATTCCGTTGCGCGGGGCGCCGATCGCACCAGACGGTCGCTCGCGCTGACCTTCAAGATTAGGTTCGGGCGAACTCTCTGGAAGTCGCTCCACGGCCTGGCCGACGGCTGGCCGTGCGCCCGATGCCGACCCCAGATGATGGTCTGGATGCAAGGCCTCCACGATTCTGTCAACGTGCGTCTCGGCAAGCCGCCGTTTCGTCCCGATTCCTATGCGCAGTATGCATCCGGATTGCTTGAGCGGGGATTTCACGCCGGATGCTTCGGATGCCGAGTCGCTCGGGTAGGATCTCGCGTTCTCGCCCGCGCCCCGCGGCCTCAGATATGGAGCCGTTGACCGCAGTCTGAACGACGCCGCCGAAGTCGGGAATGGCCGCGCAAGCGAGAGCGAATGCTTAGTCGGACTCATTCCGGAGAACGAGTGAGGAACCATTAAGAGCCGACGGACGGAAGGCTCTCCGCCAATCTCGGATGGCGACGATGCCCGAACCGTATCTGCTCAAGTCCAAAATCTGTCTCGTCGGAGAGCAGGGCGTCGGAAAGACCTCCTTGATTCGGCGGTACGTCCTCGACCAGTTCGACGACCGGTATGTTCGGACTCTCGGGGCAAAAGTCGAAAAGAAGTCGCTGAGAGTCGCGCTGCCGGGGCCAGACGGTCTGATTGAGGTCAACATGGCAATCTGGGACATCATCGGCCATGTTGGATTCCGACAGCTGCTGGGCGACTCCTTCTTCAACGGTGCGCAGGGAATCCTGGCAATCGCCGATCTGACGCGGCGCAACACCCTTCCGGGCCTAACGGGATGGGTCGAATCCGTCGAGAGCGTCGCGGGGAAGATCCCGGTTGTCCTCGTCGCGAACAAGGCCGATCTCGTGGCGGAGGCGCAGTTCGGTGAGACCGAGCTGGCGGACATGGCCAACACCTTCGACTGCACCTATCTCTTCGCGTCCGCGAAAAGTGGCCAGAATGTCGAGGACGCGTTCCTCCGCTTGGCGACTCAGATTGCGAAAGCGCGAAGGCCCAGCAAACCGATTGTCCCGGCGAAGCCTTCATAAGCCGCCGGCGGTTCGCCGCCGTGATGGCCCGCTTCCCGGAGGCCGAGCGCCGCCGGCTGCACAAGATGATCTGCATGCAGTGCTACGCCCGGAACGCGATGCGTGCGACTCGTTGTCGAAAGTGCGGTAGCCGGGAGCTGCGCCCGAAGGCTAAAGAAGCACGGAAGGAGTAGGCGCCCGCTCGGGACTGGAATCCCCGACGAGGGGGTCTTCGAATCCCGGTTTCGATTGACGAGAGGTTCAACGGTCATGGCACGTGAGCAGGTCGTCCGCGTCGACGAATTGTCGCGGCACTTCGGCGACAAGGTCGCGGTCGATCGGGTCTCGTTCGACATTGCCCGCTCGGAGGTGTTCGGATTTCTCGGGCCGAATGGAGCCGGGAAAACGACGACGATCAAGATGCTCACGACCCTCCTCCCCCCGACGTCGGGCCGCGCGACCGTGCTCGGACATGACCTGAAGACCGAAGGTCGCAAGATTCGGGCGCAGATCGGTGTCGTCCAGCAACAGGACAGCTTCGATCAGGGGCTGAACGTCGAGACCAGCATGGACATTTACGGTCTCATCTGGAACGTCCCGAAGGCCGAGCGCCGTCGGCGGATCGACGAGCTCATCGGCCATTTCGAGATGGAAGAGTTCCGAAAGATGCCGACGGTCGACCTGTCCGCCGGCCAGCGTCGCAGGCTCCAAGTCGCCCGCGAGTTCATCCACGACATGGACCTCCTGTTCCTCGACGAGCCGACGGTCGGATTGGATCCGATCGTCCGTCGAAGCGTCCTGGACTATCTGAAGGAACGCGTGCGACAAGGTCTCACGATCTTCTTTACGACCCACATCCTGGAGGAGGCGGAGTACCTTTGCGACCGGATCGCGGTGATCAACCAGGGTCGGATTGTGCAAATCGACACCCCGGAAAACCTGAAGCGGCGATTCGGGAGCGCGAAAGCCGTCGAATTCAAGCTCCTCCAAGGGACCTCGTCCGAGATGGCCTCGGCTCTGTCGTCCTCGCCGTCTGTCAGCCGGTTCGGGCGGGATGAGGGATCCGGCGCGTATCGGGTGACGACGACGCAGCCGGAGTCCGTGATTCCGGAGATCTACCGCCTCGCAGACCGCCTCAGCCTGACGGTGTCGTCGATCTACATCTCGGAGACCACGCTCGAGGACGCGTTCATTAACCTGGTGACCGAGGACGAGAAGGCGGTCGCGAACGGAGGTCGATCCGCCTGAACATCTACTTGCGTTTGGTCTACCGGAACATCCGGGCGAACCTGGACCGCGCTTCCCTGTTCTTCGAGCTGATCTTTCCGTTGTTCTTCATCTTCGTCCAGGGATTCGGGCTGAATGGGATCGTCCCGCCGTTCAATGTCGGAAACGGGCGGGTGATCAGCTACTCCCTTTTCCTTGCGGCGGGCGCTGTGACGTTGACCGTCATCAACGGAGGCACCAACGCGGGAACGCAGCTCTGGTTTGACCGGAAGAACGGAATGTTCGAGCAGCTCCTGATGGGGCCCTTCACCCGCGCTCAGTACATCCTGAGCATCATCTTCGCGACGCTGATCATCGGGGTCGCCGGGTCCCTGCTCGTGTTTGGCTTCGCGTTCCCCGTCTTGGGCGCAAGCTTCGCCCCGACCTGGGAGGGCGCGCTCCTCATCGCGGGGGCGCTGTTCCTCGGCACGATCTTCTTTGGCGCCTTCGCCATCGCCCTCTCCGTCGTCCTGAAGTCGTCCGAGACGTTCCAAATCGTGTCGACATTCTTCTTCATCTTCCTCTTCACATCGTCCGTGTTCTTCCCCGCGAGCGCGGCGCCTTCGGCAATACAAGCGGCGAGCCTCGCCAACCCGTTGACGTACACCACCGACATCTTCCGCGCCGGCTTGTTCAATGCGGTGACGCCCACGGTGTCGCTGGAACTCGGCGTTCTGGCCATCGAGGCCGTGGCGATGTTCGTCATTGCCGTCTTCGCATTCCATCGGATCCGGGTTTGAGCGACCGGGTCTCACTTTCGCTCATCTCCGGGGCTCATGTCTTAATAGCTCCCGCGTGCATCCCGTGAATCCCTCAAGGGGACGGAGAACATGGCTCAAAAGCCGAACAGCTTTGTGCACGTGGAAATTCATTCGAACGCGCCGGAAAAAACGAAATCGTTTCTGAAAGACGTATTCGATTGGAAGTGGCAGGACATGCCGGAGATGAACTATTCGATGTTCGAGGCCCCGAGCGCACCCGGTGGCGGTCTTCAGAAGGCTGAGAACCTCCCCGCGGGCGTCCTCGACTACATCCTATGCGAAGACATCGATGGCACGCTCAAGAAGATCCAGTCCTCCGGTGGTGCGGTCGTAATGCCGAAGGCCGAGATTCCGGGAATGGGCTGGTTCGCGGTGTTCCAAGATCCGACCGGAATTACACTGGCCTTGTACGAGACCACCCCTCAACCGCGGGCCGCCCGAGCGCAGTCCCGGCGGCGGGCGACGAAGTCGGCCAAGAAGTCGGCCAAGAAGTCCGCAGTGAAAGGCCGGAAGCGCGGCCGGCGCTCCCGCTGATCCTCTGTCGACCGTCCCCATCAATCGGGCGCCCCGTGGACCGGAATCACGGCGCCCGTCACGTTTCGCGCTTCGTCAGAACAAAGGAACGTGACGACCTCGGCGACATCCTGAGGCGTCCCGTGCTTTCGGGCGACCCATAGGCCTCGATGATGCACGGCTTCGAGAGCTTGATGGAAGGTGAAGTACGGGATGTATCCCGGGGCCACCGCATTGATAGTGATTCCCCGCCCGATCTCGACTTCGGAGAGGATCCGGGTCAGGCCGTGGCGCGCGATTTTTCCGATGGTGTAGTCGAATGGCGGTTCCGTAAACTCCTCGGACCGCTCCATTCCGATATTCACGACGCGGCCCCATCGTCGGCGCCGCATCCGCGGGAGCGCTGTTCGGATCGTATGGAACATGCCATCAATCTCCGCTCGGAGCACCCCCTGCCACGCTCGGTCCTGGACCTTGGCGAGGTCCTGACGCGGATCCCATGATCCGCCGGCGTTGTTAACCAGGATATCGACGGGCCCGAATTCCTGTTCCGCCCGGCGAAACATCTTCCGGACATCGTCCCCTTTCGCGGTGTCGGCTCGCACCACGATGGCCTTGGCGCCGATTCGCTCGATTGCCTCCACGAGGCGACGATTGTTCGCGGTCGAGGTCCGCCGGTTCGTGCCATGGTTCAGGACGACGTTCGCTCCCTCGCGTGCCAAGGTGAGAGCGATGCTCCTCCCCATGCCCTCGCCCGTACTGCCGGTGACCAGGGCGACGCGGCCCTCTAGAGGCTGTGACATGCCGCCAGGAACGGCATCTCGTCGATAACCTTGTCGCGGCGGAATCCAGCGCTGGGAGATGCGCAGCGCTTAGCCCCGGGCTTCCGCCCAGGCGGCTCATGTGTCCCTGCCCGCTGCCGAAATTTCGCACAAGTGATTTTCGTCCCGCACTCTTTATCGCACGAGGGAGCCACGGTCCCGCGATGGGCTGGATCACCCGGCGGATTGCGGGTTCCGTCACGTTTGTCATCGTGAGCGCGATTCTGACCGCCTGGGCGATCGCCACCGGACACCTTTCCGGTGAGCCGACGTTGACTACCGCGTGGGGGGCGGGGATTCTCGGCTTCGCGTTTCTCATGTCCCTGGCGGTTACACACCGCATGAAGGTCCGGGACCAGATTCGGAAGGCGTGGGAAGACAACGCGCGCGCCTGGCAGGAATACTGGGCGAGGGCATACGCCGCGCAGAACCGGCGTCGATGAGGAAAGGCTCTTGGCCCGCGGCCGCGTCTCACGTCCGGATGTGGTTCGAGCAGCGCCTGATCGGCTCGATGGCGAACTTCGGATATGTCATCGGGGACCCCGCCACGAAGATCGCGGCCGTGTTCGATCCGAGCTTTGACGCGCGCGTCCTTCAGAAAGCCGCTGCGGAGCACGGCTACTCAATCGCACTGATTTTCAACACGCATCACCATGTCGACCATGTCTTTGACAACGAGCGGCTCGCGGACGAGACGGGAGGGAAGATCGCGGCCCATCGGCTCAGCAACGTCCGGAAAGACCTGGTCCTCGAGGACGGTACGATTGTTTCCGTTGGGGACCTCAAGGTAAAAGTCGTGCACACCCCGGGCCATTCGCCGGACTCGTGTTGCTTCATCGTAGCGGGGCGGGTCTTCACGGGCGACTGCCTCTTCGTCGGGGACTGCGGCCGGGTGGACTTACCCGGATCGAGCGTCGGGGACATGTACGACTCGTTGTTCAACAAGGTCCAGAAGATGGACGATGACCTGGTCGTGTGCCCGGGCCACCACTATGGCAAGGCCCCGCTGTCGACGATTGGCGAGGAAAAGCGGACGAACTTCACCTTGCGCCCGCGGAGTCTCGCGGAGTTCACGCGGTTCATGGCCTCGCCCTAGCCGGTTGCGATGTCCGCGACGACCTCGACGGGTTTCGCCTTCCGCTTGCGGGTCGCTTTCTTCGGCCCGCCTTTACCCTTCCGACGACCTTTACCCTCTTTCGTGGGGCACTTCATGTTCAGGCAGAGGACCCAGGGCGGCCGACCCCGCATGATCACCTTGATGACCGGATGGCCGCACGCGTTGCACCGCTCTTCCGTCGGGACGATGAGGCCGCGCTGGGGGAGCGGGTACGAGTTATCGCAACCGGGATACTTCGAGCAGCCAACGAAACGCTTTCCGTACGTCCCGTGACGAATCATCAGTTCTCCATCCCCGCATTTCTCGCACCGGCCGATGAAGTTCTTCTCCCGGACCGATGGACAGTCGGATGCGACGCAGTATGTCGTCGTGCGCCCGCGGTCCGTGTGCTTGATCATCGGCGCGCCGCATTCGGGACAGTTCTCCTCCGCGCCCTGGATGATTCCGATCTGCGGCAAGGGATGCGTGTTTCGGCATGCGGGATACCGGTCGCACCCGAGGAATCGGCTCCCCCGCCGGGACCGGATGACCGTGAGGTTGCCCTCCTTGCAGACGTTGCACTTGCCGATGTAGTTCTGTTCCCGCAGGGCGGCCTCAATCTCCTGTCCGATCGCCTCGCGGTTCGCCTCGAGCGTCTCGAGGACCTCGCTGAGCATCTGCTGGGACTCGCGGACGACGTCTTCCCGAGCCCGTACGCCGGTGGCGATTCCTTCCATGTCCGCTTCGAGGTGCGCGGTCATCTCGGGTTGGGTAATCCGCTCCGCGTGATCCTCCAGCGCCTCGATGAGCGCCCGCCCGCTCGTCGTCGGTCTCGGATACTTGCCCTCGATGAACTTGCGGTCGTAGAGCTTCTTGAGAATCTCGTGCCGCGTGGACTTCGTTCCGAGGCCGAGGCGCTCCATTTCTTGGATTAGGGACCCTTCGCTGTACCGGCCGGGGGGTTTCGTCCGGTCTTCTTGGAGCGCGACGGGGCCGACTCGGTCGAGGGCCTCATGGACGGCCAAGGGCGGCAAGATCGACTCCCGGACGGTCCAGTACGGATAGTACTTCCGCCATCCGAGTTGTTTCATCCGGTAGCCTTCAGCCAGGAACATCTGGCCCCCGAGCTCGATTTTCGCCTCGGCGACCTCCGCGACGGCGTTGGGAGCCACCGTTGCGAAGAAGCGCCGCACGACGAGCTCGAAGATCCGCCAGTGGTCCTCGCGCTTGACCTTGTCCCGTCCCGCGCCCACGACCGGGTAGATGGGCGGATGGTCGGTCGCTTCGGTCCTACCGCGGCTCGGGACGATGCGTTCTTGGCCCGCGAGCTCACGGGCCTCTGCGCCGAAGGGCGAGTCCACCAACTTCTCCAAGACGGACCGAAGGTTCACCGTCGACGGGTAGACCGTGTTGTCCGTGCGCGGGTACGAGATGAACCCGGACTGGTAGAGGTCCTCCGCGATCCGCATCGCCTGTGCGGCCCCGAATCCCATTCGGTTCGCCTCCGCGACGAACATCGTCGTGTTGAAGGGCGGCGGAGGCCGTTCCTCGCGTTCGTTCTGAAGGTACTCGCGGACGATCCCTTGCGCCGCGGCCTCTGCCGGAGACATGACGGCCTCGGTTTCGCTCCGCGCCCAGAACGGGCCGTGCTCGTGATTCGTCTCGAATTCGACCGGAGCTCCGTTGACATCTTTCCGAAATTTCGCATGCACGGTCCAGAAATCCTGCGGGACGAAGTTCTCGATCTCCCGCTCCCGATCCACGATCAGCGCAAGGGTCGGGCTCTGCACTCGGCCCACGGAGAGGAAGTCCCGTCCGAGCTGTTTTGAGGCGATCGAAACGAAGCGCGTCAGGACGGCACCCCACGCCAGGTCGACCGATTGGCGGGACTCGGCGGACGAAGCGAGCGGGTAGTCGACGTCCACGAGATTCGCGAACGCGTCTTCGATGTCCCATTTGGTGAGCGCGGAGAACCGGGCCCGGCGCACGCGGATCTCCGGTCGGGCCTCGCGGATGAGCCCGAGGGCCTCGACGCCGATGAGTTCGCCCTCCCGGTCGAAATCGGTCGCGATGACGACTTCGTCCGCCTGAGCCGCCAGGACCTTCAGGGCCGCCCCGATCTTCCCCGCGGTCACAACCTTCTGGGGCTCCGCCCAGACGAGCTCTTTGAGGTCGACCCGCGCCCAGTCGTTGAGGGCGTCCGGGTAGTCGAGGTTGATGATGTGTCCGCGAAGGCCGACCACCTGAACGCGGTCTTCGCCCTGCGTGAATTCGAAGACGGGCGTCCCTTCCACATACGACCGCTTCGATTTTCCGCCGCTGAGGATCGTCGCGATCCGGATCGAGGCGTTGAACTTCTCCGTCACAATGAGTCGGCGCACGGAAAGGTTCGCACGCAAGGGGCTCTATTTAACCGTTTGTCGCT
>WNGK01011106.1_pt1 | contig 27069 bp, 23 predicted proteins | sample 5400601 | NCBI WGS metagenome assembly WNGK01 (sample SAMN13153376, study PRJNA577476) | soil metagenome | isolation source: 60 cm soil or saprolite under Garry oak tree replicate 1 | place: USA:California | collected 2016-06-15
CTGGAGGTCCGGGCGGCCTGGCTGTTCGGAATCGCCGCCCTCCTCGTCGGGCCATCGTGCTCTTCACCGTGGCCCAGATCTCCCGCGGCACCGGACAACAGGTCCAGACGACGACTGACGTGGGCGAGCTGGGCCGGGGTGAGCCCGGCCGGAGCCTGTCGCGCCGGGTACCGGGGGACGTCCCCGGCCGTGGCGTACCGCTTGGCCGGCGCGAGCCGTCCTCCCGCCGCCAGGAGATCTAGGCCTGCCAGGCCCCCAGGATCCAGCAGTTGCCGGGGCGGCGTCGCCGACTTGGGTCGCGTTCGTGGTCGTGCACCATCCAGAACAAGCCCCTGGTCACCCGGTCCCACAGGTATCGCTCGTCGAGCACGAGCAGTCCGGCCGGGAGCCGCAGGATCGGCCGCTCCTGGATGGGCAGGAAATCGGCACGGGAGCGTCGTGCCTGCAGGGCGGCCCGCAGCACCTCCTGCGTGGACGCGGTCTGAGCCAGGAACGACGACCGCTTCGCCTCGGGAAGGTCCGAGCCGGAATCGACTGGAAAGCCGTACGCCTTGTCCTTGTTCCACCCCAACACGTGGGCTCGGAACAGGAACCCCATCGCCAGGATGTCCTCCACCTCCAGACCGGTGGCCTCCCGAAGCAACACCTCAGGAGGCGCCCGCAAGGACGTGCGGGTGAGGCGGGACCCTTAGAGCTTCCACAGCCGGATTGTCCTGTCGATCGGGGTGTAGAGGTCCTCTCATCGATGTCCTGACGAATCGCCGCCAGCGCTTGCCGGCGGGCCGACCCCTGCGATAGGTCGGTTCCGAAGGACCCGGGGTCGCTCCTCACACGTGCATGTCCGCAGGCACTGCGGACACCCTGGGCCTTCGGAGTTCTGGTAAGCGGGTCGACCGAACCCGCCTCACCCCCGCAGGCGCTGCGGCTGTAAGCACGCGACCCCATGGAGGATCGGATGGGCGCCGTTCGGCACTCTGCATGGCTTAGTCTTGGCTCCTAGCGGGGCGACAGGCGGCCCGCTCCGCGGCAGGGGACGGGATGGCAAGAGCCACAGTACCGAGAGCAGAGACCCAAGGCAAGCGGCCTCTCAGGCCAAGGGCCCGCATCCTCCGGACCCTCGGTGACGAGCTCATATCTAGCGAGACCGTCGCCGTCCTCGAGCTGGTCAAGAACTCCTACGACGCGGACGCGACGAGAGTTCTCGTCCGATTCACGCCCCCGTTGTCGTCCGGAAAAGGAACGGTGGAGATCCTCGATAACGGCCATGGGATGTCCCTCGCCACCATCCAGGACACGTGGTTGGAGCCTGCGACTTTTCACAGAGTGCGGAGTCCGACGAGCGAACGCCGTGGACGCCGTGTCCTCGGGCAGAAGGGTATCGGCCGGTTCGCGGCGTCGCGTCTTGCCGAGCGGCTCGAAGTCATCACGCGGCGGGCTAGCGAGGCTAGCGAGGCCCACGCCCAGTTCGATTGGTCCCAGTTCGATGACGAGGACAGGTATCTCGACGAGGTCGAGATTGGGTTCTGGAAGGAATCCCCCGAAGTGTTCACGGCAGGGGGTCTGGCCTCCCAGGTCTGGGAAGAGTCAGACCCCCCCATCGACGCCTCCTGGAAACGGCGGCCGCACGGTACCCTCCTGCGGATGGGGGGCCTTAGGTCCGACTGGGAGGAGGAGATGCTCCAAGAGCTGAGAACCGGCCTCTCCCGGCTGATCTCCCCGTTCCACGCCGACACGCTGGCGGATGAGTTCCAGATTCGGCTGGAGGTTCCGGACCCCTTCGAGCGGTTCTCCGGCCTGATCGAGCCGCCAGAACTGCTGAGGGATCCGCCCTACTCACTGGTGTGCGATGTTGACGCCCGCGGTCACTACACGCTCAGGATCAAGGCCAAGGGCGCCAAGAAGGAGACTCTGGCACGAGGCCAGTACAAGCGAGACGCAAGAGAGCCTGAGTGCGGCCGTCTCCATATCGAACTGAGGGTCTGGGATAGAGACGCGGCTTCGTTGGGCGAAGTGGCTCACCAGTACGGCAGCTCGCTCCGTGACGTTCGCGGCGACCTCAATCGGAGCGCGGGCATCAACATCTATCGAGACGGTTTCCGCGTCCTGCCGTACGGGGAGCCCAGGAACGACTGGCTCCGACTCGACCTGCGGCGAGTGCAGAATCCGACCCTGCGCCTCTCAAATAACCAGATCGTTGGTTACGTGCTGATCTCCGCGGATGCGAATCCCAACTTGAGGGATCAGAGCAATCGGGAGGGGCTCATCGAGAACCAAGCCTTTGAGGACCTCAGCCATCTCCTCGAGGAAATTCTTGCGAAGTTGGAGCAGGGGCGCTGGGATGTTCGGCATCCCAAGGGCCGAGGGCAGCGTCCCCGGGGAGGGCTCTTCGAGGGCTTTGACCTGAAACCCGTGAGGTCCGCTGTTCAACGACGCCATCCGTCGGATACCGACTTGCTGAATCTGATCACCGAGACGGAGCAGGACTTGGAGCGGCGGGTAGAAGAGGTGGAGCACGTCCTGAGCCGATACCGGCGCCTGGCGACTCTGGGACAGCTGATCGACACGGTCCTGCATGACGCTCGCGCTCCCATCGCGAAGATCAACAACGAGGCCGAACTCGGGCTCCGCGACATCAGGCGGGAGGATGATGGTGCTCTCGTTCAGTCCTTGGAGCGAAGGTTGTCCTTGATCGATCAGCAGGCAGACGTGGCGGCGACCGTCTTCCGAAAGATCGAGCCCTTTGGAGGACGCCGCAGGGGAAGGCCGAAGAGGTTGGTGCTCGAACAGATCATCGCGGATGGGTTCGACGTTCTGGCGACCGAAATCGCTGAAGTGGGGGTGGATGTAAAGCTCCCTGCCACAACCAACGAGGTGACCGTCGACCCAGCTGAACTCGAGGAGGTGATCATCAACCTCCTCCAGAACAGCTTGTACTGGTTACGGCAGGTGCCGCCTCCAGGCGATCGCCAAGTAGCCGTGCGCGTGCGTCGACGGACGGATGGGCTTGAGATTCTATTTTCGGACAGCGGCCCGGGAGTTGATCCAGACTTCGCAGATCGGATCTTCGAGCCATACTTCTCCACGAAGCCGGACGGCGTCGGTCTTGGCCTGGCGATCGCGGGCGAGATCGTGTCCGAATACTACAACGGCGAACTTGAGCTCTTGGGCTCGGGGCCACTTTCCGGTGCGACCTTCAGGATCATCCTTCGTAGGCGGGTGTAGGCGATGCCCATCGAACCACCCTGGTTGATCCTGTGCATCGATGACGACAAGCAGGTTCTTGGAGAACTGGAGGAGTTCCTTGCAAGTGAGGAGGTCGACACCGAGGGCTCGATCCCGCAGGTCTTGGTGGAGGGGGACTTCGACCGAGGTCTCCAGCGGATAGAGAGCACAAGAGTCGATCTTCTTGTCCTCGACGTCAGAGTCGGGACCGGACATCAGCAGCCAGGAATCGAAGTGCTTGAGCAGGTCAAGAAGCGACGGTTTCTACCGGTCGTCTTCTACACAGCTATACCGGGGTCGGTTCGAGACTTGGCTTCTCCGGTGATTCGCGTCGTGGAAAAGACGGAAGGACTGAGAAGGCTGTTGGAGGAGGTGCGCGCGGTCTTCAGCACGAAGGTTCCCACCGTCAATCGGGCGCTCATTCAGCACGTCGAGGCTGTGCAGCGAAACTACATGTGGGAGTTCGTTAGCCCCCAGTGGGAGGCCTTCGGAGAGGCGGGCGACAAGCGAGCGCTGGCCTACTTGCTGGCGCGACGACTCGCGGTCTCTCTCTCGGGCGCAGGCATCGGACGACTAGCGGAGGATCTTGGTGACGTCCAAGGGGCAGAGGCCACTCCCGAGGGCATCCCGCCAATGCGGTACTACCTCCTGCCACCCGTGGAACCCACGCCGCTGGCAGGTGACATCTACCAGGGGACGATAGACGGCGCCGATGGATACTGGCTTCTCCTCACTCCCTCTTGTGATCTCGTGGAGGAGCACGTCAAGGCCGATCTCGTCTTGTTTGCCCGCTGCCTTCCGCTCGAGGGAGAGGAGGAGTACCAGAAGTGGCACGACGGTTGGCCTCAGCCAAGCATCACCGTCACCGATCCCCTGCGCCGACTGCTTAGGAACAGCCGGACGAAGGGACAGTCGGAGCGGTACTACTTCCTTCCCGGAACCCTCACGCTTCCCCACTTGGTGGTCGATCTTCAATTCTTGGCGAGACAGCCACACGCTGAACTGGGTTCACTTGCGCGGATCGCTTCTCTAGACAGCCCTTTCGCGGAAGAAGTCATTTCGCGCTTCCTTCGCTACTGGGGGCGGCTCGGAACTCCCGATCTGGATATCAGCCTAGTGCTCCAGCAACTGATGAGCTAGGGCTAGGCGGAGCCCTGGTCGGGACACGGGACAGCACCCCAGCGATGGCGAAGCCGCCTGTGAGGAAAGTCGATCAAGCACCGGGTTGCCCCCGACGCCGGCAACCGGTTAGAGTCCACGCCGCTCACTTTTATGGCCCCGTGCCTGTAGGGGCGAGTGCCCTGAGGTCAACGCCGCCACGGCGGCTCCCGAAAGGAAGCAGAAGTGATCTCGCTCTCCCCAGATGAGCGGGTTCTTCGTCGCGTGCTCCTCACCCACGCTCGGTGTCGAAGGACGACCACGTACGGAGCGGTCACCGAGATCCTTCGTCCCCGGGCATCAGTGCGCCTCCAGAAGCCCTACACGCCGATGTACCAGTGGCTGGGACACGTCTCTCAGTTCGAGGTGGAGCGGGAGCGACCCATGTTGTCCGCCCTTGTCGTGCGAGCCGAAGACGGGCTGCCTGGCGAGGGATTCGCCCGTCTCGCCCCAACGTTGGGTCTTCAGGTTGCTGGCGAGCAGCAGTTCTGGGAAGAGCAACGCGACTCGGTGTTCGAGACCTGGGTCAGCGGCCGCCGCGACAGGCTCGTCGAGACGCACCAGGTCGCGATTGCAGACGGCCGCGTTGTCAGAGTCCGCGAGTACGCCGGCGGACCGCTCCGGATACTGGTCGATGACGCCCCATACGGCTTGACCGAGGCCCCTTCCTTACGCGAGGCCGCTCGGGCCGTGCCATCTTGCGCTTGGAGCCACTTCTCCCACGCCCGCCGGAGGGGGCGACCGCGATGAGGAGGCAACAGCGTGACCCCGACGCCATCAGAGCGGTCTGTCAGCTATGGCACTTTGACATGTCACAACAGAGGCGTCGGGCTAACCTGGCCGAAGCTACCGGGAGATTGTCAGAGGCACCCTTAGAATCACACTGGTGTAATCTGTTGGAGAGAGCAACGCGGCCTCGCGTGGTCGTGCGCTGGCGCGTGACAGCGTGAAGAGGGGTGAGGTGTCCCGACCGGCGGTCGAGCCGTGGCGAGGTGAGCGCATCACTTTTCCCAGAGCGCGGGTCTACGGGGAGACCGACCCCGACCTCGCCGAAGCCCTCAAGCAGGCCGTCCGAGATGGGCGGGGTGAGCCGACTGCGATCGACCTCTTCTGCGGCGCGGGAGGTCTCAGCCTCGGTCTGGAGCTCGCGGGGTTCCAGGTCCTCTTGGGAGCGGATCGGGATCCCGCAAGCTGTGAAACGCACGCCCGGGCCTTTCGAGGTGTTACGGTCCAATGCGACCTCGGTCATCCTCAGGGTCTTGAGGCTCTGTTTCGAACGGCCGGTGTTGATCACGTAAGCCTGGTCGCCGGTGGACCTCCATGTCAGCCCTTTTCCCGAGCGGGTAGCTCGAAGATCCGAAGCTTGGAGAGGGAGGGCGGAAGACAACCCGATACCCGTCCCCGGCTGTGGCTGGCCTTCTTGCGCTTCGTATCGGCGCTGTCTCCCGATTTTGTGCTGCTGGAGAACGTGCCGGACATGGTGTTCTGGGAAGGTGGGCAGATGCTCCGCCGAATCTGCGGCGCCCTGGAGCATCGCGGCTATCAGGTTCGGGCAGAAGTGCTCGATTGCTGGCGCTATGGCGTTCCCCAGCATCGAAAGCGGTTATTCGTCTTGGCGTCAAAACGGGAGGTCGGAGCGGCGGTGGAGGAGAGCAGGCAGCCCACCCTGCGCGCCGCGATTGGCGATCTTCCTCCAGTCGGGCCCGCGCACCGGACATACCGAGTGCCCTACACGCGCAAGGCCAAGACCAAACTCCAGGTCAGGCTGAGAAACAAGCGGGCCAAACGGGTGACGGACCACATCACGCGAGACGTCAGACCTGACGACACGGAAGCCTTCAAGCTCCTGAGAGAGGGCCGTCGCTACAGTGAGCTTCCCGAATCATTGCGCCGCTATCGCAGCGACATCTTCGATGACAAGTATCACATCCTGTCCTGGTCAGAATTGTCCAGGAGCATCACGGCCCACATCGCCAAGGACGGGTACTGGTACATCCACCCCGGAGGTCACCGGATGCTCTCGATTCGGGAGGCAGCTCGGCTGCAGACCTTCCCGGACCGCTTTCGGTTCGCCGGATACCCGAGCGACCGGCTGAGGCAAATAGGAAATGCCGTGCCGGTTGAGGTCGCCCGACGACTCGGTCGCAGTATGGTGACGGCCATGCGGTCGAGGACGACGGACGAGGGGCTTCCCTTTCGGGCGGCGGAGTTCCGCCGTCGCCTGATGGCCTGGCACGGGCGTCAGAAGGGCAGCAACTATCCGTGGCGGAGATCTAGGGATCCATGGCTGGTGCTCTGCGCCGAGATGCTCTTGAGGCGTACTCGAGCGGATGCGGTGGAAGCCATCTGGCCTGAGTTCTGGAGGCGATTTCGTACTCCCATGGCGATCGTCCGCGATCCTGGCGGCTTCAGAGAGACCCTCTATCCGTTGGGGTTGCGCTGGCGAGTGGAGAACTTGGTGGTCCTAGCCCAAGAGTTGGTGGAGAACTGGAAGGGGAAGGTCCCGACGACGCGCCAGGATCTGCTGGGGCTTCCCGGCGTCGGCGACTACGTGGCGGACGCCGTTCGGGCCTTCACATTGCGGGAACGGGCGGTCCTAGTCGACAGCAACACCGCGCGTGTCGCCGCCCGGGTCTTCGGCCTTCCTACCGCGTGGAGCAGCCTGAGGAATCTCAATCTCCGCGCTTCCGTCGCTCGCCTGGGAGGAGTTCGCCCCCCTACACCGGAGGTCAACCTGGCCCTCATCGACCTCGGCCGCACGGTGTGCGTTCCAGGCCGCCCTCGGTGCGTGGAATGCCCGGTGCGCGATCTATGCCTGTACGGGCGCTCGGTGCCCGGCGCGGATGATCCGAGGTTCTTGAAGTCGGCTGTCGACGTGAGGGGCTGAGGGGATATGGGCCGGTCGTTGGCAGGAGGCTGAACAGACGCTCCAAGTGCCGGCCCACGTCGCGGGCACCGATCGAGCGGGCCACGTGCGAGCCCAGGGATACCCGGGTGAACTCGTCCACGACGTTCAAGATCCGGATCGGTCCCCCCGAGCGCGTCAGTTCCTTCACGAAGTCGTAGGACCAGATGTGGCCCGGACGCAGCGCCGGGCGGTTCCAGGAGGCGTTGTCCGCGCTGCCCTGGCCATCGTCTCTCCAGTGCCCCGCGATCCGCGCCGAAGACTGAAGAGCATGGCTGAGCAGGACCCCCTCGTCTCGTTTCGGCTCGGCGCGGTCCGCGCTGGAGTCCAGGCCACCGTCCTGACTCTCGGCCTGCTGGTGGTTCTTGGAAGGGTACAGCGCTCCCAGGCTTCGACTCGACTCAGCAGGGCCGACCATTACCGAACGACGCGATCGCCTACGCTGGTCGAGGCGCGACGACTCACGATTCGGAGCCTCTCTCCGCCTCCGCGTCGGCATCAAGTTCCCGCATCCGGCGTTCGATGAACTCCCGAGGACTCTCCCTGCCTGGAGTCCGTCCCCGAGGCGTGCCGGACCGCGCGGTCGCTATGTCCTCGCGCAATCGTCGGGCCCGGGCCCGTTGACGGTCGCGCTCACGCGAATTCTCGCGATCCTCCCCACCGGATCGAGCCGGGGAGGAGATGTCTCCGCTGTCAGGGCCGTTCACGCCGCTTACCAGACTACTCCACAGGTTCGATCTCCTCTCCGCCCTCCCAGTCGGCTTCGACCGCTCCTCCTCGTAGCTCGTCGATCCTTGCCCTTAGCGCGCTACCCCTCGATGAGGTGGAATCGGCGATCTTCGGCTGATACTGCCGGGCCTGTTGCAACTCTGCTGCTCGGGCGACCATCCTGCGGATCCGTCGAGCCGTTTGGCCCTTCGCGTCGACGGCCGCACGAAGGCTCGCCACGCGTCCAGTCATCACCCCGAGGTCGCGGAACTGGGGCGTGGGTCCACTAAACCAGGTCTGCTGCCACCAATGGTCGGTGACTGGATCGTGCCAGCTGATGTAGCCACCCGGAAGGATCTCGCGCGGACCGGGGGGGCTGTTGCGGAAGCTGTAGCGGACGCCCGGAGCGGGCACAGGATCCCAAAAGTGCGGAGTGAGGAAGTCTGAGACCAAGATCCCGTTCACCGTATAACCGAACTGGGCGTCCTCCGGCGGGTCGGCTACCTCCACGAGGAACTCCACGCGCCCTTGGTCAGGCTTAGTCGAGTTCCCGGCGATCAGTCGGTTCCCCCAGGGGTCGGCGATCATCTCGAGCGTCTCGTGGCTCGCCGTCAGAGCCCAGCCTTCATCGTACTCCGCAAGGGCGAGGGGCTGCCCGTTTCGGTCGAGGTGGACCCCAGCCGCACCCGGGACGTCGTCGACCACGATGACCGGCCAATAGCCGAGCGGGATGTCGTCTAGGGAGTCGAACGAGTCGACCGTGGCCCGGATATGCCAGAGCGGCTCAAAGTCCCGCATGACTTGCTTCTGCAGGGCAGCGGCAACCACGCTGAGCTGGCGGCATCCGACCTGGGTGGTATCGGATACCAAGGCGACCTGGGTGACGAACATGCCTCCCCCTTCCGGGTCCGGCTGCCAGTCCTGCTGGCACGACAAGATAGGTGGGGTCCTGTCACCGGAACGTCACTGCCTCGTGATCGCCTGCAGGTTACAAAGAGCGCTTCTCCAGTCCCCCCGAAGCGTGGCGAACTCCCGCTCGTCGAATCCAAGGGCGGCCTCGAGCCCCCATCCCCGCCGCCGCCCGCTCGCGGCAGAGCCCGGCGTCGATCTGCCACAGGTCGTTGGACACCTCCCGGACGAACCTCCTGGTGGCCTTCGGTCTGCGGGGGGCTGAAGGGCCACCAGACCAGATGGTTGCGCCGCAAGGCCTGGTGGATGCTGGACACGGCCGGAGGTTGCACCCCGGAGCGGGCCAGCTCGGCTCGGATCCTGCGTGCCCCCCATCGGGGATGGTCATTGCGCATCCGGCAGATGGTCTCCTCGAGCGCCGGGTCCATCTGCGCGGGCGACGAAGCGGGGCCCTGCTTCGGTCCTGAAGTCTCTGCGCCCCTTCGGCCAGGTACCGCCACCGATACTGGTAGAAGGTGTCTCTGGAGATCCCGAACCCCCGGCACACGGCGGCCACCGACTCACCCGACCGCTCCGCCTCCATCAGCACCTCCAACCGCAACTCGGCCATGGACACCGCCCTCAGGGCCACCTCGCCTCCTCTCTTGTCGACGGGAGCAGCGTGCAGCCAGCTCAGGAAGTGTCAGGGATGTGTCCGGAACGTCAGGGATGAGTCCTGAACGCTCCGTCAGGCATCTGTCCGGTCAGCACACCTACGCCGGCGACGCGGGGTAATATCCACGTAGCGGCGGCGTGAAGCTAGGCGATGCATCCTTCTCCTCGGGTGAGCGGATACCGCGAGACGGCCAGGAGCACGAGCGATCTCGTTCGCGACGGCCAGAGTCGTGCCCGCAGCCATGTGTTCGGTCGGCGACCCGAACCGGAGTTGCCACCCCTCCTCGGCAGGGCTCCCCGGGCCGAACCCCGCCTGCCGTCGAGGGTCGCACGGCCGCTGGAGGCGAAGCTCGGTGGCGCCGGCCAGCCGCTTGACCCGGAGACGGGCCGATTCTTGGAGTCTCGCTTCGGCCGTGACTTCTCATCGGTCCGGGTCCACACCGACCAGTTAGCCCAGGCTTCGGCCCAATCGCATGGCGCCCTCGCTTACACCGTCGGCTCCGACATTGCCTTCGCCCCCGGCGCGTACGCTCCGAGGACGCCCCACGGGCTCCATCTGCTGGCCCACGAACTGGTCCATACCATCCAGCAGCGCGACGCCACTCCGTCCGCCGCCGACACCGGACCGGGGCCGCCCGAGGCCGAGCGCGAGGCCGACCGCATCGCCCAGGCCGTGGTCGCCGCTCCTCATGGAGCCCGATCAGCAACCATCCCGGGGTCCGTCGGGACGATCATCCGCCACGCCGTGCTGCAGCGCCAGACGTCGGCCCCAACCGCCTCCGCGACCACTGCCCCCGCGACTTCAGCCCCGTTGAGCTCGTACGCCCAGGCTCTGACGGCGCTGCAGGCCATGGACCCGTCCCTGCACGGCTACCTGTCGCGGGCGACCCCCGGAGGTGGTCCCGTCCCTGTCCGGACCGGTCAGGCTCACCTGGAGGACACGGGGGGCACCCTCACCTACACGTTCCTGCTCGAGGTGAGATCGGGCACCCTGCCCGCGCCCAGGCTGGCCCAGTTCACACCAGCGAACCCGAACATCGTCCGGTCCGGGCCCAACGCCAGCCTGACCGCGACCATGACCCTGGAGTTCGCCACGCCTTCGGGGGCCGGCGCCACCGGGGAGCTGGCTCGCTCCCTCTACCACGAGGGCTTGCACATGCTGCTGTTCATGGATCGGTTCCTCCCCCAGGCCCAGCAGTCCCCCCACACCGCATCGCTGGCAAACTACACACGGATCGCCACCGCCCACGCCGAGTATGGGACCCTGTGGGCGGAACTTGAGGTCTACATCGACCTCGACTTGCAGAACCGGGCGGCCAGACCCCGGTCCCCGGGCCTCCCGTCACTGCCCCCGCTCCCCCCCGGGTATGCGAGCCGGTCGGCCCGAGAGATCCTCGCCCACCTCGTGGAGGAGAAGTACGTCACGGACCTCGAGGCCGCGACTCCGGGAGCGACCAGGCCGACCAACCGAAGCCTGGCCGTTTCCTACCTGCTCGAAGGGTTCCGCTCGGTGGGCGTGTCGGCCACGCCCACCAACCCGGATGTGGTCAGGATGGTAAACAGGATCGCCCTGATCTTCGACGAGATCGACCGGCGGACCCGCCCGGCCCCCGGGCCGACTCCCTCGGGCGCTGGCTCCTCCCCCTCACCCTCATCGGTCCCGCCACCCAAACCGGCCCCGTCGACTCCCCGCACGCCGTGACCGCTATCCTTGAGGATCGGTCTGGGCCATCGTCCTCGCGGGACCGGCAGAGGAGGCACAGTTCGATCGGTGCGGACCCCGGTCGAGTTCGAGAGGATCTACGAGCACCCATTGGAAGTGGCATGAAGTCAAACGGGCGGACTCCACGAAACCCGGGTGACATCACCGGATCGGGTCAAGACCAGGACAGGCCTCCAGGCCGCTCAGGTCCCGCAGGTTACATTTCGTCAGGCGTTTCTTATGGGAAGTAGGTCAACCCTGATCGTCAGGGCGGCAATTCACGGTCTCGCCCTGGTGCCGACCCCCCGAGCCCGCCCCGGGCGGGGGAGGTCCCGGCGGTGGGGGGCGACCGGGGGCCGGTGGCGGGCTGCGGCCGTTCTCGGAGAACGTGGAGTTCCACAACCCGACGCCCGCCCCACGAGAGGTGACCCTGCGGTTCCACCAGCGGGCGCTCCCAGCCGGGCTCACCACCTCCCTGCGGTTCAGCCGGCTCCGGACCGCCGGGCCGCTCGACCACTCACTCGGCGGGATCGCCCACACGCGGGAGCCCGAGGAGGCCGACGGGGGCGGCGAGCACGAGTCCGCGGTGCGGGAGGTCCTCGAGGAGCAGGGCCCGGCCCGTCTCCTCCTGGCGGTGGCCGAAGAAGTCGGTCGGCGAGGGCGTAGGCCGGCCGAAGCGCCATCGTCTCTCCAGTGCCCCGCGATCCGCGCCGAAGACTGAAGAGCATGGCTGAGCAGGACCCCCTCGTCTCGTTTCGGCTCGGCGCGGTCCGCGCTGGAGTCCAGGCCACCGTCCTGACTCTCGGCCTGCTGGTGGGTCCTCGTGGCCGCCGCCATCGGCCTGATCAGCGTGCTGCTCCTGCCCTGGCGGCGGATGTTCGACTCGCCGCTGGGCATCCGGACCCTCTATGCCTGGTCGGTGCTGGACATCCTGCTGATCACCGTGGCCGTCGGGTTCACCGGCGGCGGGAGCTCGGAGATGTTCGTGCTGTACGGGCTGACCACGGTGTTCTTCGGGGCCGTCTATCCCCTCCGAGGGCGGATCGGGCTGCTCGCGTTCACCTACGCCTGCTACCTGAGCGTCCTCGGGGTGACCGGATGGCACGTCGGCGCCGCGGTGGTCCTCCTTCGATGCGGGGCCCTCGGCATCGTGGCCACCCTGGTGAGCTTCCTGGCGAACGAGCTCCTGGGCCACATCGACTCGCTGCAGCACGCTCGCCACACCGCCGAACGCTGGGCGGGGCTCCTCTCCACGGTCACCGCCTCGACCCGGCGGATGACCCTTGACGAGGACCCGGTGCTGGAGGGACTGGTCTCGAGCATCCTCGAGCTGGGGTTCGACAGCGCCGGCATGGCCATGTTCGACCACGAGGCCGGGACCTTCGAGCTCACCCACCACCGGGGCCTTCCCCGGGAGTACGCCGGCGCGACCCACTCGGCAGACCTGGGCCTGCCCGGGATGGTCCGCGTCGAAGGCCGCACCGTCACCGTGGACGAGGCGAACCCGCTCCCCGCGGCCGTGCACGAGCCCCTGCGGGACGCCGGGTTCCGCACCCTGGTGGCCAGTCCCATCTGGGTCGACGGCTGGCTGGCCGGCGCCCTGATCGGGGCGAGCACGCGATCGGATCGGGCCAGCCCCCAGGAGGTCGAGGCCCTCGAGCTGCTCTCGGCCCATACGGGTCTGGCCGTCGAGAACATCCGCAGGTTCGAGGAGACCCTCCACACCGTGGAGCGCCTGGAGGAGCTGGACCGGCTGAAGGACGACTTCCTGGCCACGGCCTCCCACGAGATCCGGACGCCTCTCACGGTGATCCTCGGCTCCGGGCTGACCCTGGAGGGGCGGTGGGAGGAACTGGACGAGCCCACCCGTCGCGAGCTGCTCGCCGGGGTGAACCGAAACTCCAGAACGCTCGACGGTCTGGTCAGCTCGTTGCTGGACTTCGCTCGGCTCGGTGCGGAAACCCAGCGACTGGATCTGCGGCCATGCTCGGTCCGGGCCCTGGTGGAGGACGTGGCCGGCAGGCTTCGGCCGCTGTTCGCCGATCACGTCCTCTCGGTGGAGGTCCCGGGAGAGCCGCGCGTGATGGGTACCATCGCGCTCCTCGAGCGGGTCATGGAGAACCTCCTGTCGAACGCCGCCAAGCACACCCCGCCGGGAACCACCGTGCGCGTGTCGGGGAGCTCGGGGGAGGGGGTGGTGACCGTCGCCGTGGCGGACGACGGACCGGGGATCTCCCCCGAGGACCTTCGCCACCTCGGCGAGCGCTTCTACCGGGGAGGCGACCCGAACGTGCGGGTCACGAAGGGGCTCGGGCTCGGGCTGGCCCTGGTGAGGGAGATCCTCGAGCTGCACGGGAGCGTCCTGGAGATCCAGAGCGTTCCCGGCGCGGGTTCGCGGTTCGCCTTCGGTCTGCTGGAGGCCGACCCGGGTGAACCCCACGTCATCCGCGAGACCGAGGCCCGGCCCCGTTCGAACGGCGAGCTGATCGGAGGCGGCCGATGACAGGCCCCCAGGTCCACGATCCCGCGCCGGACGTCTCCCTCCTCGACCTGTCCGCGCGGGAGGCCACGCTGTCGGAGTTCTGGCGGAGGGGGCTGGCCGTGGTGGTGTTCCTCCGGTACTTCGGCTGCCCCTTCTGCCAGGCCCAGGTGGCCCACCTCCGGGACGAGCGCGAACGGTTCGAGGAGCTCGGCGCGGGCATCGTGCTGATCGGCCAGGGCCAGCCTTCGGACGGGTCGGCCTTCACCGAGCGCATGCGGCAGCCGTTCGAGTGCCTGGTGGATCCGGACCGTTCGGCCTACCGGGCCTATGGCCTGGCGAAGGCCACACCGGCCCAGGTCTTCGGGCCGCCGGTGGCCATGCCCTTCCTGCGGGCGAACCTCCGTCGAGAGACGCTCCAGCGAGGGCTCCAGGGGGGCAGCTTCTTCCAGATGCCCGGCACGTTCGTCATCGACACCGACGGCGTGGTGCAGATGGCGCACCGGAACCGCCACGTGGCCGACACTCCGGCGAACGAACGGATCCTGGCGGTCCTGGAATCGCTGAGGACCGCCCAAGCCAGGGGCGCCGAGCCGGCCGACAGTTGACTCCATGGCCGCCGGCCCAGCGGAGCGTGGACGTTCGTCGAAGCCCTGCCGGGACGGATCAGGTCGGCCCCGCGGGCACTGCTTTCAGGAATTCGAACGAGCCGCCAGCCCGCCATCGCCGTCGCCGCGATCAGGACGAAGGCGACGAACGAGACAGGACCGATCACGTCGAGTGGGCCGGGCTTCGGACCCGTTGACGAAGCCGCCGATCCCACGGGCTCCCGCCAGCACGGCGAGCGCCCACCCACCCACGGCATCCAGGAGCGGGAGCGCCCGGAGGGGAGGATGAGGCCTCGCCGTGGACCTCCCCGCTGACTACGATGAGGAGGGCTGCGTCTTGAGAGGGCGGCGCGAGAGCGTGAGGACGATCTGATTATCTCGATGCGGATCGGGACCAATCCCGATGCCGGAGCTTGCCATTATCGTCATGTCCATCACTAATCGTTCCTCTGACTCCCCCATATGTTGCGCGGCTCAGAGCTAGTAAGGGTATCAATTGCCCTGCGCGGGGCCGCCCGAAATATCGGGACTCACTGGGACTCAATCTTACGGGCCGGAGCTGGTCAGATCGTTGCTGGACTTCGCTCGGCTCGGTGCTCGTAGACGGTCGGGACGACGGTGGTCATCACCGGCTGGGCCTTCACCGGGGCAACCGCCGTCACGTTCCACGGGATCGAGGCGTCCTTCACCGTGGACTCCTACCACCGGATTACCGTGGTCGTGCCGGCGGGGGCGATCACCGGACGGATCCGGATCGTCACCCCCGGCGGCACCGTGAGAACCCACCACCGGTTCGTCGTCACGTAGCGGTCGGGATCGAATGGAGGGGAAGCGCTCGATGCGGGCCGCAGGCGCGATCCTGTGGGAGAGCCCTATTCGACGTTCGCCACCTTCGCCCCGGTTGTGGCAGACGGGCGAGCCTACGTCGTGAGCTCCGACGGGTCGATCCATGCCTACGCCCCATCGTGAACGGGGGTTTCCTATCCGGGCGAGCGATACGGAAGACTTTTGGCCGAGTGTGTCCGTCCGGTCGCATCGGGTCGCGGCTTGTCCCTCCACCGTGTGTGCGGAGTGCTCAGGTGACGGGCCGGTACCGGTAGCCCCGTACCCTCTCCCTGTCGCGTGGCAACCCCACGGGCCCTTTGCAGAACCTCCCGGTGTTGCTAGATTGCGGAGATTCAGGATGTTCCGAGGGCGGGGGACGATGGTGGGGAGAGGGAGCGACGGTCGGCGTCGGATGGAGTGGGCTCTCTGCATGTCCATCCTGGGGCTCATCGGCGGGCTCCTGGCTCCGAGCGAGGTGCTGGGCTTGAACGACGACCCTCCCAGCCTCCCCGTCGAGCTGAGGCATCTGCGTGCGGCCGTGATCGATTCCTTCTCGATTGCGGAGCTCATTCACCGCGCTGGCCAATCGCCATAGCGCATCGTAGATACGCCGCAGCAGCTGGCCCGCTTCGCTCGAAGCATCTACCTTCTCTGGGAGGAGATCGATCCGCTCTCTTGCGAGGTATAGCACCTGATTGAAGCCCGGCATCGGGGGGATAGAAAAGCCCGCTTCCTCGAGCACGTGCATGGCGGTCGCCTCTAGCAGCGTCTTTGCCTCCGTGACAAGAAGAGGACCGTCACCGACCGAGGACTGAACCCGACGGATCATGGACTCAAGGACGGGACGCTGTACGGAACCTCTGTCCGGTCTCAAGACAACCGGGGCTAAGCCGCCGTCCGAGCCCTAGGATCCATCCCAGGGACTGGAAGGCCCGTTGGGCTGCCCGCACAACCGGATCAGTGCCGTACTGGTCGGAGTCGGGGTCGAACGATCCCGCGACCCGCATTCGAGCTAGAAGATCCTCCACAAGGGCACCTGACGCAGCCCTAGGAAACCGTGCCGCGTGGCCCAATACGGCTCTCACCCGAATCTCCTTGCCCACGTTATCCGACGGGCTCTTCTTCGGGTCCGCTTCTTTCAAGCCGGAGCGACTGAAGACCTCATCCCCGGCCGCGCCGATTCCCCGGTGACCCGGAACGTCAAAGCACCTAGGGTGAAGGACCAAGAGTGAATCTCACGGTGATGTCCGAGTTGGCTCCAAGGCGCACGTCATAGTTCTTCTTCCCCCAACTGACCCGGAGGATGTCATGGTTCTCGACTATTGCTGGTGGGGCACCGGGTCGCGTGATGTTCTGGTAGGTAGTGATTGCTTGACAATGAACATCGACAATCGATTCGACCCTGAAGATCATATCCGTGGCGATGAAATCGACCCTCATGGCCCCCAGCGGTTGGCGGTCCTCCATGAACTCGATTCCCAGCCTTCCATCCTGCCGCTCGCCTGCGGGCACAATGGGCTTGTCGAGCGCCCCGCTCTCGACCTTGGCCACCCGGTTTGGTGGGATGTCCGCGAGGTACTGGCCAAAGCACGAGGGGCCAGCGCCGCTGCCGAGCACACTCGGTGGACTGGACGGCGCGTTGGCCGACTGTGTCGGCGTCTGGGTGGTCGATGTGCGCAGTGCTCCCAGAACTGCGACTGCCACCCCGATCGCGATCAAAGGAAACCCAGCCCCAACGGAACTCACCTCGAAGCCACGCCAACCGATCCTGCCGCCAGGGCGATCAGGGAACTTCAGAAGGACGAGGCCGCCGAAAACGACCAACGCAACTCCCAGGACCACGAGGACGATCACTCGGCTCCCCCTGCCCCTCTCGGACCGTTGGAAGAGCGATGGGCCCCCACTGCCTCGTCTCCTGGGCGTTACTCTGACGCCTTAGACTACAAGAGCGCGGGATCCGCCTGGGGACCTTGCGCTGATCCGGCTAGACCGCCCCTAAGCTCTTCCGCCTGTGGAGGGGCGTTCCTGGATGACCAGGGGCTCCGAGTGGAACTCGGGCGAGCTCGTGCTCAGTAATGTTCACGCCGGCGCGTTCCGCGAGCAGGGTTGCGTACGCAGTTGTCGCCTGCACGGACTCTATCGGACGGACCATGGAGGCCCTGGTCCAGGGGGGGGGCGAACACCCAGGCCATCGCCACCGCCCAGGAGGCCGCCCGGTCCCGGGCCGAGCTGGAGGCCATCCGCAGCCGGGGGCGCTAGGCCCAGGCGGTGGTCAAGCTGGAGGCCGCGCTGAGGAAGGGATCGGACTCGGGGGAGATCCAGAAGCTCATCGACGGGATGCTCGATGACCTCCTTCCCGACACGGCCGACGGCTCCCCGGGGGTCGAGACCGGGGAGGACAAGTCGGCGGAGGACAAGCCGGCGGAGGAGGGGCCCGCGGAGGAGGGGTCGGCGTACCCGGGTCGAGCTCGCGAATGCGATCTTCGAGCACCTGGAGATCTTCCACAACCGGCAGAGGAGGCACAGTTCGATCGGGATGCGGACCCCGGTCGAGTTCGAGAGGATCTACGAGCACCAATTGGAAGTGGCATGAAGTCAAACGGGCGGACTCCACGAAACCCGGGGAACATCACCGGATCGGGTCAAGACCAGAACAGGCCTCCAGGCCGCTCAGGTCCCGCAGGTTAAGACATTTCGTCAGGCGTTTCCTTACGGGAAGTAGGTCAACCCTGATCGTCAGGGCGGCACGACAGACAGCGCGTAGATGACGTTCTTGGTGATCTGCTGGACGGCCAGGGAGGAGCCGTCCTCGGCGACGAGCACCCGGGCCCAGTCGGTCGTCCCGGCGTTGAACACCGTCCCCCCGATCTGTCCGGACGGCGGCTCCACGGTGAAGCGGTTCGGCCGGTCGGGGACGCCGTCCGCCTCGTAGCCCACAAGGAACTGGTCCTGCCCAAACGTGTCGCCCTTTGCGAGCTTCGTGCTGTCGAACACCCAGTGGGTCGGGTCGAGGACCTCGTAGCCATAGGCGTTGCGGGTGGTGTCGGTCCAGGCGCCCTGGACGCAGTCGCCCCAGTGGCCCCCGCCGTAGGCGTAACTCAGCCCGATCAGGTCGCTCTCGTTGTACCCGGGCCAGTTCGGCTCTCCTTTGCGGATCCGGACGAACTCGCCTCTCGCGGCCTGTTCGAAGGACACCGGCCGGTAGCAGGTGTTGCCGCTGAACGAGGCGTAGTTCCCCCCGGCTCCGACATACGCCCGGAGCCGGTCCCGCATGGCCTGCGACCAGTATTCGTGGTGGCCAACGCTGATCACCAGGCGGTACCAGAAGGGGTCGAACGCCGGCGGGCCGGCGTGCATGTCCACGTCCGTGAAGAAGTCGCAATCGATCCCCCACTCCAGCAGCCACCGCGCGAACTTGGCGTCCCAGTGGCCGAACTGCTGGCGGGGCGAGCCCGGGTCGTAGGCGTCGGGAGGGTCGTAGATTTCTCCCCCCAGGCCGCCCCCCGGGCGCTTGAGCGAGACCACGTCCTGGGCGGGGGCACCATTCTGGCAGATTGGGTAGAAAGACCCCCCGCCGAGGAAGTTGTAGGCCTGGTAGGTGGCGGTGGGGATGATGCAGGCCAAGGGCGAGGCGGTGGGACCGGACGGTCGCCCCACCAGCAGGGCCATGGCGTCGCTGTCGGGGGGCTGGGGGTACAGGTGCTCGTGGTCCTCGATCTTGTGCCCCACGGGGTCGACGGCGTGGCCGCGGGAGTCAACCTCCCACACCACGGCCATGTAGATCCCGCTGTGCAGGGGCGAGGAGGGCCCGGTCACGTGCAGAGCCACGAGCGGCCAGTCCCAATCCGCGTCGTAGCGCTCGGGCCCCAGCCCGTCGCCGGACAGGTACATGGGGCCGCCGACCTTGGAGTGCCCCACGACGCTGATGCGGTCGTCCCCCACCCACTCCAGTCCTCCGATCGGGCTCAGGTTCTCGAGGGGGCCTTGCCGATACAGGGACAGGCAGAAGGTCTTGTTGGGCTCGACGCACACGATGAACTCCTCGTCCGCGATGAAGCTCGGCCGGTAGGCATACGCTCGCATTGGCCCTCCTCCCGTTCCGATAATGTCCGCTGTCGCTCAGCCCACCGGGGAGTATGGCCCTGCGCATGCAAGACGCGAAACTTACCAACGAGGGGACGGGAACCTCACCACCTACAGCTACACCAACGGCCGGCTGATGGGCCAGACCGACCCCGCCGGGACCTACGCCTTTCGGCTACGACCCCTCCGGCCGGCTGAGCTCGATCACCCCGTGACGATCCGTTGACGGTGGGGTGACGGCCACGTGCTAGGAATCCGGCGCAACCGCGCGCGAGCCACCGAGCCACCGAGGCTCGTGCGGCCCCGGCCACGGCCGGCTACGCGACGTGGTGGAAGGGGGAGTCATGAGGAGTCGTCTCTACATCGCGCTGGGGGCGGTGATAGGGCTGGTCGCCTCACTCGTCGTGATCGGCGAGCAGCCCGCGTCGGCGTCGGTGGGCGGCTGGCACATCGAGTGCGGCCAGATCAACGGAGACCAAGGGGTCGGCGCCACCCCGGGTGTGGGAAGCCACATGAACCACGACGACGTCATCAAGTACCCGGGTGTGTCGAACTCGACCCACCTGCACGTCTACGGCGGGAACATGGTCACCGACGGATTCACGGTCGCTTCGGGTCCGAACCACACGTATTCAGGCCATGACGGGGACGAGCTCCTCCAAGGCACCGACACCAAGCCACCCTACGCGGGGACCAAGCAGTGCGGATACGACAGTGTCTCGGGGACCTACGATGCCGAGAACTTCTCCTCGTACTGGGCTCCAGCGCTCACGAATCGAACCACCGGCCAGGCCGTCACGCTGCGGTACCTGTTGGCCTACTACAAGAGCGGCGTCGACTGCACGCCGGGAATCAACGGGTGCGTGCCGGCCCACTACAAGCCGTTCCCGGTGGGGTTCCAGATGATGATCGGCAAGTCGATGGAGACCAACCCCACCGATCCCCTGCAGTGCATCACCGATGTGACCCAGCCGCCCCAGCAGTGCGACTCCCAGAACCCGAAGTCCATCGCGATGTGGACGTGCTTCGGTGATGACGACCCCAGCGTCCCCTTCCCCAACAAGCCGGAGTACCGCACCATCGAGGGCGGCGTCATCACCGGCTTCAACGGGCTCGACTGCCGGGACCCGAACATCCCGAGCTACTACGCGCTCGACGTGCACTTCGGGACGTGCATCGCCTACGACCCCGGATCTGACGGGTCCGGGCTACCGTCGTTCGCCAGACGGTTCATCTGGCTCGACTCGACCCAAATCGATCCGCAGAACTCGAACGTGACGCTGGGCAACTTCATGGCCCCGTTCCAAGACGGCGGAAAGTCGCTGGGAAACACGAACGGGATGTGCCCCGGGATGACCTCGATGTCCCAGTGGAACATGAGCACGGGGTGCGCCACTGGTCTGCCCAGCGACAACCACACGCCCGCCGACGACGCCAGCCCCACCGGCACCTGGTGCCTGGTGCCGCAGGTTCGGCTGTCGTTCGTGTTCAACGCCTCGGACCCCACGCCCGGCTACTACCTGAGCGCGGACTGCCGCAACACCGGGGCGGGGTGCTCGGGAGGGAACCCGACCACGCAATGGGACGGTCTCTCCGGCCATGCCGACTACTTCTTTGCCTGGAATCCGAACCTCAAGGACGCCCAGAACCGGCCTCCCCTCCAGCACGGGGTGGAGGTGTGCATCAACCAGGGGACGAGCTGCGGCCTGATCTACAACGCCACGGGCCATCACCTGCTCGACAAGTAACGGCCCCCCCGAGGCCTCGCGACCGCGGTTCGGGCTCACGTCCTTGCCGCGCGGGTGGGCCGTCTCGTGTCCCCCATCTCACGGGGCGGGCCCCGGACGGCGCGACCGCGGGGGCGGGGGCTGAACCGGGGGGACCTCCTGTACCGCCTGGGGGAGGATCAGGATGGGTCGGGGATGGCCGGTTGACGGAGGGGCCAGCCCCGGCCCGCCGGGTTCACCCTGGAGGCTGCCAACGCCGCGGAGGCGACGGCTGCGGCAACCGCGCATTCGGGGGAGCCCGTGGTGCCGTGGTCGTGGCCCCCCCCCCATCGCCCGCCTGGAGTGGAGGCGGTCGGCCCATGAACATGGCTTGAGAGCCCGTCGGGGTTCATCCGGCTCTTTCGCCGGTGACGGGACGGTGACGGGGGCGAGATAGGCTCCGAAGGTCGGGCGGACGGAGGAATGGGCGTGACCGCCCGCATGCCCGGGATTGGAGGGGACAGCCATGAGGAGGGTGCTGAGCACGCTGCTGGTGTGCGCCGAAGTCTCCCTGGTGCTCGCGGGTGCGAGGCCGGCCAGCGCCTACACCCCACCCCTGGCCCGAGCCGGCATGGCCATGGCCTACTTCGGCGCGACCGGGTTCCGCCACGTCTACATGTTCGGGGGCCAGCCCTGCCAGGGGAACCCCGGTCCGGGGTGCAGCTACTACAACGACCTGTGGTACTGGTGCGGCGCCCCCGCCGGGTGCGCCGGGGTCGCACAGTACCAGTGGAAGCAGGTGTTCGCCGACGGCAACACCACCGGGCCGTGCCGGCGCCGGTCCGCCCGGATGGCCTACGTCGACGCCACGATCAACACCGTGTCCTACCAGTACATCCTGCTGTTCGGGGGCTTCGGCGACACCACGTGCGCCCAGGGGGCCAAGCTCCTGTCCGACACCTGGAAGTTCGACGGGACCACCTGGACCAGCCTGAGCCCCACGCATCACCCCTCGGCCCGAGAGGGCATCTCCCTGGCCTTCGACCGCAACCTCGGGGAGGCCGTTCTGTTCAGCGGGGCCACCGGAGGAAGCGGGTCTCGCTCGGACACCTGGGTGTGGGACCCGGCCGCCAACGGCCAGATGGGTGACTGGCTCAAGGTGTGCAAGGACCCCGGCGAGCCGGGGAACGAACCCGCCTGCGTGGACTCCGTGACAGGGACCACCGTCCCCTCCAGGAACTCTGCGGCCGCCTCCTGGGACGGGTCCACCGGCTCGGGCCGGACGGTGGTCTATGGAGGGTGGCCCGGTTCCTACCCGCCCCTGGACGACATGTGGGGGTTCACCTGTGGGGCCTACCCCTGCTCGACGACGAACTGGACCTGGACCGAAGTCTGCTCGGCGTGCACCGGGACCGGCCGGACCGCCCTGCGGGCCGACTGGTTCACCGGGGCGAACCAGAGCGTGAACAAGGTGGTGCTGTTTGGTGGCACCGACAATAACGGTCACAACTACGACGACACCCTCACCGAGCCTCCCGTGCCCTTCGCCTGCGTGCTGGGGACCCTCCCCGCGGCGTGCGGGGGGACGAGCCCCAGCCCCCGCCTGTCCATGGGGGTGGGCTACGACGGGAACCGGGTGTACCTGGTGATGTTCGGAGGGGTCATCCCCGGCTCGCCCGACGCCTTCTGCGCAGACACCTGGACCCTGTCGAACACGTCGGGGGTGTGGTCCTGGACCCGGAGGGACGGGCCGGCCTGCTGAGCCTTCGGACCGCGGCGCGACCGTCTGGCGGCCCCGCCCTCCCGGGTGAACTACCGCCGCCGAGCGCTTCGCCCGCCGACCGACGTCCCGTGGACTCCTCCACGTCCGCCCAGGTCCAATGGGCGGCGGCAGCTCAGGGGGCGATCGGGAGGGGGGAGCCGGCCCGAATCAGGCGAGTCCGGCCCTCCATTGCCACTCGCTCTGAAGTTCCCAGACCCCGCCGGGCTCCGTCTCCAGGCCCGAGCGGTCGTCGAATTTCTCACTCAGCGGCGGGCCGATGCGGGGGGGCGGGGCTGGGGTGCGGGCCCCCCCGCTCGCCGTCAACCAGGCCCTGGACCCGAGTGGACGGGACAGACCCGGGGCGGATCACCAAGATCCGGGGGCTCCAGGGACAGGAGCCAGTGGCACCGCGGGCAGAACCGGTCTCCGGGCCGGGCTCCCTGAACGAATCTCTCCAGCCGGACCGTCCCGCCGATCAGCTCCCCGCCACAACACGGGCATTTGTCGAGCACGGCGGGCGGAGTGTGGACCGGCCCAGGGGAAAGGTCAAGGAGACATCCGGACAAAAGCGAGGTTTTCCGGGAGGGCTCCCAGAGCTCACCGGGGACGGGCATGGCGGCGGCGGCCCAGCAGCCGAACGAACCAGCCGCCCGATCGCCCTCAAAGAAGAAGACGGGTCCTCCGAACCTGGAGCGACCGGCGGGGTCCGGGTGCGCCTTTGAACGCTCCGCTAGGTGGCCTGCGCCTGCGGGGCAGCCGCCCGGCGCCGCCTGGTCCGGGCCCCGGTCTTGGCGGTGCGTGCCCTGGTCGTAGTGCGCTTGGCCCTAGAGGGCTTGGCCCTAGAGGGCTTGGCCCTAGAGGGCTTGGCCTTGGAGGGCTCCGCCGTGGCCACCTTGCGGGGCCGGCCCCGGCGGGCCGCCCTGGCCCCCGAGGTGAGCTCGGACAGGTGCGCCCCGCACAGGTCCTTGGTGAGCGGGCGCCCGCCCACCCGGATCCCCACGGTGGCCGAGGCGGGTTCCCCACACACGTCGCACACCACCATCATCCGCTCCGCCATGGCATCCCCTCCTGGGTCGATTGGGCGCCATCATATGGGAGGACGGGCAGTCAAGCCACTATTCCCGAGATGGCCGGCCAAACTATGCGGGCGGGCCAAATGCACTGGGGGCAAAGGCAATGAGAGTCCAGCGCGGTGACGGGACGGTGACGCCGGGGGGGCCCGGATCGGTCCGGACTCTCCGCAGCTTAGGGACTCGGGGTGGCGGAGGGCCCAGAGGCCGGCCCGGTCCCAGGCGAGGGAAGGGTCCGCACCCAGGATCGGGGTCCGGGTGTTCGCCGTCTCGGTGAGGGTCCTCCGGGGGGCTCTGCGTCGTGAGGCCCGGGGTGGTCCAGTCTACGGACGGAGCCTCCTGAGGATGACCGGAGGTCCCACGCAACCGGCTTCATCGCCATCCCGGCACCCCACTGGGGCCGGCCGCCGGGCCTCCCGCGACGGGCCGGGGTGCTCAGGCCGTGTCGGGGCAGGCTGGGGCTCAGGGCGACGGCCCCAGGGCTTCTGTCCCTCCGGACCCCGGGGTGCCCGCTCGGGAGGTCGCGGGTGCGAGGTTCCCCTCCCGGCCAAGCACCGGGCCTGCCGTTGGGCCGCCTCCAGTACGCGCAGGCTCGCCGCGGCGTGGGCCAGCCTCGATCAGCAGCTCGGCCAGGGGTCCGTCCCGGCGCTGGGCTCCGATCTCCGGCAGGCGGGTCAGGTTGGCCAGGGCGGCTGCCCGTCCAGCCGCAGGACCTCCCGGAGCCCCGCCTCCAGCCGGGAGGCCACCAGCAGCTTCAGGGACAGGTCGTCCCGGTGGCCCGGCGGGGGAGCGACGGGAGCGCCCAGCCACGCCCGGACCTCCACCCTCCCGCTCGCCCCGGTGCCCCGGTGGAGCACGCGGTCGGGGCCGCGGGCCTGGGGGCAGGGGCCGCCTCCGGGCCAACCCGACGCGGGTCAGCCGGTGCATGACCTGGTACACGTCTCCCCCGAAGGCCCCAGGACCCCCGCCATCTCCGGCCACAGCTCGTAGCCGTAGCCGGAGCGCTCGGTGAGCAGCAGCCCGACCGCGTGGCGCAGGACCATCCCGGGTCAGCCCGGTCCCCGGTGGGACCGTGCCTGGGGCCCCCACCCGCCGTCGGGGGCCTCACTGGTTCTTGAACGCCTCCTTGGCCATGGGGTCTGAGTCCGAGAGCACCAGCGCCTCCTGGTGCTGGTGGGACCACCGAGTCTTCCGCGCCAGGGCGGTCTGGGGGGTGGCGTACAGCACCCGCACCCGGCCGTCCCCCGAGCCCCGGCGGTCCACCGGGACCACCGCGGCGGGCTGGCCCTCGGAGTCGGTCACGAACAGCTCGAAGTCGGCGTGCTTGAAGAACAGGATGTCCACGATAGGCATGGGGTAGTGGTGCACCCCGCTCCCCACCGGGAGGACCCCGGTGTGGTCGGGGGGCCGCAGGGGGACCGAGGCGTTGCAGATGGAGTCGGTCCAGGCCGCCACCCCGTCGGGGTCGGTGATCTCAGCGTCCAGCAGGTCCCCGATGCCCAGGTCGGCCACGGCCTGGGGGAACCCCGCGTAGACCCGCTTGGCGTTCCGCCGCAGCAGGTCGACCTTGGCCGGGTCGGCGCAGAACTGGGCGCTCCACTCGATCCCGGCCACGTTTCGGACCAGGAACCACCCCCCATCGTCCTTCAGCCACAACCCTCCGCCGTGGTGGTCCTGGTAGGGGGGTGCCCCGTAGAGGAAGCCGGCGACGGTCCGGGCCTTCTCGTTCATGACCTTGCGGGATTCGACGTACTCGGGAGTGTCCTCCCGGGCGGGGTGGTCGGGGATCAGGATCTGCCAGGGGTGGTCCTCCGACTCCGTGTGGGTGCCGGGGTCCCCGGTCCCTCCTCCAGCCGTGCTGTCCTGCATTGTGAGGCTCCTCCCTTCCGGGCGACGCATTGGGTCAGGCATTGTGATCCCCCCGGCGTCACCGAACCGTCACCGATTCCGGAGCCCGCTCCGGGGGCCGAGACCGCCGGCGGGCCGACCGGCCGACGGATCGCCGGGCCCCGAAGGCACCAAGGCGCCGTCCGACCGCCCTGACGCGACGCGGTAACGGGCCGGTGACGCTCGCCGGGGACAATCTCCTGTGGTCGGGGGGCCGCAGGGGGACCGAGGCGTTGCAGATGGAGTCGGTCCAGGTGGCCACCCCGTTCGGGGTCGGTGATCTCAGCGTCCAGCAGGTCCCCGATGCCCAGGTCGGCCACGGCCTGGGGGAACCCACATCCCCGTGCAGTTCTCCTCTGAACCGCCCCGGTTCTTGTAGAGGCTCCATTTCGTCGTTCAGGTTCGGACACGATTACTCGATCGCAGACAGAAGCAAAGGCCGGTCCCTGGTGGGGCGCTTCAGGGCGGCTGCTCGCCCTTCGACGGCGGCTGGACCAGCTCGACTGGGGCGAACACGCTACTTCAACAACGACGCCCGATACCTCTCCAACGGCCTCCTCCTGTTCAGCTGGTCCCTGAGATGCGTTCACCCCGGACGCGCTCAACGTGACCGACACCGACCGGAGCGCGACCGTCGTTCAAAGGACCCAGCCGGCGGCGCTCCGCTTGTCTCAGGTGTGGCGTGGTCCCGTCGCGGCGAGGCCACCATCCCTCTCCAGGTCGATGACGGGCAGGAGGGCGGCGTTCGACCCATCTCGAGCTCGCATGGCATCGAGTAGGACCTGTCGCAGGGCGTTGGAGGGCTCCACCCCCAGCTCGGCTCGCACCAGGTCCCGGTACCGCCCGTACTGCCGCAGCGCCTCCACCAGGTTGCCTTCCACCAGGAACACCTCGATCAGGGAGCGATGCGAGCTCTCCCGCAGGGGCTCCGCCGCGATGAGGGACAGGGCCACCCGCGTGGCCTCGATGAACCGCCCCCGGCCCGCCAGCTCCCGGGAGAGCAGCTCCCCGACGTGGAAGCGGAGCTGGCGCACCGCCTCTCGCTCCATGGTGAGCCAGTCCTCGTCCCACTCCGGGAGGAGGTCCCCGGCGAGCAGCAGGCGGTTGACCACGTCGGGGGAGGGGGCGGTGCCGCCGCCCCCGATAGCCCGCACGTCGCGGTCGAACTCCCGGAGGTCCACGGCGACGGCGGGGTCCACTCCGAGATGCGTCGAGGAGGCCACGAGCAGCGTGAAGGGGAAGCGGGCCAGCCGCCACAGCGCGGAGCGGAGGTTCCCCGAGGCCCGGCGCTGGGAGGAATCGGGCCACAGCACCCCGGCCACGTGGGCCCGCAGGACGGGCCTCTCGTGCAGGGCCAGGAAGGCCACCACCCGCTGGGAGGTGAGGGGCAG
>WNGK01001511.1_pt1 | contig 27064 bp, 43 predicted proteins | sample 5400601 | NCBI WGS metagenome assembly WNGK01 (sample SAMN13153376, study PRJNA577476) | soil metagenome | isolation source: 60 cm soil or saprolite under Garry oak tree replicate 1 | place: USA:California | collected 2016-06-15
AAAGTGATGACGCGCAAAAATGAAACCGATCAGGCCGACAACTGCGCCGCCGTGCTCGCCGAGTAAAATCTGGCCCTTCTCTAATACCTGCTTCGCAAACTTCAGCGCTTGTACGGGCACGTCTTTGATGATTCCCGCGTATGGGCCATCGACCAGCGACGCCGAGCCGAGTTCGACGATCCGCGGCAGATCGGCTTCTGTGGCTTCGCGAATCATCGAGCTGGACATTGAGCGGGGTGTCGAGCGGCCGGAGCGAAATAGCTCAGTACGTCCTTCACGCTGAAAAACTTCTCTGCATCATCGTCGGGGATTTCGACCTTCAGCGCTTCCTCCAGGTCGAGAATCAATTGCACGCGATCGAGCGAACTGGCTCCGAGCGCGACAAAGGACGAATCGAGCGCGATGTCGCTCGGGTCGATGCAAAGCGAATCCGCTACCGCATCGCGGACCTGCTCGAACGTCAGAACGCGGTCAGGGCTACCCGTTTCCATGAGTTCACTCCCACACAGATGTAAAGAAAGTTTCCGTCAGTGGCTACGCCTTGCATTTGGATCGGCGTCCCGGCCGCAGCTGAGGTTGCGGGCACTGCAGGACCGGAGAGCGCTGCCTGCACTAGCTCAAACCAGCGTTGCCAGGGATATGCGGGCTCGGCGCGCTCGGCGTCCGATTCGTCTAAAAACTTCTGGCCTTGAATCGGCGGGGTTTGAAACTTCGCCACTAGGCCCGCTTCCTCGCCTCACTCGCATAGCGCGAGGTGGGCTGCTTGTCTTCCGGATCGGTGAATAGATAGGCGTCGATGATCCGCCACGGAATCGCGTCCGACATCGAGATCTCATACACCCGGTCACGCGCGCTGCCCAACTGCCGGGCGATGACGCGCGTTAAGGTCTGCCCGGCTTGTCCGCAATCGAGAACGCGCGGATCGGACCAGGTTGCCGCGCCGTCGTTCGACCATCGCAGGTTGATTTCCGGGCCGCGTCCCACGATGCCGATGGGAACGGTTTGCGGAATGGCAATCCCTCCGCCCAGATTCTGGAGTTGCAGGTTCCACAATTGATCCCCGAGCACGCTCACGAACTGGATGACCTGCGGATAGGAATCGATGAACTTCGCTTGCAAGACAGGCGTGATTTGGCCGCCCGCTGTGACTTTGATCTGCCACGAGGTTGTGTTCGCCTTGTCGTTCATGAAGATCGTTGTCCCGGTGGATGTATCTCCGCCCACGACGAGCGGCGCCTGCAGGATTCCGTTCTCTCCCATCTGGAAATTCCGCAAGGCTCCGGCTGCGTCAAGGATTGGAATGACGAGCGGTGGCGCGGCTCCCTGGAACGTCGGGCCGAGTCCGACTTCTACATCGATCTGCAGCTCGGAATGGAAGATGCGGGCCTGTTCGCTTGAGATGTGGGGCGCGCGTCGTACTCTGCGGATGGCATTGCCGAAGTCCGAGAGAATCGCGATTGACTGCTGGTAGACCGCGCCGGTGGTGGGATCGCCCGCCAGGTGAATGCCGAAGTTGAAAGTGTGAAAGCCAGCGCGATGCTGGGTGAAGATTCCTGCCTGCGTATTCCAGAATCCCCGCTCGTGCCACATCTGGGTTGCGGAGTCATAGACCCACGTCTTCTGCGCGGTGGGGAAGTTCATCACATAGAAGGTGTGGCCCTGGTCCTGATAGGCGTAGCAAATCGCGTCCGCGATGGTCGCGTACGTCCCTAGCGCATATTCGATCGCGTGCGTCGAGATCCGCAAGGGCGTGTAGCCGTTGGCCCGCCACACGATCCCGTTGCCGAGCGAGTCCTGGCCGAGCCAGAAGATGGAGTTGTCAATCTTCGCCACCGAGAACGGAGCGGCGATGCCTTGCTCGATGAAGCCGCCCTGGATGACGTCGTAGGGAAAAGGAAAATTCCCCGAATCGAAATAGGGCTGCGTGTTCTTCGGTCCGAAGACCCAAAGCAAGCGATGATCGACGAAAATCGCGGACACATTGTCCGAGAAAACTGATACTGCAGTTTGACTCACGCCCTGCCAGCTCGAACCGTCGAGAGCGTTCGAGGCTTGGATCTGGTTCGAGTTCGAGAACAGGGCAAAGAAGAATCCGTCACCATATCCCACCTGCGCGACACTGGCTTGCAGCAAGCCGTATCCGGTGGCGTTGTTGTACTGCGGGATCTGGGTGAGCGAGTTGGCGGCAAGAATCACGCCGGTCGCGTTGGTGGTTGTGCCGGCGACGAGCTGGAAGCAGTACAAATTCCCCGCGCTAACGATGAGAACCTGGCTCGGTCCGGAGGCCATCGAAACCGGCAGGCCATCGCTCAAGACTTGCCCGCGGTTGACCTTGTTGGGATTCGCTGTCGGTGCCAGCAATTCCCAAAGCGTGGTGCCGGCGACAGCGAACGTTCTGCCCTGGCCGGTGATCAGGCCGCGGACCGCCGCCTGCCCCAAGTTGTACAGCAGACTCAGACCCGGCGTGCAGTAGAGCGCAAGTGGCCCTTTGCCTTGTCCGCTCTCCACGTTTTCGACGTAGAGATTGATCAGGGTCTGACAGTCTGCGTTGACTGACTGCGAGCGGTAGCTAGGTCCGACGAGTCCGAAGCGAGCCATTTATTCCCGCATCCCTGTAAGGAAATTGAAGTCCGGGCGGCCGCCGCGGCGCGAGCTGGGCATGCCACCGCAGTTGGTGTCGATGCGCGGTGGCGAGTCGTTGTTCGATTCGATGATGCGCATGGCCCGGTTCCACTGCTCGCGGAGATCGGGCGGGACGATGCGGTTATATGAAGGGCAGAGCCGTACCGCGAGATCAGTGACGATTGCGTCCCAGTAGCCTTGCACGAAGCCGAGCTTGGTTTGCAGGCTGACGGCCTGGGCTAAGGAATTCCAGGTTTCAAGGCGCACCGGATTCGCGCTACTGCAAATCGGGTAGAAGTAGAGATTCCCGAGCGGCGAGTCGGGGCTGTAGTAAACGTCGGTCGAGATCGCCGAGGTCAGCGTCTTCAGCGGATTCGCTGCCCACCAGTCGTCGTCTCGGATGTTGATCGGGGTATCGACTGGGTTGGCCGAGCTGGCGTTTAATATGAAGCTCGCCGAGATTAGCTTCACCGGCCGGACCGGGACGTTAAAGTCGCCATTCGGCCCGATGGTGTGGGGCGAATGATTCGCCAGCATCGTGTACTGGGTGAATCCGACATTGAAGATCAGCTCGCGCCGCGCGTTGAACTGATCGATTTCCCGTTGCAGCTTTTCAAGACCCCACGCGCCGTCCTGTGCCTGCAGTTTCTCGCCCGCCGCAGTGATCCCTGCCTCTAGCAGTGCAGAGGAGATGAGATCCTGCGGCGTGGCGACAACGGCGGAGTTGCCCGGACTAAGGGTGACGGTCACGGGTTAGGCCTGAGCCGGCTGTTTCGCTTTGCGCGCGTACAGCGCTTCTTTCGGATCGGGCGGAGTCTCCGGGACATAAGGCTCGGTGACCCAGCCTTGCTTGGCCGCCTTTTCGAGTTCGGCTTTGTCCTTCACGACCAGCGTCAGATGTTCAGTCGGAACAACTTCTTCCTCGACCAGTTCGTGCCGGGCGTTGCGGTGCTCGATGGTGCGGAAGGATTCCACTGGGTGCTTGTAGACCACGCGCGGAAAATCCATGTGGGGAATGTGTTTGGTGGGCGGATGGTGCGGGTCGAGCGAGACCAGGACTTGGGAGTCCTGGCCTGGCTGCGGCTTGCCTTGCATGCGGTCTTCATCGATCGCGAGTGGTGACATACGTTTCTCTTTTCTCCTGATGAATTGAAAGCGGCGAGTTGCTAGCTCTGCGCGGGCGGCTCGCTTATGGCGGGGCCCACCTGCAGCCCGTTCTGTGCGGGAACAACTGGCCCCGCAGCGGGAACAACTGGCTCTGCAGCTTTCAGGCTCTCAAGCAGTGCGATCTCTTCGCTCCTGGTCTCCACAATCTTGGTGATCGCAGCCCCGTCTTTGTCTTGGCCGACGACGACGTGCTTCGGGTACTCTTTGAAATCCATAACTTTTTTCTCCTGAACTGCGTTGTGTTAGATTTCTCTCCCCCAACGAGGAGGGGAAAGCATGACCATGAAACGCTTGCTGCAAATATCCGGATTGTTGCTTCTTTCACTCGTCACCGCTTCAGCGCAGACGGTAAAACCGACCGGAATTCTCACTGGATGGTGCAGTGTGGGGTCGCCCAATCAGCCGCCCACTCCTTCAGTCGGCACGTTCACCAACCTTGGATCCACCAACACCGCCGCTTGCTGGAACAACGACACACTCATTAACGGTGGGACAAATGACGGAGTTCCGATGCCGTCCGCTGGGAAATTGAAAAATCTCAGACTCATTGCGATTTACAACGACACCGGAAGCAGCCCTGGTACAGTCAGTTGGCCGGTCACTATTCAGGTGTTCGTGAACAAGACAGCTACGGCCCTCGCTTGCTCTGTAACCCTGACCGGCTCCGCCGGCGGCAGCTCGGGTCAAGCCGTTACGTTCACTTGCGCCGATAGCGTGGATGTGCTGACGATCGCTGCTGGAGATGAAGTCGTGGTAGAGATGTCAACCCCGAATCCCGCATTCAGCTATTGCAACATTGGCGATCCTTCCTGCCCTGTACTCCGTATGAGCGTCGCGTTTGAAAAGTTTCCTCTTTGAAAAGGCGAGGCAGGAAGCAGAGTTGCTTCCTGCCTCATTCCCTAAAACAAAAGGAAGTAGGGTGCTTTGATGTTCGTGAACGTCGAAGGCAGCGTGACCGCTGCAGCCGTGCCGAAGACCTGCCCCGTCACCGCTCCACCGAGAATGTTGTCATTCACCGCGGTCGCTGCGTGCCGGATCGTGTCGGTCGTGCCATTCAGCCCATCGCAGGCAAAATACCGCGCCGGACCTACGGCGTAGTATTTGGTCACGAAGTTCATCTTCTGGTAGGTGGAGGCGCCTGCCGTTGTGACTCCCGCTATGGCGGTGTTCGCAAGCACCGCGCCCGCCGAATCGTACAGAATGGCGAAGTGCTTATTCGTCCCCACGATCGTGCCGTTCAACGGAGCAAGCCCGGTCAGTAATTGACTGTAGGGAAGATCGATCTCCGAACAGTAAATTTCCGTCGCCGCCGCTGCCGCCGTTCCCGCGGTTTCGAGCGCGGTGAGAGCAGTTCCGCCGGGGTCCGGGTAGCGGAAGCCGTTGAAGGTTTGCCGCTGAGATTGTGCGGCATCTCCATTGACCCACTGCCCGGCCAGACAATCGGACGTGATGCCGGTCTTCAGATCGATTCTTGGCAGGAATTGCTCGTTCGATCGCGTGCAGGAGCCTGCCGGAATCGTATCCACTTGACCGCTTGCATTGATCCACGTCGCGGTGCCGGGGATGACGAACACTAACGCCCCGGACGCATGCGATGTGGCCGCCGTCGAGCCTACGCCGCGAACCACGGTGATGGTGGTTCCCGATGTGGCCCGCACGTCCATCAGTTCACGATCGACATAGAGGAACGTGCTGGTGGCCTGAGTCGCGATAAATGCCGAAACCGGACCTGGCGCGACGATGTTAGTGGCGCTAGCCACCGACACGAAGCCCATTTGCCCGTTGGTTGAGGTCACGCTCGACGTGGTGGCAGGCACCGCCGCCGAGAGTGTGGTCATGGTGAGAACTGTCTGCGCCCCGGCAAGCGGGGTCAGAGGCAGGAACCTACCACAAATGCCGCCGAAGAAAACATCCACGGCGATGTAGAGGAAAAGCGCGATTTTCAGTTTCTTGGTCATGGTTTTGTGCTCCGCGCGATATCACTTAAAAGTGATTCGAAATGCGGAATCCTTTCTAGGCTCCCGCCACGGCGCTGACGCCATAGTCGAGGTTGAGGTTGCCGAACCCGTAGCACATGTCGAACCGGTTCGTCATTTTGCGGTTGTACTGGTCCCAGGCCCGCACGAACGCGACCGAAGCTCCAGTTTCGGGGTCTTCCGCGCGCTCCGCTTTTTCGACCGCTTCCGGATTCTCGAACTTACCGAAAGCTTTCGCGAAAGCGTACTTCGAGAGGCCGAGCGAGATCGTTCCCGACAGGCCGCTGGGTGTGGTGGTTCCAGGCCAGAAGGTCAGCGCGGCTGCGTTTGCGGGCAGGGCATCGACGTTCTGGTATTGCGATCCGGGTCCGAAGATGGCCGGGGCGATTGGGATGGTGTCGTTTCCGCCGGTGAGGACGAAGGGCGCGCCACCTACATAGCTGAACTGCTTCAGGCCGAGGCCGTTGACCACGCGCGTCATCGGATTGACCGCGTTCACCGCAGCGACGTTGAACTTGTCGCCAGGGTTGATCGTGTCGTTCAGCGTGCCGGTGATGACGAGCGAGGCGCCGGACTGTCCTGCACCCACGACCGTGGTTGCGTGTGCAGCTGCGGTGCCAGCGGTTTGACGGACCAGCGAATTCGAACGCACCCACTTCCAGCCCGCTGCATCGCCGATCACTCCCTTGCGGTACATGTCAGAGATGGCTTTCTGCGGATTGAACTGGGTGACGTTGTTCTTCACGTAGCTGCGCATCAGTTGCGGGCTGAGACACAGGTAGCGATCGCCGTCTGCCGGGCAGGCGTAGGCAAAGAGCAACTGTTCGGCGGCCAGGGCGAAGTCGATCGAGGTCGAATCCGTTCCCAGCGTGCCGACGACGTTCGCAGCATAGAGCGCTGCCCAGGCCGCGGCGTCAGTGTCGATTTTCTGCGCCAGGGCTTGTCCAGCGGGATAGAGGTAGGACTCTTCCAGCTCTTTCTCCGAGCGTTCCATCTTCACCAGGCGCTCGTAAGAGTCCCAGCCGAAATGCACACCCTTGATGCGGTCGAGGTTGACGGTGGTAACCAGCCGCGAGATGCCTTGCTCTTGGTAGGCAAGACCGTCCGTGACCAGCCAGCGCTGCGGGTATTTGATCTGGGCCTGGGAACCAACGGCGAAGGCTTTGCCGGTGATTTCCGACTCCCAATCGCTATTGAACTGCGCAGCGACTTCGTACGTGTTTTTGAAGAACCAAAGGATCTTCATCGAGACCCAGTTGGTTGTCGCGAAATTGTTAGGCACTTAGGTTTTCCGTTTTCTGGCCTAGCTTCTGCTGGCCCGCATGCGGCGATTCTGCTCGGCCTCGAAGGCCTGGAAGTCATTCGCCGCTGCCGCCGTCCGCAACGCATCCTCAGTGGTGGTTCCACGACCGCCCACTTCGGAAGGAGGTTTCGGGGCGCGCACTTTGGTTTCAGCCGCCGCATCAGAAGTTTTTTCAGAGGTGAATTTGCCGGATGCATCCCGCGTCTTGCCGTCGCCGGTGTCGGTAGTTTTGTCAGCGGCTTTGTCGCCTGACTTGTCCTTGCCCTGCGCTTTCGCGAGTTCGGCCTGGACCAGCTGCTCGGTCAATACGATTTTTCGTATGGCCGCGGCGGGGTTTGACTTGGCGGTTGCGACGAGATCCTTCAGCGCAGCTGGTTCGGCCAGGACATACATCAGATCGACAAACACCGGAGAGTCGTTCATCACGGCTTTCACGGCGAAGGGGATCTGCTGGTCCTCGGTGATGGCTTTCACTGCAGGCTGAATGCGCTCTTCGAAATCCGGGTAGCGTTTCTTGGCTTCCTCGACGCGCGTCGTGAGTTCTTTCTGGCATTCCGCCGTGGCGCGGCGCTGGGCGTCGGCGGCGAGTTCCTGCCGCACTTCCCATTTCGCCTCGTGCTTGGCTGCAGCTCGGACAAAATCCTCATACGTCGCCTTGGCATTGGCCGCGAAGAACTCTTTCTCGTCGAGCGGCTTGTAGACTTCCGTCGCAGGTTGCGAGGCCTGCTGGGCGTCTCGCGTCTCGGAGGTCTTGCCGCCGCGTTCCAGCGATTCAAGCCGCCGCTGGAGCGCTTTGTTCGTTTCGAGAAGTTCGTTGAAACGCTTTTCTGTGTCCTCTTTGGTCTTCAGATGTGGCTTCTGGGATTTTTCGGTGGCCGAGTCCGATGCGGTGTCGGCGGATTTGTCGCTGGTTTTGTCCGGGGCCGAGTCCGGTGCGGCTTTCTTGTCTGCAGGGGCCGAGTCCTGCTTTGCGGCAGATTTCGGAACGTCGCCGGATTTGTTCCACTCCGCGCGCTGCTCGCCGGACCAGGTGTGCTGGTTCGAGGGATCGAACGCGGGAGTTTCCGGTGTAACTGGCGTGGTGGCCGAGTCCACTGTTGCTACGGCGGATGCTTGGGTGCTCATAAAGTCTTAGGCTCCTTGGGATGGGTCTGCGGGCGGAGGCTGCGCCGCCATCGTCTGCTGATGCTGCTGGTCCGCTGCCTGGGAAGCCGCCTGAATAGCCGCGGCGCTCGCTGCCATATCTCTGGCATGCGCCTGGTCGGAGGCTTGCAACCCTGCTTCGTGCGCGGCGTGATGGTTCTCGATCTGCGTCTCCTGGAATAACCGCTCGCGCTCCGCGACGCTTTGTGCCTTGGTGGTCACGTTCGCGATGTAGGCTTTGAGATCGGCGTTCAGTTGCGCGATCTGCTGCTCAACCGAGAGCCGCATCTGCTCGACGTGGGTCTTGTACTCGTTCTCGATGACCTTCCCGGCGCGCTCCAGCTTGAGTTTCTGCAGTTCGGCTTGCATCTCCTGCGCGGCTTGCTGGGCCTGCATAATCTGCTGCTGGGCTTGCTGCAATTGCTGGCCGGTGTTGTCTTGCGGATCGAGGACATCGACCATCTCATCCCCGATCGCGCCGATGTTTTTCATCTTCACCGCGAGCGCCAGCATTTTCGCCACGGCGCCGGCGGGGAGGACCTGGGCGATCTCGGTGACGGTCTTGAAGATGGTGTCGGAGAAATCGGCCGCTTCCTCGCGCTGTGACTGATAGCTCGGGCCGTCCGAGATGGTGACTTCAAATTGCCCGCGGTGGGCGAAGAACTGGTCGGCTTCGTCGAGATGTTCGGAGGCAGGGTCTAACGGATATTGCTGCGGGGATTGCTGCGAAGTTTGTCCGCGCGTCGCCACTTTGAGAATCAGGTCTTCGTCCTTCTGGTCTTTCCCCAGCAATTGTTTCGGTAGGGAATCGAGTTCCGCCAGTTTCGTGATCAGCTCATTCAACTGCCGCCCGGTGTTGCAGAGGGCGCGCACAAAGTTGTCGGTGAAATGGAAACTGCCGATGGCTTCCTGGGTCTGAATCTTTTCGAGCGCGATGCCGGATTTTTCGTTTTGCCGTTGCGCCGATGTGGGCAACGGGGTGAGGCCCATTGCCGCCTGAATCGCCCGTCGCCACGATTCGCGCGAAATCTCGTAGGCCTGGGCGTTCGGCATGAACTGCGGACGAGAGGGCGGTGGGACCGGTCCCATGGTTTGTGCGTTCCAATCGAGCGGTGGCTGGTATTGCAGATAGGCGCGCGGAATGCGATGGGCATCTTTCCACTCTTCTGGATCGACTGAGCCCTTGACGACCATGAACGGGGCTTGCGGAGCCATGCCGAATTCCTGCGCTTCCTGCGAGGCGATGTAAGCGAGCATGGTCTGCGGGGCGCGCGCCCGGCGGATCAGCGACAGGAACATGCGTTTCGATTGCCCCCCGTTGCGCACATAGATTTCTTCACCCATCACGCCCACGAGCGGGATCCAGGAGCCGATCCAGGGATTCGTTTCCAGAATCTCGACGCCGTTGGTGATGTACTGCGTCACTTTGTAGCGCTTCTCCCCGTCTTGCTCTTCGATCTCTTTGCGGGTCCAATACTCGGCGACCACGATGTCCTGGCCGCTGAACCAGTCCGGGGCGATCTCAACATCGGTTGCGGTGAAGCTGCGTTTCTTGGCCTTGCCGTACTTGCGCGCGAAGGCCGTCTGCCGCATGCGGTCGAGCACAAAGGCGATGCAGCCGTCTGAGAAATCCGCTTCCTTGGCGTCGGGATCGAGGTAGACGGTGAACTGGTTGGGAATGCGGACCAGGCGCGGCTCCTGCTCCCCTTTCGCTCCGGTGACCCGGCAGTTGACGCGCCAGAAGCCGAATCCGCACTCGGTGGACGCTTCGTATCCGGTCGAGTAGATGGATTGCGCGTTCGATGCGTATTCAATGCCGCGGATGTAGGCCTGACGATGCTCGGCGTCCTGGTCGGTGGCATCTTCACTACGGGGCGAGAGTTTGATGGAGCGCTTGTTCTGCCGCAGGTTGTTGTTCGATTGCTTGACGTACTGCGAGATTTCGTCGGGCCAAATGCAGGGGCGGCCTTTGCGGTCTTCCTCGAACTCAGTGGGAGGAATGCAGGCCACGATCTGCATGTCTTTTTCGGCTTCATCGTAGTTCTCGCGCCAGTACTCTTTGCAGTAGCGGAAGTCCTCGCGGATGGTCGAGAGAATTTCCTCGTCGGCATCGCTGCTGCCGCGCTTATCCTTCTCTGAATCCTTTGTTTCGTCGGCCATGAAGTGAAGTGCGGGGCTGTCGATTAAACGGTGCGGCGCAGAACTTTGCGGGTAGTGCGGCGGAAGCTGCGTTCGGACGAGGTGCCGTGGTACTTCGCGATGTCTTGCTGCATTTGGTGCTTGCGCTCCATGGCTGCGCCCTTGGCGGTTTCCTGATTGCCGCGCATCGCGCCCATGTTATTGAGCGCTCCGTAGACGTAGCGATCGGCGCGCTTGCCCTTCAGGCCCTTTGTTGCGGCCTGGGCTTTCAGCTTGTCTTCCAGAAATTTAGGCATCGAGCTTGCACGTCCGGCGGTCATACACCGCGAGACTTTCCTTGTTCGAGAGTCGAACCAACGTGGCAGCCACAGCCACGGAACATTCCGGGCAGGTTTCTTTGTTGATGCCTGCTTCCCGCGTCCATCCGGCTTTGCGGGCTTCAGTCATGGCTGCGACCGGAGTTTCCGCGAGGAACCTGTCGCCCTTCTGACAGCGATGGCAGCGCACCGTAGCGACGGCGTGAGTTGCTTCTGCTTCCGAGACCACGGCTAACTTGGTGCCTCCGACTTCGATCGGTTTGGGACGATTGCCTTCGACGCGCATGCGGCGCTGCGAGACCATCTCTCCGGCCTTGAGCGCGATCTGGGCTTCGTACTGCGGCAAGGAGAGCGCTTTGAAGCCGTGCAGCTTGGGTGCGATCGCGTGGTACATGTCGTAGCGGTTTTCTGGTTCGCACTCGTTCAATAAATCGCGGAGGTACTCGTGCTTGTCTCCCGGCCAGGCGCTCACGAGGTCGGCGAGCTGCTGGATCAGGTCGGGATCGCTTAAGCCAGCGAGGCCCATTACCATCAGTTCGTTTTCGAGCTTGCGTTTGTCTTTCCGGTTCATGGGGCGTTACTCTTCCGACTCTTCCGCCTTCACGTCCAGGTGCTTGGTGACGTGGGCGAGCAGCTTCTTGCCTTCACTGGCTCCGAAGACGTGGGTTTCGGCCTCGCGATAAGGGCCATCGCTCGCGTGTTGGAAGCGGTGGGTTACGGTGTGTCCGCCGTTCTCAGCTTTCTCGATCTCGATCGAGCGGATCTCTTTCGGGCCTACTTTCTTCCCGCTGAGGCCGCTTCCGAGTGCCTCTGAATAACTGACTCCCTTTACTGATGCCATTGGGTTCACTCTCCTAGAATTCGATTGGCTTTGGCGCGAATCTTCGCGGCCGTTGCCGAAGAGATGCGGCCAGCTTTGACGCCTTGCGTGGCGCGGGCTTTGGCGTTCGCGGCGTGCGAGCGGTCCGGCATGGGGAACTTACGCTGCTTTGGTTCGCCGAATTGGCTCGATGGAATGCGACGGCGTGCGGCTGCAGTTAGCTTTGACATCAGCTCCATCTCCCTACGCGCGGCGGTGGAGCGGCAGTGGATTGCTTCTTGGGAACAACCGTCATTGCGAACGTGAGCGCCAGAGCATCGCCGTCGTCCGGAGAACTGGAGTCTGCGCCCAATTTCGCCAGGCGTTTCTTCATGTTCTCTTTCGATTCGAGTTTCACGCGCTGCAAACGATCGCCGACGAGGATGGGTTTCGCCAGATCCGCAGCCAGGCCCGGGTCTTTGTCGATCGCGCCGCCTTCCTGCAGCCAGGTCTTCAGCTTTCCCCACATCTCATCGCGGCGGTAAGCGTATTTCGGATCAGTCGAGTCCTGGCCGAAGTTCACTTCCATGATGTTGGTGTGACCGAGGGCGCGCAGCCGCTGCACAACCGGACCCGCGATGCCAGCGGAATCGACAAACAGCATGGCGATCGGAACGCCGTTGTAAGTTTTCGAGAGAACGTCGGAGAGCTTGGTGATCATCACCGTGGGGTTGCGGGTGAATTCGCCTTTGACTTTGACGGGCGGGATCGAGCGCGCGTCGTTGCCTTTGCGGAAGCGGACTACGTTATCGTCCGACCCGCCCCAGGCGAAATCGGCGCCGGCGACCAGGGCATCGTCGCCGAGCGTGATGATCTGCCGCGATTGCGCGAGTGTGATGGTTTCAAGATCGATGAACTGTCCCGTGCCGCCTTTGGGGAACAGGCCGCGGGCTCGCACTCGAAAGTAATCGGAGTCTTCGTCGCCGTCGCATTCGGCCAGCCAGGATTTGATCTCCTCCAGGTCACAGCCTTCGACGTCGCGGGAATCGATCACACGCGGATTCCAGCGGGCGCGATCGGTGCCGAAGCAGGCGTCGTAAAACGCGCCCTGGTTCAGTGTGGGATTGCCGATGATGAAGAAAATCTTTTCTGTGCCGGCGTCGGTGAGGGCTCCATTGGCCACGCGGTAGATCTCGCGCGAGATCGGGCTCGCTTCCTCGAAGCCGAACAACATGCGGCGGCCGGCGTTGTGTTTGCCGGCGAAGGACTGGGAATTCTCTTCCGACCAGGGAACGAAATCGAGGCGCCAGGTCTGCTCGTGGCGCTCATCGATGGCTTTGACCGACGATGCCAGCACGTTAAACCAGTGGGCATTGATCGCGAGGCGGAACCAGCGGGAGAATTCCGGCTGAGTAGTGGTTGTGAGCTGGCGGTCGGTGTTGGCGGTGATGCGGGCCATCGCATCGAGGAAGGTGGACTGGTTCCACCAGGAGAGGAATGCAAGGAGCGTCGTTTTGCCGGGGCCGTGGCCGGAGCTGATGGCGCGGCGGTAGGTCGTGTAGCGGGTCTCTGGATTCCGTAGGTGTTCGCCGAGGCGGTCCAACTCTTCGCACTGCCAGATGCGCGGGCCCTTGAACGGCGCCAGCTCGCCTTCGCCCCAGGGGAAGCCGTACATAACGGCTCCGAGCGGGTCCCAGCGGAATTCCGCCAGGCGCTCGCGCAGGTCCTGCTCTGCGTTGGCGTTCAAGTTAGGACTTGCGAGAGCGGACACGTTCCTCGGCTTTCTGCATGGCGATTCGCATGCCCTCGCCGAGGGTTAGCGTCGCGTTCACTTCTAAGGGCTTGTCGTGGAGGTGTTTCACGGTGATCATTGCTTTACCTTTGGCGCGATCGTAAAGATATTTGCGGGTTTCGAGCGCCGTGCGAACGGCAAACCAGAGCAGCGCCCAGCCCTGTACTTCGTAACTCAGTTTCTGGAACTTGGCTTCGGCTGCGTTCTTTAGCGCAAGCGCGATCTTGCGTTGCGCTTCCTGCTTCTCCAGCTCCTTGCGGCTTTCCTCGGTTGCGCTGTCGGGGATCTCAATGGGATCGGGACTCACCCTCAGTTCGCGGTGCTGAATGATCTCGGGATCGATCGAATTCAGCTCATCGATGAGTTGTTGCGCGTGGTCTCTGCCGGTGACCGTGCGGCCGTCGATGATCTCGACCGGCGTCTCCCGCTTCTTCCGGCCGGAGCCTTGCCGGGCGCCGCCTTTCTTTTTCTTCGCTGCGTTCACTGCCGGGGTGTTTGAAAACTCCTAGATAAATCAACCGTTTTCAATGGAATCAAACCTTTTTCAAAGACAGCCGACCAGCCGCGCCGTGTAGATGCAACGACTTACGAATTCCAGCACCCGGAATCCAGCCGATTGCACGATTGATTTAAGTGTTGAAAAACCAGCAGTTTGCATTGAAAGCGGTTGATTTCTGTTTGATTGTTTGGGCGCCATCACGAGGAAAAGAGGCTCAAAAAGGCTGTAAGTCGTTGATAGTGCAAAACGAACCATTTGCACCGTCCGCGCTTAGGCGGATTTCTCCAGTTTCAGCTGATGTCGCCGCCTGGTCCAACGGCTCGGGCCTTTCCTCGGATCGATCTTCCGGCCGGGAATGCGACCTTGGCTCCGCGCCAGCTTCATGCCAGCGATCGTGTTCTCGCTGATGACTTCCCGCTCCATCTCGACGGCCGCGCACATGATGCGAAAAGCGAAACGGCCCATCGTGGTGTCGAGCTGGAAATTCTCCTGCTTGCTCAGAAAGTCGATTTTGGCTTCGCTCAACTTGGCGACGTTCGCGATCAGGTCCGGGAAGGATCTTCCAAATCGACTGAGGCGCCACACCAGCACGCCGGTGAAGTCGCGGCGGCCTTTTTCCGCGTCGAGCAACAACCGATTCAGTTCAGGACGCACGACCCCTTTTTTCCCGGAGAGTCCGCGATCGACATATTCCTCCACGATCGTGTGATTGTGCGCGGAGCACCATTCGCGAAGTTCCCTCAACTGCACTTCAGGATCTTGCCCACGAAACTCGTGACCCGCGTAGGGATGAAGAGCCGGCTTCTTGCCGCAGGTCTCGCACTTGTCGGTGGATACGCGGGCGTAGATGACGAGTTTCATCGCGGATTCCTCGCCACGATCTGCTCGCAAGCCCTGTCGTAGTGCAGCGCGATCCGCTTGCAGTCCGGTGGCGAGGCCTGGTCGCAGCCCACCATCTGGGCGGAGGCGTGGCACTCTTTACCGACGAAGTAGGTGATGCCGCCCGGGCGTGCCGGACGAGGGGCGCAGGCACAGAGCATCGGCAGCCACAAAATCGGGAGAAAAATGGTAAGAGTTTTCATGCGCTAGCTCCCGGCTCCTGCTCCCACTGCGCCGGAACTGCTTGCTGCTTCCACTTCAGCCCGCACACTCGACAGCGCTTGTCCGCCCAGCGTCCGCTGATCATGTGATAGAGGTGGGCTTCCCAGTGCTCGATCTGCAAATTGTAGGCACCTGCCATTGACTCAGCGTGAGGCGGGATCGGTGTGGTCGTGCATGAAGTCAGTGATCTTGTGGACGTAATCTTTGGCCAGGGACTCGTTGCCGGTTTCGATGGCCGACATCAGCATTTGCAGGAGTTCGGCCAGAGTGTGGGCTTGCGCCTTGGTCAGCACGTCGCTTTCAGTGGACCATACCTTTCACCGCGTAGGGCAATAAGAACTTGATGATGCCGCCGATCGCCGCCCAGCTCACGCCCAGACACCAGAGCAGCCACTTCAGCCAGCGCTTCAGCGCTTTGATTTCTTCGTTGGCCGCAACCAGTGTGGCTAGGGCCTGGTCGAGGTTGGCGATGAGGACCCGATTGACGGAGTGCGCCTTATTCAGGCTCTTGACGATTTCCGCGTGATTGGGGTCCGCCCAGTTTTTCCGGTCCGCCGTCTGCTGGTAGAGGCCGCTCAGGCCTGAGTCCGGTTCCAACTTCTGATCCCTCAAAAACCACCATCCCCAAAATGATCAGCATTTCGTCCGAACACCCGCGGCCATTCACCGCAGCTCGCAAAAACGCCATTTCGACTCGCTGACGACACCATTCGAGAAACGACACGCATCACGCCTGTGCCAGAAATTCCAGGTCGCAGAAACGGGCGAAGGCGCGGGCGCGCACGACGAGACAGCTTCGGCTCTCCCGCGTGGCGAAACTTTTTACCGGGTCGTCGAATTGACTGTGGCCGACTTCGAGGGGAGGAAGGGAGGAACGGAAGCGGAGATTGCGGAACTGCTCGGGCCGGGCGCGTTCAAGCCGTTGGCCCGAGTACAGGAAATCGCGGCACCAGATACCGCGCGCGTGATTGTTGGGGTCGATCCAGTCAGCGCGGCCGGCTTCGACTTCGGCGGCTCCGTAGCTTTCGCTTTTACGCTGGTTGGGACGGTCAATGGCGGGATTGGACCCGCGAGCAAACACAGGAATTCTCATGGATGGGTTGACGCAATTGGCAGCGCTTTATGGCGGCGCGCGGCGCTAGGACCCTGACCTGGCGGTCGAGAGCTACTGTAAGGGCAAGATGCGCGGGCCACGAAGTTACGAAAGTGCTAGGCACCTGCGGGAAGTGGATTCTAGAGGGTTTTCCTGATAGGACGAAAACAGAAGCCATGAGACTCATAGTTGTCGGATCGCAGCATGCGAATTGAACACTCACCCTTACGCGCACGAATGCTTTCAGCCTGCAGGGGCAGGGTTTAATCCCGCCACGGATTGCCCGGCTTGCCGGTGGGTAGAGGAGCAGGACCGAGTTCGCGCTGAAGTTCGCAGGCCCGCACGCAGGAAATCAGTACAGAAAGTGAGCCGGGTTCGGGTTACTTCGGTTTCGCTGGAATTGGCTAGCGCTTCGGCTCCGGCTCAGTAGGCAAGTGCTGATTGGTGGGGATCGCGACCGCGGGCATCAGTGGCAAGCTGGGAGTGGGGGAGGGGAACAGCTTCCAGAAGGCCTTGGAAATTTCCTCAACTTCACTGCTCATGGAGTCGGAATTGTAGCAGTCGTCGCACATCTCGGACTGTTCAATTTTGCACGCTGGGCCGCTCCGTGCCTCGGCGCAGGGCTTGTCTGCGGGCTTCTTTCTCTTCGAGGATGCAGTTGATTTCGCGGACCAGTTCGTAAAGCCGCTCGCGATTCTGTTCGTGGGCGGCTTGCTCACAGAGAAGTCGCAGGTGTGCGTCTTCCATGGGCATAAACTTTGAGTGAAGTTATAAGCCGGAGTCAGAGGGAATGTCGGTCCGGTGGCGTACGTTTCCCTGCTTCGCGCTAGTGGTTCACGCAAAGAGCGGGCGTCCGCGAACAATCCGTCATGTTCACATTTACAGTGGAGGACCGCGGAGTCAGCAGGGAACGCAAGAGCATCATTCGCACCTGTCGCCGTTCCGCATCGGGATCAGGCCGCGCGGTTTGCTGAACGATGACAGGCGTCGAAGCGCCATGATTCTCGGCTACCTTCCAGAGATGATCGTTTTCCGCTTTCAATCGCTGGTTTTCCTCGCCCAACTGACGCAGCAACTGAAGTAGCTCACCATAACGCACTGGCGATACCCCGTCTTCGTTTACGGATTTCGCAATCGAGGGGATTGGGATGAAAACGATCTTCTGTTGCCTATCGACCGCAACCAGCATTCCCGGTCCTTGCGGTGGGACTAGAAGCAAGGTGTAAGACGAGTATTCGACGCCCGGTTGAGTTGCGGTTTGCGCTGCGAGAGCAGCGGACATAAAAAGCACGGCCACGAAGTAACGCATGGAATTTGTCCTCCGATTACGCGCTTGCCCCAGCCTTCTTCTGTTTCGCCCATCTCGCCTTTGAAGCTTTGCGGGCCGCTTCCTTGCGCTGCTCGGGGGACATGTTCTTAGCGCGAGTCTTTCCGCCCTGCTTCCCGAATCGTGCGAAATAGTCGCGAATCTCGGCCTTAGTAGCCATTGGAGTGACATTAGCACTTTCGTACCGGGTAGGCAAGAATTATCTTGACAAGCGTAGGGGGTACGGATAGGATTGCAGCTGTAGACGGGCAGGCCGGGTGTTACTAGCACCCGACCTTCCCTAACCAAAGCAAGCGTCACAGGAGGGCGCTCACCGTGGCTGCACAGCATCTTACATCCCTTTCCTCCCCGAACTTTCCACAGGTATTCGCGGCGCTAATTGACCGGGAGATCACCCGCGTCTCCCAGCTCCTCGCCCAGTCCCAACTCACCCAGTGCTTCTTCGAGGACGAGTATTGCGACTGCCGCGAGCGGGCCACCGTTCACCATCTCGCGTCCGAGCAGGAATTCTGCCTCCGGCACTTTCAGGCGGTGGAACGTGGCTAATCTCGCCTGGATTTTAATTTCGCTCCCGTTTGTCCTGGCATTGCTGATCGGACTGGTTGTGGCTTTCGCCGACTGCGCCACCAAAGCCAAGGAGGATGACCGTGGCTGACACTCTCCGCGACTCCATCGTCCGCGCTATCGTCCACCTCAACTTCAACGAACCGGAGCAGGCGCTCGAAGTGCTTCTGGTCGCGCTCACCGATTTCAACTTCGCACAAGGAAAGGAAAACTCGAATGGCAACGCAATCGCAGCCGCTTAGTTCCGCAAGCTTTACTCAGCAAGCCCACCATCTCGCACTGAAGCCTCCGAGCGAGGCTACGGAGACGTACTCACCCATGAACCTGCTCTCAATCGCACTCCAGAACAATGCCGCTATCGACGTCATCGAGCGGCTGGCCGCATTGCAAGAAAAAATCATGTTGCGCGACGCTGAGATCCAATTCAACGACGCTCTCAGCCGCGTGCAGGCCGAAGTGAAGCGGGTTGCGCCCGATCTGCAAAATCCGCAGACCAGCAGCCGCTATGCCTCCTACGCCGCTATCGACCGGGTGATTCGCCCGATCTACACGCGGGAAGGGATGAGCTTGTCGTTCTCGCACGCGGACTGTCCGAAGTCTGATCATGTCCGCGTGATCTGCTACGCCTCGCTCGGAGCCTACACCCGGCCCTACCAGATCGACATGCCCGCCGACGGCAAAGGAGCAAAGGGCGGGGACGTGATGACCAAGACCCACGCCACGGCCGCGGCCGATTCCTACGCCAAGCGGTACCTGATCAAAGACATTTTCAACGTTGCCATCGGAGAAGCGGACAATGACGGGAATTCTGCTCCGGCTGGCCTCGATGACGAACGCACCAACCAACTGGGAACGGCCATCGCCCGATCCGCGTCGCTCGACGAACTTCGCAAGGTTTACTTTGCCGCTTACCGCGAAGCGGAAGCCGCGAGCGACCGCACCGCCATGCAACTATTCATCAACACGGCGAAGGCGAGAAAGGCGGAACTGCGATGACCCCGCTCGAACTCTCTCTTCTCGAACAGGGAAGCCCGGAATGGAAGCAGGCGCGCGTTGGTCTCGTTACCGCTTCCCGCTCTGGCGAACTGATCTCGACCACCAAGCGCGGCGAATCGGCAGCGCGGCGCAACTATCGGACGGAACTGGTCTGCGAAATTCTCACCGGGCAGCCCTACCCGAGATACGTCTCAGCAGAAATGCAGTGGGGCAGCGAGCAGGAGCCGTTCGCGCGTGCGGCCTACGAACTGGATCGCGACGTCCTGGTCGAGCAGTGCGGCTTCGTCCTTCACCCGGAAATTTCCCGCTTCGGTTGCTCTCCTGATGGCCTGGTCGGATCGGACGGCTTGCTGCAGATCAAATGCCCGAACACTTCCACGCACTTAACCTGGATGATGGGGCAGGCGGTTCCGGTCGAGCACAAAGCCCAAATGCTCGCGGAAATGGCTTGTACGGGCCGCGCCTGGTGCGACTTCGTGAGCTACGACCCCCGGCTCCCGGCACACTTGCAACTTTTCATTCAGCGCTTCGACCGGGACGAGCAGGCCGTGGCCAACCTGGAAGCCGCCGTGGTTCACTTCAACTCGGAGATCGCAAACTACATGTCGCAACTCCCCGGCGGGCCGCAGCTCGTGGTCGAGACGCTGGACAAGGCCGCGGTGGACGAGAGGGACTGGTACTAGATCGGAAGCGGGATACAAGAATTTTCTTATACGAGGAGCGCCACATGTTTCGTAGCACAGCCCAGCAGTGTCAGGCAATCCGCATCTTGCTCCACTCCCTCCGTCTCGATCATCTCTGGACCGAGAAAGGCCCGACGAAACGCGCCGTCGAGTGGCTGGAAAGTTCACCGCTTTCATCCGGAGAACAGGTCATGCTGCGCTGCGCCTTCGATTTCTGGAACGGCGAAGGCAAAGTCACACTCTATCGCGACTTGCTGGGCGTTCTCGATTCACAGCGCCTCGAAACCGTACTCACTCTCGCGCTGGCCGCAAATTCCGGCGAGGCAGCCGTGGACAACTGGATCACCATCAATGGAGCGTACACCGGATTGAATGATGATCCCGCGCACCCGTGAAAGGAGAAGTCCTCTTGAACAGAAAAACACTAAAAGGAATTCGCAACGTAACCCTCGGAGTGCTCCAAATTGGCATCGCGCAGACCGTGCCCGCCCGGATGCATTGGCTTTTCTATCTCGTAGGGGGCTTCTGTTTTGCAACTGGAATCGCGTGGATCATTCTCGGCAAAACCCATGAATCGTAGAAGGCCCATCCCGCGCACCCGTGAAAGGAGAAGTCATGCCGGACGTAGCAGATACGAATTTGAACTTACTGCGTGAGTCAACGCAGAACATGAACGTAGAGGAGAGCTACGAATTTGAAAGCTACTTCATCGGCGCTCTGGCCGTTCTGGTTTCTCGTAAGGATTGGAGAGAGGCCATCAACTCCGCGCACAGATGCTGGGCGGATGCGCAGTCACGGAGGAAATCATGATTACCTGCCCATTTTTGCGGTGAGAACGATTTTGATCTCATCGGCCTGAAGGCTCACTTACTGAACGGTGACTGCGAGGAGTTTGCACATACGCTCTCACCGTTGGAAGAAATCCGCCAACGCGAACAACAATCCGATGCCGGAAGTTGGGGAGTATACCAGCACATCAAAAACCGCAAGCCATGAGACGCCGCCACCCTTTCTTGACCTGGACTGCCTTGCGGAGCGCAAACAGCGGGACTTCCTCTTTGCACTTGCCGAGCGCGACCCGGCGCCAGTACACGTCGATCTCGTGGGTTCGTCCGTAGCCCGGAACGTTGCGCTCGATGATTTGCTTTTTGCGCCAGAGAATCATCTCCGCTTTGTACTTATCGACCGCATCTGAGTTCAGCGGCTCGATGTCGAGGCAGGCCAGTACCTCTCCGAGCTTTCCGGGGAGGTTCAGCTTGCGGCGGAGGACGCTATAGCCGAACATCAACTCCGCTTCCTTCGCAAGCTGGTTTTCGCCTTCGCCTTCGTCGGCCAGCGCGACTCCGAAACGCGGGATCAGCTTGCGGTCCGGTTCGGAGCGCGGAGACTTCGACAAGTCCTCAAGAGGAACGAGTCCGTCGAATCCCAAATCGAACGAGACGGAACGCATGCGAACGATTTCCTCCATTTGCTGCTGGTATCTTCGCATGTCCACATCTGAGACCTTCTCCGCCTCGTCAAGAAAAACCTGCCGCGCCACATCGTACCGCCGTGGAAATCGAATCGCCGCCATCGCTTTCGCCTCCTGAATGAATTTAAGGATACCAGCACTCGTCAAATCGACTTCTTCTCCTCCACCTGGTACGCCTTCCACATTTCGGCAATCTGCTCGTCGCTATAAATCCATCCAATTGCGTTGTCTTCCGCCCACCATAGAAACGCGATGTATCGAATAGTTTTCTCGGAAGGACTCGGACTCACTTCGATTCTCCCACCTGGTAGGGCGTGTAGTTGGGGTTCCCAGAGTTCGGAACCTGATACCGAGTCCACTTCGGATTTCCCTCGTTCAACCTGTTTTCTAATTGAAGAATCCACATCGTGTCCGGCCATCGCGCAATCAGTGCAGTACGGAAAATTTCACGCAAGCGGCTAAAGTCTTCCTGGCTCATGGTGAGGATCACGTGGTCGTTCTCTTCGTGGTAGCTCATTGGGTCTCACGCTCGACCGACTTTTGGAACAGATTGACTATATCCTTGAGCATTTCAACTCGGTGCGGATTGCTTGACGCTCTCGGCGAGAAAAATGATTCGAGTTTTATGTCACCGGCAGCAGCCTGCACTCGGTTAAGGCCGACTGCACACAAGACACTGAAGTCGTACTGATCAGCTAGCCAGCACAGATTAAGAAAAGCACGCTTCACCGGCTCCGGCCAGTCCTTGGTGTCTGCGCCGTTTTCGACGATGATCTTCGATTCGCTCATGGCCACCTCTCCTCGTCCTTGATCTCCTTGGATGCCTTCAACGTCTCATACTCCAGATCCATCCACCATTGATCGGCCCGGGTCTGTCCCGCTTCGAATCCGGCCAGATAGCCTTCGTCTCGTCCGCGTTGGTAGCCGCGAGCATGAGACGCGATGATTGTGCCGGCGGTCCAGGCCAACTCCGCGATTCCCAGACAGATGGCTCCGAGTAAGTAGCGGTTCACGCCGTCACCTTCGATTCGCACGGGCAGAACTTGCCTTCGCCTAAATATTTCTTACACTCTGTCCGGCCTTCGTGGACATGGCGGCAGTCCGGGCAGAGAGGATCCGGGACTGGATCAGGAAGTCGTGCGGCTTCAGCCAGTTCCCGCAGCCAAACTGTGACGTTCGCTACCTCTCCGGCGTGATCGGCGAGGAAGTGCAGGAACACGGGCATGGATTGCGGCCCACAAGCGCGGTACTTGGCGATGAGTTCGGCGGCCTTCATGACACGTCCTCCCATAACCCTTTCTGCTTCGCCCTGTGCTCCCCTTGTAAGGGATGCTCACGAAACCAACTCAGGCATGCAACGTAAGCCTGCTCAAACTTGTCCGAAAAGTTCTGATGCCACCGCCACTCGAAGCGCTTGCGGCAGCTCGGCGAGGCACCATTGACAGAACGCCATAAACGGACGCTTCTTGCGTCCGCAGCCGTGGCAAGCGTTGCCGGCGAAGATGGCGAAGATGTCAGAGGACTCCATCTAGGCCTTTTCTTTGAGTCGAAGAAACGCGCTGCGGTCGTAAAAAGCTGCCTTGTAAAAAATGGAGCCGCGTTTCACGCCCTTGTCGTCGAGCAGATCGCTCCACATGGAATGATCCGTCGCCTTCTTCCTCCAGCCCTTCGGTAGCGTGACATTGACGAACAGATCATCAGCGTCTTCGCCAAAGACGAAGCCGAGTGCTTCCAGTTGTTCGCGCGGACAATCGCGCGGCAGTAAATCTCGCGTTCCGACAAGAGCAGCCTGTCCCGCAGCCTCTTGCAATTCAATGCCACCGGGTGTCTGGGCGACAATCGCGTTCTCTACGTCGCCGCGCATTAAAGCTGACAGTGCGGCAGGATTCCATTTCTCATCATCATCTTCCTTTTTCACGCCGCCTTCCTTTCCGTGCTGGGCTCTTCCCGCCGTGAAAGCAGTAATGACCAGGGCCACTGATAGCGCAGCTTGGGGTTGTAGGACTCGGATTTTAGTTGGGAGTGGATGGAGAGTTCGTGCGAGTAGGGACGTTGCGGACAGCGACAAGTCAGAGGAACGGGCGGAGCGTGATGCAGTGCGAAATGCAAGAGACACTCCTCTGATCCGCACGTCGCGACAATCATCTCCGGGTCCGCGCCGAGAACGGTGAAGGGAACTCCGCACACAACGCAGTGACGGTCGTAGGTCCACTGAATTTCCTTCGCCGCGAATTCGTGCTGCCCATCGTGGAACGCATCGAGGACGCAGCGCGGATAGTCACAGGGAACTGGCGGGCCGGAGAAGTCGAGGGCGAAGGCGGCGCTCATACAAATGCCCTCAAGTTGAAGCTGACAATCACATCTGCCGCGCGGATCGGAAAGCCGGAGCGCTTCAACTCACCCTCGACTTCATAGACCGGAACGCCGAAGGTCGCTGCCATTCGCCCGACCAGCCGCGCCCGCGATCCGAGAGGCATCGCAGTCAAATCGAGCATGTAAACTTCCACGTCTTTCTCTGGTCCGAGCGCGACCTTGACGGACGCGGAACTCTTGAGCGGAACTTTGTCGCTGCCGAGAGTGTCGTGCCATGTGTTGTAGTTCGGCCCACGCGGATTGAGAATTGCGGACCACATTTCTGCGCTCATGCGTACCTCCGTACTTTCCGGGGCGGGCTTGTTGCCCACGACTCCGCTGGCCCGATTTCTGTCGCTTAAAAGGGCTAACTGCCCGCCCCCGGAACTTGGTTGGCCGATTCGCGCTTTATTGGTCCCTTCGACCGCGCGTTTCTCGCGATCCAGTTTGCGCTTCATCGACCAGAGCAAAGCCTCATCGAGCTTCGTGATGATGACGGCGTTCTCGCGACAGGGAAACGCTTTATTTTGCCCACGCGATTACGTCATCGATCTGGCAGCCGTTGACGCCGAACTCCAAAGATCGAAGGCTTCAACTTGATTGGTCCGGATTGAATTTGAAAACTGACGGTTGAAATCTGCCCGTGAACTTGCGGCCAACCCGACTCCGAAATAAATTTATTCTCTTCCACATTGACCTACTTTCTCTCTGTTTGCGGGCAGAGACCCGTTCTAAGAAAATCACCATCACGATCCCCGGCAGAATTCCAGTCATGGTCCCAGACTTGAGGATCAAATAGGCGAAGAGGGGGAGGTTCGAGAGGAAGGAGTGCATCAGGAAGCCTCCGCGCAAACTGGCTTGAAGCAGCGGGCGATGTGCTGGGCCAGAGGGAATGGGATTTTCGCGATTTCAGCAGAAGCCTTTTTTCGCGCGAGCGAATTGCTGCTCGTGTAGCGATTTGCCGAGCCGCGTCCTGCCGCTTTCGCTTGCGCTTCGGCTCTCTGCTCTAGCAGTTGCATTCGCCAGTGCGGACTGACTTTCCCGTTCCGCTTGAATTCGTTCCAATCATTGCCCGATACTTTGACAAAATCTTTCTGTCCGAGCGCGGCGACGATAGCGAACTCCTGATCGTGGCCATGGAAGCTCGGCGAAGGAATCCCGAACTTCTCAGGAAAATGAAAGTTGCGGCCAAGTCGTTTCTGCGATCGAGTAATCGGCATCAGCGCCGGAACATCGCCCCAGAGAAAATAACTGCCAAAGTGCCAGCGGGCCCTACCTACCCACTTCTGCGCTCCCCGTACGTTCTCCACGATCATCGGAATGTATCGGCCAGCCGCTTCGCAGGCTTCGCGCTGGATACGGAACTGCGCTTGAAACAATTCCATTCCGAGATACGGAGGCGGCAACGCTTTCGCCCGCTTCCGAGGCATCGCCCGATACGAAAATTCCTGACAGGGAGACGAGCCGACGATCACCGCCGCGTCTTGGAACTCTGAGCCGTGCAGCGAGCGCACATCGCGCAAGATCAAATCACAGCCTTCCGGTCGAGATTGCCCAATCATTTCGCACACATCCACGATGTCGTAGCCGACGCAGTGGAATCCCTCTGAGACGAAGCCTTCGCCCCAACCATGAAGGCCCGCGTAAAGTTCAATCGCCAGGGGTCGCGCCATCACGCCGCCTCCGAATTCGTCCGCGAGAAGGGAATCACTCTCTCTTCCCCACATCCCAGACAGCAGCCCATCAGACCGTCGAAGGTTTCCCAGCCCGCGCAAAAAATCTGTTCGCAGTCGCAGATTTCACAGAAGCGCATGTCTTGCTTGGGAACTTCGAGAGCGGCGAGGCCTCCCGCGAGTACGTCGCCGCTCTCGCGGCCGACTGAGGACGACGGGGGCTGGAGCAACTCAGTTTTGGGGTATGATGCATTTGAACCTGGCATTCGTTTTTTCCCTTTCGTGGTGGATTGGGTGAAAACTAGTTTCGAGCGCGGCGCGGGGTCGAGTCCGCGCCGTTTGCTTTTCTACGAGAACTCGTTGTCGCTGTGTTCGCGATAGCGCGCAATCTCTGCCAGCTCCTTGTTGCGCCGCGATTGAATTTGCTCTTCCGTCAACTGGATTGCGGGCAGAGCCATCGCCGCCCGCAGCATTCGATGCTTAAATTGCCGCTCCCTCTCCTCGCTTTCGGGCTTGGCTTCGTCCGCGATTTGTTTTAGCAACTTCATCGTTTCACCGAAGCTAAGAACTTCGCCGCGCTTCCTGGCTTCCTCCAGTAAAAACTCTTGATCCATCTGCGCTCGCAGCGCCGATTGTTCTCGTTGTCCGCGCTGCCACTCGATGGTCAGTTTGCGGATATCTGAGATCGCAGGGAAAAACGGAGATCGATCCCGCCACACTTGAAATGCCCATTGCAGCGCCTCCGGCGACTCCCTCGAAAAAACGCGGAAGAATTCTGCGCTCAGAGCATCTTCCGGCTCACTCTTCGCGTTCAGGGCCGTCAGGTGCATCTGGACTGCGAGCGTCTGCTCCCTGACTTTCGCGATATCGAGCGAGGCCCTCAAGGATGTTTCTCTTGCTACGCTCAGCCCGTTCTGCGCCTGCGGATTGTCTTTGTCCGCCATTCGTCCTCCACTTGGCATCGCGGAAATAGAACCGCGTGATCGCAATTCCGGCGCGCTGGTCGCGCCTCACGCATTCCGAAATCGACTTGGCCGCATCGTCGATGGAAAGGCCCGCAAAGCGCGCTTCGGCCACGACCGCGCTGATGATGTAAGGCCGGACGCCATCATCGGGTAGACCGCACTGATCGACGAGCAGCGTCGCGGCTGCCTGCGCTCGATCAGTGATCTGGGTATTCACGACGGTGCGCGGTCGCGTCGTGTCGCGGTGCGCATGCTCTGCCGCTGGTTGTTTAACGGGCGCCTGTTGGACGGAGATCTCCGCGATGCCCTTCGGAGAATGCCTCGCCCGCAGCTCGCGGATCTCGCGCACCTGGCGGCAGGGCGGCGTGTTCTCGAATTTCTGCACGTCGATCACGTCGGTGAAGGTGCGACGGAACTCTCGCGCATCGAATCCGTTGCCCTTGTGTGGGCATTTGGGGCACTGCCGCGAGTCGCGCGCGGCTCCGCACTTCGGGCAATTGAGCCACGAATTCATGTCGCGGACTTTGCGCCAGTAGCCGTCTCTTCTCGCCCGCTGAATGCGGCGCTGAACGGTGGAGCGCCACAGGCCGGCTTTATCCTGAAGCTTTTTGATCGAGACCGCGATGATGGGAGTGACCGGGCCTTGAGACTTTGGCCAGCGGCCGCGCACCTCAAGCGCATCCAGCGTGAGCTGCCGGACATGCGCCGGAGCGCCGGAATCTGCGATTACAACGAGTAATTCCTCATAGGAGTACTCGCCCCTTTTTCCGCTAGAAGGTGCGTCCGGGTTGGGGTATAGTGCGTTTATCGATGGTGCTGCCATAGGCACACTGATCGTTTGATCGCGGAGATCATTGCTGTTTGCGGCGCAAGAGTTTACGGCTCTTGCGTCGTTCGTTTTTTCAAACCAGAGCTTGACTGACTGCGCCGGTTTCTTCGGCGGCGCTTCCGATAAAGGCCCAAGCGCATTCCTTCGCGCCTGAATCGCGGGCCAAACTTTTTCTGGATGAAGGCCGAGAACCGCGTAGCTCGCCAGTACATGCGGGGAGCACAGAACGGCTTCGCCGCGTGCGGCAGAGGCG
>WNGK01001275.1_pt1 | contig 27056 bp, 29 predicted proteins | sample 5400601 | NCBI WGS metagenome assembly WNGK01 (sample SAMN13153376, study PRJNA577476) | soil metagenome | isolation source: 60 cm soil or saprolite under Garry oak tree replicate 1 | place: USA:California | collected 2016-06-15
GGTGCCGACGGCTTCGCGGGCGAGGGCGCCCGCGCCACACCACCGGCTCCGTTCTCGATTGTGAAGATAACCTGGCCAACCTGGATTTTCTCGCCCTGCTTGACCAGAACGTCCTTGACCTTGCCGCTCACGGACGACGGCACTTCGACGACCGCCTTATCGGTCTCGAGTTCCATCACCGGCTGGCCTTCCGAGACGGTCGCACCGGGTGCAACCATCAATCGCACAAGGTCGCCCTGATGAACATTTTCTCCAAGCTCGGGCAGCTTAAATTCTGTCACGCAAGATCTCCAGTTGTGACTAGGAATAAGTGGCTAGAATTGCAGGCCTACCAGCCACTGATCACTGACCACTATTAGCTAATTGCCGGATTTGCTTTCTCGGGATTGATTCCGAGGTCTTTGATTGCCTGGTTGACGGTCTTGGATTCGATCTTTTTCTCTCGGGCCAGTGCATGCAGGGTCGCGAGGACAATGTGCTTCGCATCAACTTCGAAGAAGTCACGCAACGAAGCCCGGCCCTCGCTGCGGCCGAAGCCGTCCGTGCCAAGCGAGATCAATGGACGCGGCATCCATTGCCCAATCGATTCCGGTAGCACTTTCATGTAATCGGAAGCCGCGACCAGAACGCCTTGCGTGTCCTTCAGACGCTCGGAGACGTATGGCACTTTCGGCGCCTGTCCCGGGTGCAGCATGTTCCAGCGTTCGTAATCGTTGCCCTCGCGATACAGCTCTTTATAGCTGGTTACGCTCCAGACGTCGGCCGCCACGCCGTATTTTTCAAGGATCTCCTGCGCCTTGAGCACTTCGAACATGATCGCGCCGCTGCCAAAAAGCTGTGCTCGCAGCTTTGCATCTGTCTTTTGCGAAGTTTTAAAGCGATACATCCCTTTCAGGATGCCTTCACGCACGCCATCGCCATCAGGCATGGCGGGCATCGGAAGCGGTTCATTCCCGACGGTCAAGTAATAAAAGATAGATTCCTGGTTCACATACATGCGCCGGATGCCTTCCTGAATGATGACAGCAATTTCGAAGGCAAACGCCGGATCATAAGCCAACAGATTCGGGACCGAGAGCGCCAGCACGTGACTGTGTCCGTCCTGGTGTTGCAGTCCTTCGCCCGCAAGCGTTGTCCGTCCGGCAGTGCCTCCCAGTAGGAAGCCTCTAGCGCGCATATCTGCTGCAGCCCAGATCAGGTCGCCAATGCGCTGGAAGCCGAACATGGAGTAATAAATGAAAAACGGGATCGTATTGATCCCGTGGTTCGAATAGGCGGTTCCGGCGGCAATAAACGAGCTGATCGAACCGGCTTCAGTGATTCCTTCTTCCAGAATCTGGCCGTCTTTCGCTTCCTTGTAATAGAGGAGCGTGTCCATGTCGACCGGCTCATACAGTTGGCCCACGCTGGAGTAAATTCCGACCTGCCGGAATAGCGCTTCCATACCAAAGGTGCGGGCTTCGTCAGGGATGATGGGTACAATCAGCTTGCCAATTTCGGGATCACGCAACAGCTTCGCCAGGAGCCGCACGAAGACCATTGTGGTTGAGGCTTCGCGGCCCTCGGTTCCTTTATAAAACTCCTCAAAGTGCGATTCGGAAACTTGCTTGATCGGCTTGGAACGAACTTTGCGCTCCGGCATGTAACCGCCGAGCTGTTTCCGGCGTTCCTGCATGTAGCGGATCTCTGGGCTCTCGTCTGCAGGCCGGTAAAAAGGCGCGCCATGCAGCTCTTCGTCCGAAAGAGGAATACCGAAACGCGAGCGGAACATCCGTAGCTCGTCGTCGTTGAGCTTCTTCTGCTGATGCGTAATGTTCTTGCCTTCGCCCGCTTCGCCAAGGCCATATCCCTTAATCGTCTTTGCCAAGACCAGCGTGGGTGCGCCCGTGTGCTCAACTGCGGACTTGTACGCTGCGTGAACTTTGATGGGATCGTGTCCGCCCAGCCGCAGACGCGAAAGCTGCTCGTCCGAAAGATGCTCCACCATCCGCAGCAGGCGCGGATCGCTGCCAAAGAGATTCTGGCGGAAGTAGGCGCCGCTCTCCACGAAAAATTTCTGATACTGACCATCGGTGATTTCGCCTAGGCGTCTGACCAGCAGACCGTCGCGATCATTTTGAATGAGGCTGTCCCAGTCACTGCCCCAAATGACTTTGATTACGTTCCATCCAGCACCGCGGAAAATGGCCTCGAGTTCCTGAATGATCTTCCCGTTACCACGTACCGGCCCGTCGAGCCGCTGCAGGTTGCAATTGATGACCCAGATCAGGTTGTCGAGCTTCTCGCGCGAAGCCAGGGTGATAGATCCCAAAGACTCCGGCTCATCCATCTCGCCATCGCCTAGGAAAGCCCAAACCTTGCCGCCGGCAGTGGTTTTCAGCCCGCGATTCTCCAGATACTTGATGAATCGCGCGTGATAAATAGACTGAATCGGGCCCAGCCCCATGCTGACCGTTGGAAATTCCCAAAATTCCGGCATCAGCCAGGGATGCGGATAAGAAGAAAGCCCTCCGCCAGGCTTCAGTTCCCGGCGAAAATTCTCCAGCTTCTCTTTTGGTAGTCGGCCTTCGAGAAACGCGCGCGAGTACATTCCCGGCGCGGCGTGTCCCTGGAAATAAACAATGTCGCGGTCGCCTGTTTCCGTGCGCGCGCGAAGGAAATGATTGAACGCTACTTCATATAGGGTCGCCGCCGAAGCGTAAGTCGAAATGTGCCCGCCGATACCGGTTTCTTCCTTGTTGGCCCGGACCACCATTGCCATCGCATTCCAACGCACCAGGCTCTTGATCCGCCGCTCCATTTCCTGGCTTCCAGGGAACGGCGCCTGTTGGCGAACCGGAATTGTGTTCTGGTACGGGGTAGTCGCGGTGAAGGGAAGATTAACTCCGGCGGCACGGCGGGCATGCAACGAAAGCTGCTGCAACAGGCGCCCGGCACGCTCAGGGCCGCCGCGGGCGAGCACGTAATCGAGCGAATCCAGCCACTCGCGGGTCTCCAGCACCTCCAGTCCGTCGTTATTCCTCGAAGCTGCTGCAGTTTGCTGGGGTTCTTGCAATACCGGGGTCTGTGCCAAGTCTGCCTTCTCCACGTTGCTGATGGGAACCTTTCATCATAAAAGATTCCCGAGATTTTTGCTGATGGGGCGCGAAACCTGATTTTCTTTGAATTTGCGCCGGGATGACATTCGCGATCATCCAAAAGTAGAATCAGGCAAAGACAGGATCAGGAGATACCACCATGACCAAGAAAACTGCCTCTGGAAATCACCACCCACTCTCCGCCGAGCCGCGCGTACATCAGCACGGGCGCGAGATTCAGCCCTACGGCACCGTAACCCATGCCTTTCATCTCGAACTCGAAGAGCCAGTTCGTTTAGAGATGACGGAACAGCTCAATCAACTTCTTGCCGACACAATGACGCTGCGCGATCTGTATAAGAAATCGCACTGGCAAGTCGCCGGCCCTACTTTCTATCAACTCCATCTTTTGTTCGATAAGCATTTCGATGAGCAAGTCGAAGTTGTGGACACGATTGCCGAGCGTATTCAGCTGCTGGGTGGACTTGCAATCGCAATGGCGCACGATGTCGCCGAGACCACCCGCATCGAACGCCCGCCCCGCGGCAGGGAAGAAGTTCCCGTCACAATCTCGCGCCTGCTGGATGCGCACCAGATCATCATTCGCCACTGCCGCGAACTGGCAGAACGCGCGGACAAACTGGGAGATCAGGGAACTAACGACATGGTCGTGAGTGACGTGCTTCGCGCTAACGAATTGCAGGCCTGGTTTCTGAGTGAACACCTGGTCAGCACTCCGCTTGTGCATGCCGGCGAGGAACCTGCGCAAGCTGCGGATTGAAGTTTCCCCGGGCAAAGAAGATTGGGGAACTCTGACCTGAGCTGCAGGTAGAGCCGAAGCGCGAATACTTTAGTCTGTGTCAACGCCTCCGCAACTACGTACATCAAACCATTGGACAAAGGCAGCTCAGGCAGGTGAATATGGCGCGCGCAGCTTCGGCCAGTCCGATTTTCCCAGAGAGAAACGAGCCAATTTCCTGGCCCCAGTCGCGTGCAGAACTGGAAAAAAGTGAGGGCGCAACTTTCTCTCGCGACATGTGGTCAGTATTCACGATTGGGAAGCCGCTCATAGGTGTGACAGCCAGAGCCATACACCGCGTGCGCAAAGCAGCATTCGAACGTCCGCTTTATTTGGTCGGCGGAGTCGCAGTCGCTTCCTTCCTGGCTGGGATTGCTCTCCGTATCTGGAGGTCGCGCCAATATGACTAACGGGAAAATCTACGAAATGCCATCACGACCCACCCGAGATCGAGAACACGATCGCAGTCTGGGTTCGATCATTGTCGAGATTCGCGAAGAGCTGAAGGCGTTCCTGAACACCCGCCTTCAAATGATGAAATCGGAGTTCCACGAAACTGTGGCTGCTCTGCGAGTCGGATTGCCTCTCGCCCTGTTCTCGTTAGCTTTGCTGGCGATTGGTGTCCTGCTCCTGACGGGTGCGTTGGTCACCATTGTTGCCGCTGCCTTTGCGGGCAATCCTTACGCCTGGTTCTTCGCCTTTGTCATCGTCGGAGTGCTATGGCTGGCGTTGGGGACCCTGACCGCCTTTTTCGCCTACAACCAGATTCGAAGCCGGGGCGCATTTCCCAAACGTACTGTTGAAGTGCTGAAGGCCGACAAGGAGTGGTTAGAGTCGGAAGCGAGCAATATATGAGCGGACTTCCCAGTTACGACCTGGAACTCAAGGCTTCAGAGGAGCGGAAACGGCTGCATGCTTCAGTGGCAGAATTGAAGTTTCATGTGCGCGATAGTCTTGACGTCAATAAGCAGGTCCGCGAACATCTCGGAATTGCCTGTGGCGCAGCCGCTTTGCTGGGACTAGTTGTGGGCTATTCCGTCACCAGCTTTTTGTTCGGACCTAACCAACAGGAGTGTGGATTGCGGTGCTGACCAGTGCGGCCGATGTGCTCACGCGGAAACTTCCGAAATTCATCCCAGGAAATGCTCATCCCGTAGTTGATTACGCAGTGTCAGGATCGTTCTTAGCCGCTGCGACGTGGTTTTGGCGCCGCGACCGCAAAGTAGCGTTGGGCAGTCTGCTTTGCGGCGCTTCCACACTTGGTCTCGCTTTGCTGACCAGCTACCCTGGTCGGGGAAAAAGAGCCATCAGTTTCACTATGCACGGAAAGCTTGAGAATGGCCTCAGTGCGATAATTGCGACCATGCCGGAATTCCTCCGCATTGAGAACAACCGCGAAAGGAAGTATTTTCTGACCACGGCCGGAATACTTACCGTGCTATCAAATCTGACAGAATTCGAATCCCATCGCAGCCTGCGACCGCAAGCCTCCCAGCTTAGCTAAACCCGCATTCCGAATCCAGATCGTTGCACCACATCCACCCGAGGTTGTTACAGATTTGGAACAAATCCAGCAATTTCGGCTTAGAGGGGCGGTATGGCCCAGGTAAGTTGTTACCTGGGTTTCCGAACAAAATGTGTTAAATTCGCCCTTTAATTCCTGCTCTAACTTCTGAAAATTGTTATTATTAGGCCAACCGCGAGGGGGTTTTTGAAATGGTTACAGCGGGTCCGCATCTCCGCAATTTGCGTGAGAAGCTCGGACTAACAATGCGCGATGTCGAGACCGGAAGTGAGCGGCTTGCCCGCAAATATGGCAACGAAGAGTACTTTGTTCCCATCAGTCGTCTTTCCGATTTTGAAACCAAAGGCGTGATTCCCAGCATTTACCGCTTGTACTCACTTGCAGTCCTGTACCGGAGGGATTTTCGTGAATTCCTTCGCTGGTATGGAGTTGATCTGGATTTGGTCGTAGCAGACATTGAAACCTCCGCGCCCCCGCGATCGCATCTTTCCCGTGTTCTGGCCACTACCGAAATGGCTCAAGTGCCAATCAGGATGGACCCCAGCTTCGATCCGCGCAAAACCATGAATTTTGGCCGCATGGTCGAGCAGTGGGGCGCCGTGCCGCTGGTGTATCTGGAGCAATTGGCAAAAACCCCGTACACATACGGCTACATCGGGAATGAAGACCTGACTATGTATCCGATCGTGCCACCCGGCAGCTTTATTCAGGTGGATGAATCCCGCAACAAGGTTTCAGATGGCGGTTGGCGCTCTGAATACGAGCGGCCAATCTACTTTGTTGAGACTCGCGACGACCATGTCTGCTGCTGGTGTACGCTGACTCGCGAGGAGATTATCCTTCAGCCGCATCCACTTTCGCCGGTATCACCGCGCGTGCTTCGCCACAATCATGCGGAAATACTCGGCCAGGTTGTTGGGGTGGCTATGAGGCTCGGCGAGTGGCGTTCCGTTCCCGAGCCCGCTCCAGTCCCAAGAGGGCCCGCAGCACTGAACTGAGGTGCCGGGCTGAGCCCGCTCCCGGGTCTTTAGGCAGCAGCTCCCGCTGCTTTTGGGCCAATCGCTCCAAATATTCCTCTGGCCCCATGCCAGCTTCATGGCTGGACGAGGCAACGTCATCCTGAAGGTTTCTCAACGGAGTGGAGAGCACTTCGGAGACAACTGCTCGATGTGCGGAGGTAAGTGCTTTCTTTGCTGACATTTCCCCGTAAACCTTACTAAATCCCCAGTGGTCGTATTCGCCTTTTCTGCTGCGTAAGCCCGCCAGGTATTCAAGCCTCCGCAAATAACCTGAAAGAGCCTCCAGAGTAGTTCGGGACAGATCTTCCAAGGCAGATTTGAGGGTCATTTTCGTTACGTTTTCGGGAACTTTAAATAAATCGCGACATTCGTGCGGAAGCCACGTTCGTGGCCACATTATCACGGTGCAACTTCCAGTTCAACAAGGAGTTTCACGGTGAAGAAAAACTTGCTATGGCTTGCTTGCGCTCTATTCGCGTTGTTGCTAACTGCACCGGCATTCGCAGATGGGAACCCCTGGACCTCCCCCAACAAGGTCGCCCTGTCGACGGTCCTGAACGATGGGAATCCGTGGAACCCTCCCAACAAATAAGTCGCATAAATTCGTTGTGGGCTGCTGGCAAAGGCGGCTAATATTCAGTAGCCCATGCTTTTTTTGCGCTATTACTTCTGGGTTGCGCCTCACCTCCTTCTTGCAGGACTTCTTGTCGGAGTCTATCGTCGCGGGCTACAGCGGCGGCTTCCTTTTTTCATTGCCTACATATTCCTAGAACTAGCTCAATTTCTCACGCTGTTTACAATGAATTGGCTGCCGACCGCGTCCGAGAATCAATATCACTGGATACTGGTTTTCGGGCTGGGAATGAGTGTGCTGGTGAAGTTCGGAGTCATTTACGAGCTCTCGAATGAGTTGCTTCTTTCCCGGTCACCGTTAGTTGATCTATGGCGGCGCATCTTTCGATGGATCGCGGGCGTGTTGTTGCTTGTCGCCGTGTTTGCGTCCGCCAGTTTTTCGAGCACTGGCATCCATAATGTCGAAAGTATCTTTCATTTCATGGACCTGTCCTCGGCGGTTATTCAAACGGGAATCCTGCTGGCACTTTTTGTCTTCACGCGCGCCTTGCATGTGCCCTGGCGCAGTTATACATCGGGAGTGGCGCTGGGATTTGGTATCTTCTCGACTCTCGAACTCTCCACTTCGGGCTTCCGATTGGAATCTGGCAGCCGCGGCAGCGTAGTTATTGATGTAATTCAAATGGCTGCTTACCACGTGTGCGTTCTGATCTGGATAGCCTATGTGTTTCTGGCAGAGCCTTCGCCGGCTATTTCCGGGCGAGGTCTCCAAAAGGAAGAGATCGAGCTTTGGGATCAGGAACTGCAAAGGATTGTGCGACGATGATGATACCGCTGGTTTTTGCGATTGTCGGCCTTTTAGCTCTGGCTTTGATGCTGTATTTTGCTAAGGGCCATCGCCCCAAAGGGACGAATCTCGACGAACTCGCCTCGCGGCTGCAGCCGATCGATATAAACGCGTTCCGAAACTTGATTGCTACGGAAGATGAAGACTTCCTCCGTGAGCGTCTTCCCGCTTCAGAGTTCCGAAGCATTCAGCGCGAACGGAAGCTTGCCGCGGTTGAGTACATCTGGTGCGCCGCGCAAAACGCGGCCGTACTCATTCGCTTGGGAGAGGCCGCCAAACAAGATCCCGATCCCGCAGTTTCCAATGCCGCCGATAAGCTCCTGGAGAATGCCTTTCGCCTGCGACTCTACGCATTCCAAGTTGTGCCCAGACTTTATTTGAGCCTGTTCCTTCCGGGGGCCAGTCTGGCACCCTATTTTGTCGCAGACACGTATGACAACATCACCCGCCAAGTGGTTATGCTCGGCTGTCTGCAACACTCAGCGCGGGAAATGTCGAGTGCAAGCTAGGAGAGGGGAGTAGCACTCCGATTGAACGGGCTGCGAAGCCTCGGCCGTCAATGCTTGCTTAGAGCCAGGATCGCAAGCACGACGGGGAGATAAACAACGGACGCGTGCAGAAGGCGCCCGGCGAGGACCTTCGAGCCCGAGGCGGCCAGCCTGGCAGCGTGATAAAGCAGAAATCCTCCAGCCAAAACCATCGATCCCCAATAAACCGGGCCAGCCGAGACAATGACGGAGGCAACCGTGGTGCCAATCAGCGCTAGCGTGAAAGCGAGAATCTCGCCGCGCGTGAAACGCGATTCCAAGTCAAATCGCGGCAGCATGCGGTAGCCAGCGCGCGCGTAGTCGTCGCGATACATCAAAGCGATCGCGAGAAAATGAGGAAATTGCCAAAGAAACAAAACCGCAAACAGGAACATCGCCTGCGGAGTGATTGCACCGGAAGCTCCTGCCCAGCCAATCAAGGTCGGCATCGCGCCAGTGAAGGCCCCCAGCAGCGTACACAGCGGAGTGCGGCGTTTTAGCGGTGTGTAGACCAACAAATAGCTCAACAGCGTCGAGACGGCGAGCAGGGACGAGAGGGTATTAACCAGAACCGCCAGGTACAGACCACCGGCGACACTAAGAAATAACCCGAACAAGAACGCCTCAAGGGAACCGATCCTCCCAGAGGGCAGCGGACGGTTGGCCGTGCGCCGCATCTGCCCGTCCCAGGTTCTTTCCCGCCACTGATTTAGGGTTGCTGTGCCACTCGCTACCAACAGGGTGCCGACCAGAGTGTGGAAAAGTCCCAGGAAGTGGAATGATCCGCGCAAACCCAGGTAGTAACCCGCTGACGTTGTCATTAGGATCAGCAGGTTGACTTCCGGCTTCGTAAGAAGGTAGTAGTCCCGGAGTTTGAGAGGGATTCGATTCACGAAACTGGTGTGCACGGGCGGACTATTCGTCAAAGCTTTCCCGATCTTCGTCCAACAGGCTCTCGTCGATATCTTGCCGGAATTGATTGCGCTTCCGGTATGCCAGCCATGTGATCCCAACCGACATGAACATGGGCGGAACGATGAGCACTAGAATTCCATTGCGTAGCCCTGCAATAAATCGCGCTCCGCTCGCCGCTGCCTGTGCATAGCACAGGGCGCAGCTTTGGGAAAACCCTGGCACGGCAAAGAGCAGGACCGTCACAGCCAGCAACCCGCGCTTTAAGACGTTCCCCACACCCATCTCTTTCAATTTAACGTGCTTCGGCTCAGTGTGCAAAAGGCCGCATGGTCAGAAGCCGAAAGCTATCAGACCAGATCATGTTCATCATAGCAAGGACGAACACGGTTGCGGGCAGCAGAAAGAGCGCCAGATTACGCTTCTCCGACTTCATGTGCATGAAAAATGTGATTGCCAGCCCGGCCTGCAGGATGGCCAGCAGCAGCATTCGCAGAAACATCTGCGATCCGTCAATGCGCTGATAAGCAATCACGATCTGCAGCGCCGCAATAACCAGAATGCAGACATAAACCACAATGTAAGTTGCCAGCCCGCCGCTCGGTCCTTCCGAGGTTTCCATATCGCTCTCCTTCGTCTGCCTGGCTTTGCGGCGAAATCTTTAGTGCTTTACATTCAGCAGGTACACAAACGGCACTACGAACATCCACACCATATCGACAAAATGCCAGTAGAGTCCCCAGATCTCGAGATCGTAATCGTCGTAACGGCCGCGCTTATACCCGAGAGTCACGACGGTAATGGCGATACATCCCGCCACCACGTGGGTTAAGTGCAGTCCCGTGATGCTGAAGAATGCCGCGCCGAATAGTCCTGATCCCCAGGGATTCGCAAACAGCCGCAGGCCCTCGCCGATCAGGCCCAACCACTCCTTCAGGTGCAGCAGCGCGAAAATCAAACCGCCGACGACGGTGATGAAGCTCCAGGTAATCGCCTTGGACTTGTTCCCTGCCTTCGCTGCCCGAATTCCGATCAGCATGGTCAGGCTGCTGCTGACAAGGACGAAAGTCATTACGTAGGCGTTGATGACGCTAGCTGCTTCGAAAGGTTTGGGCCAATCAGTGGTGGCATTGCGAAGGTAGCCGTAAGCAAACAGAATGGCTCCGAAGGTCACTGCATCGGAGATGATGAACAGCCACATCACCAGCTTCTTATGCGGAATGGCAAAAGCTGGAGCTTCTCGCATTTCCAGCCCATGTGAATTGCCGACCGTCAGGTGCGCTTCGCTCAAGATGCCTCCTGAATGATTAGGCTGCTTAGTGTGGGGGCGGGCATCCACGGCGGCCGCCCGGCGTCACACTGTCAAATTCTTAGCCAAAGCAACAAAAGCAAATAGATCCAAAGAATGTCCATGAAGTGCCAGTATTGCGAAGCCGCATCCAGCGTACTCTTGCGCAATACCGCGCGATGCAACTTGCTGACTACGTACACAAGCCCAACCACGCCACCAACGACATGCAAGGCGTGCAATACGGTAAAAACGTAAAAAAAAGAGCTGCTCGGGGCTGACGCCAGATAGAGCCCCTCGGACCGCAACTGCAGCCAGGCCGCGTACTGGCCGGCAACAAACAAACAGCCGAGCACCAGCGTTCCATACAGTGCCCGCAACGCAGGCTGAACGTCCTGGCTAATGCCTGAAACCAACGCGACAAAGCGATTGCGCCCGATCTGCAAAGTGATGCTGCTCGCAACCAGCGCTGCGGTATTAAAGTAAAGAATTATTGGGAAAGAAAAATGACGCCAGTCGTTGGCCGAGCCTTGCCGCACTACCATCGCGCTGGTGAAGGCGGCAAAGGTCATCGTAATCGCCGCTGCCCCCACCCAGATTCCGGTACTCGGAATTCCCGGGCCATGCTGTTTTACGCGACGCAACCTGCCACTTGCGGGGGGCTTTATAGTCGGTGGCGGTTGTAGAGTCGTGGCCATAAATCCTGAGGTTCTCTCTTTGAAACTCTGCATTCCCCTATGGCTCCAGCCAGGGGAGAAATGACGGATAGGTCAAATCAATTTCTTGTCTTCCCTCGCGGTTTGTATCTGCTCCGGCGAATCCTGCATCACGTAATCGCCGCTCGAGCCCTCAATCCCGTACTGGTATGGATCGTGATAGACCACCGTATGCTTCCCTCCGAAGTTGTCCCAGGGCGGCGGTGATGGCACCGTCCACTCAAGTGACGTGCACTGCCACGGATTCTCCGGCGCGGGCGCTCCTTTGAAGCGGCTGTAAATCAGGTTGTACAAGAAAATGAGCTGCACCGCGCCGGTGAACAATGCCGCAATGGTGATGAACCGATGCACCGGCATCAGGGGCGCAAGATAATCATCCACGAAGGCCGAGTAGCGGCGCACATTCCCAACGATGCCCAGATAGTGAAACGGCATGAAGATGCAATACGTGCCCACGAACGTTCCCCAGAAGTGGATCCTGCCTAGCGTCTCGTTCATCATTCGGCCGAACATCTTCGGCGCCCAGAAATAGGTTCCAGCGAACATGCCGAAAATCGCTGCCACACCCATCACCATGTGGAAGTGGCCAACCACGAAATATGTGCCGTGCAGATAAACGTCGATCGAAGGTTGCGCCAAAAAGAACCCGCTCACTCCGCCGGATACGAACATCGAAACAAATCCCAATGCAAAAAGCGAAGCGCTGGTGATTTGCAGCTTCGACCCATAAAGGCTGCCAATCCAGATCAACGTCAAAATCGTCGCAGGAATGGTGATGATCAGCGTCGGCAGGGAGAATACCAGTGCTGAAAACGGATTCATTCCGCTCAGGAACATATGATGTCCCCAAACCATGTAGCTGAGGAACCCGATCGCCATCATGCAATAGATCACAACTTTATGACTGAGCAGCGGACGGCGATAACTGTTCACCAGGATGTGGGAAACGATTCCCGCGGCCGGCAGAATCGCAATGTAAACCTCAGGGTGACCGAAGAACCAGAACAAGTGTTGCCACAGAAGAGGCGATCCGCCCGAGTGATTCACCAGTTGATCGCTCACCACCAGGCCGGACGGGACAAAGAAGCTGGTTCCGGCAACGCGATCAAGGATTAGCAATATGCAAGCGGGCAGCAGCACGGCAAACGCCAGCAATCCAATGCAAGACGTAATAAACCAAGCCCAGGTGCACAGCGGCATACGCATCAGCGTCATACCTTTGGCGCGCAAGTCCAGAGTCGTGGTAATGAAGTTTAGCGAGCCGAGTAGCTGACCGACGCAAAATATCGCAATGGAAACCGCCCAAAGCGTCTGGCCAACGGCTTGTCCTGGCCCAGTGCCTGGAATGGCGCTCAACGGCGCGTAAGAAGTCCAACCGGAGAGCGGCGGGCCATCGCCGACGAAAAACGCCGCCACCAAGACACAGAAGCCCACAAACGTCACCCAGAAAGACATCATATTGAAGCGCGGGAAGGCCATGTCGTCCGCACCGATCTGAATCGGTAGAAAGTAATTTCCGAATCCTGCAAATGGCACGGTTGTGAGCACAAAGAAAACCATCAGCGTGCCATGCATCGTCATCAGTTGCAGGTAATATTCAGGCGTAATCACTCCGCCAGGTGCCCCGGCGGAAGACAGCCATCCCAGCCCAGGAATCGCGAAGTTCGGCCACACCAGGTGAATGCGCATCAGCCACGAGAGAACCATGCCGATTAGGACCGCCAATAGTCCCAGGCCGTAGTACTGTTTGCCGATTACCTTATGATCGAGGCTAAATACGTACTTGCGAAGGAACCCTTGCGGCGGCGCGTGATGCGCGGCGTGGGCAGAAACGTTATCCATGGTTTGTGCTCTCAGAGCTAAGGCCCGATTCTCTACTGCATCGAAGCTTGCTTCTTAATCCAGTCATCGTAATCCGCCTGCGACATCACGTTCAAATACGCCTTCATGTTGTAATGACCCAGCCCGCATAGCTGTGTGCACACAATCTCGTATCGTCCAACTTTGGTTGCGGTGAAATGGAGCGATAAATCCAGCCCGGGCACAAAGTCTTGCTGAATCCTGAGTTCGCGCACGTAGAACGAGTGTCCAACGTCCTTGGCATGCATCAGCAGATGGATTTCCTTATTCACCGGAACCCCCATCTCAGCGGTCACGACATCGTCTTTTGAGGCCGGATCATTGTCCACATCCAACCCAAAAATATTCTGGTTGGCTTCATTGATCTTGTCGGGATGGAGTCGGCCAAATTTTCCGTCAGGACCCGGATAGCGGAAATAAAACGCGAACTGTCCGGCCTGTACCTGGACAGGAATTGAATCAGCGGCCGCTGGCTTGAAATAGATTTCGGCCCATGCTTTTTGTCCAAAGGCGTAAAGAGCCAGCACTTCCATGCCCACGAAAATGGCGGCGGCGGCAACCATGGTTTTCGCGCCGCCCGGGAAAGTGCGGATCTTTGCATCGGGCTTGCGGCTGGAGAAGATCCAAATAAAAGCCGCCAGCAGGAACTGCGCAGCGATAAAGGAAATACCGGCCTCTGCCATGGTGCTGGACATCTGCTCGTCAATCAGATGGCCATGGGTCGAAATATCCGCCGGCATTACCCAGACGTGAGCAATGATGGGAACAGCTGAAGCTATGGTGATCAGAACCAGGGTGACTGCTACGAGCTTTCCCATCGCCCCTTCTCCTGCCAGCTTTCGCGCGGCAAAAAGGCGGCCGGCGGCTCAGCGGCCTTTATCTCGAGACGCTTACTTCATCCACCACCAAATGCAAGACCAATGCTTGGCTCACTTCGCCTTAAAGGTGAAATTCGCCGTGGCGGGTTTACCCGCAGCTACGGTCACCTTCTGCGTTTGGGTTCCGTATGTTTCTTGCCAGGCGGTCAGCGTGTAATTTCCCGCCGGCAAGTTTTCGATCTTGTACGATCCCTTGTCGTCGCTCACGCCATACGGCGTCTTTATCACCACCATGTACCCGCTCATCCAGGGATGAATATTGCATTTCACATGAATGGCAACTTCCTCCGCAGGCCAGACCGCGTCTAAGGGCGGCGATCCAGGCGGTTGTGATTTGTTCCATTCATGGTTCGCGCCGCCAGGCTTGGGCATGGGATGAATGTTGTGTGAAGTCTGATCGCTGTTGGTGACCTTGAAGTGTTCGTTCACATCTAACCCCAGCACGTGCGGCTGATATTGGCAGCCTTTCTGGTCAAATACCGGCTGGGAAGAAGGAGTGACCTCGCCACCGCTCCATCCTTCGGAAATGTAGACCACCACATTGGCCAGCCCGCCGTCGGGTCCCGCTACAACATTTTCTGTCGTAACCGGATGATCTTTGTGGATTGCGGCACACGAAGGCTCCTTCGACATATCAATCGGCCGCTGATGCGGGGCCGTTCCGTCCAACTTGATCGTTCCGGTCACGCCGCCGCCCGACGGAGGTGCCGCTTTGACTACATTCTGCGCAACCGTTAGGACAACACCGGCCGCCAGTGCCGCCGAAGCAATCGCGCTCAACTTGTAAGAATTCATTCTGCTCATAAAAAGTCTTTCTCCTGGCTATTTGTTCTCCGGCTTATTTTCGGTCGCCGGTGCAGGGGCAGCAGCCGGAGCCACCGGCGCATTTGGATTGATTGGCTTCAGTCCAAGTTGTTTCGCGATCTCCTTTTCTTTCGTGTGTGTCGGCTGCAAAGTGCGCAAGTAGAACACCAGGTCCCAGGCCTCATCCGGTTTTACGTTATCGGCAAACGACGGCATCGGGGTGCCGTCGAGGCCGGTCATAAAAATCCGATACAGGTCGCGGTTTTCTTCTCCGCACTTAAACTTGGTCTGATCGTGGAAATTGAATGGCTTGATCGGCCTGTTCTGGTCATCGGTCAGAGTATCCGCCGACGGGCCGTTCGCCCTGCCTTCAACACCGTGGCACTTCCAGCATTCCACCTTCTGGAAGAGTGCCTGGCCAGCCTTGATCCTGTCCGCCGTGACCGGCGGCTCCGCTGGAATCTCGATCGGAGTGCCCGACTTTTCCGTCTTCCAACGGTCAGAGAAATGCTTCACGTATGCCACTAGATCAGCTCGGGCCTGGTTCGAGAGTGGATTCCAGGACGGCATGTTAGAGCTTTGCAACCCGCGCCCGACAGTGTCGTACAAATCCTGGTCGGTGGGCAGGGAACCACTCGGTGTGGATCGGCAACGGAATGTGGCCAAGGTGAAATTGCGCGGCTTGGGATCGAGCCAGACTGCGTTCTCGCCTTCGCCATCGCCCAAATCGCCGTGACAGCCAGTGCAATAGCGGCGGTAGTTCATCGCGGCGTCCTTCGCATGGCCTGTCAGCTTGCCTACGTGGGCTTCCATTCCCAGGTTTTCGTCTTCCTGATATTTCGTGGCTTGCGCGGAGGAGAGGCTGCAAAATACCAGCACTGCCGCTGCGCACGTGATCGAGTTGAGATGTAGTGTACGCATGTCCTCCTCCTTAGAAGTCGAAGTCAAAGCCCAGCATCAAGCTGTTGCTGGTCAAGTCGGAACCGTCAGGCGCCAACCCTTTGCCCCGGATCCACGAATACTCGTTGTGCCAGGCAAATCCTGCGCGGCTGTTCATGATCGGGTAGAAGCGGTAACCGAACACGTAGTTATCAAGGTTGCCGAGGTTCGAGGGGGTTGCAGGGTCAGCCTGCTGCGACATCCGGATCCATTCCGATCGTTGGAAGAAGATCAATTGCGGATTATGCACCCAGTGGGTCTCTATGAATGCGCCATTCCATGTGGGACTGCGGAACCCGGTAATGGATGTTCCCGGAATGTTATTAGGGGCGCTGGGATCGTCAATCGGATTCCCAAAGCCCGCTCCAAACCATGGGCTGTCGGACCCATGCTGGGTCACAACCTGAAAATTCAGTTTGTTGAAATAGAACAACCCAACAAAACCTTCGCGGCTGAATCCCTTGTTTCCGACCCCCGAATTAGGTAGAGGCACTCCGCCATCGGTCAGGAAGGTTGTCGCTGCCTCTCCGATCATGGCGTAGAAACCCACGCGATCGGTTCCCAGCTTGCCAACATTGAACGCGTGGCTGCCGGTAATGAAGGCGCTATACGAGTTGCTGCCGTACAGTACATCAGGATTGCCATCGGTAGAGCTGAGAACCGCGACTGACAGACGAGTTCGGTCGTTGGCTGAGTGGCCCAGCCATTCCACACCTATCTGGTTATCGCCGATTTGGCCGAAAATATTCCCGTCTCCGACCGGAATGAAGTGGTAGATATTGTATCCGCCACCACTTGCTGAGAGCGTGAGCCCTCGTTTCTCAGAAACTATGTTGTCCAGTTCGAATTTGCCAAACTTAAAATTCAGCCAGGGACACTGGAACAGATTGTCAAGTCTGGCGTTGACTGCCTCGATATGAAATGCGCCGGTTTCATCAGAGGCTGGAATCAATTGGAACGAGATGTTTTTTTCCAGCGTCCCAGCGCTCAGGATGTCTAGCCCGCCGTAGTCGAACCCACTAAATGTAAGCCTGCGCAGCGCCGAACCCCCAGACGGAGTGTCATAGGTAATCTTGTCTGTACTTTCGCGGTGCCAGAACGGCGTCATGCGAAACGTGATCGGCCAATACGACGGGTTCTGCCAAATCGGGGAGTCCCGATCATTCATGAGCTGATAGCCGTTGTCTTTGAACTTTTGTCCAAAGTAATTGAGCATCGGCCAAGCTTCGTGACAAGCCGAACATCGCAGGCCGTATTTTCTGGCAAAGGCAGGAAGGGCGTGGGCGCTATTGGCGAACGCTAGAAGAAAAAAACCAACGAGCAGTCCCGCGACAAACCTTCGGGAAGAAGCCATTGTGACCTCCTTGCATGACCACAACCCACGATTGACTTCTACTTCAAACCCCAAAGAGCGCGACGGTTGCGTTTCTATCACTTCCGCATCTCAGATGTCAAGAATATGTAAAAAAATTGTAAATATTTTGTTGGCGAGGAAGAGGCTGAGGTTTGTTTTTGACCCATCCTCGATTTGACATTCGTGCGCTGTCCACGATAAGAGATGTGCTGGCTGCCCCCCAGCTGAACCCACTATGAGGCAACGCTCCTTTCGGTATTCGGATTCCTTGACCAAGGGCACTTGCCCGCCGCGATTGGTTCCGCGCTTCTTGCTCCCTTTCGTTTTGGCGTGCTCAATTCCCGTAGCACTTCTAGCACGCGGCAAGTCTAGCCAGGAAACCTATGGCATTGGATTGAGCATTAGTGTTCCTGCAACTGAACAGGAGCTCTTGCGCGCCGTTCAGGACGTTGTCAGCGACGGAATCATTCAAGGCAGCAAAGAGTACAACAAAGACGAATATATAGCCGGCGCTAACGCCGCAGACAAGACTGTGGTCTTTTCGAAGTGGACCGGCCCCGGACAAGTTTTTTACAAGGTACGTGAAAATGCTCTCGATCCACGCAATTTCAAGGACGGCGGTGACTCCGGCACTTTGGCAGTCCGTTATGTGATTCAGCACGGAGATGAAAAGAACACGATGCTGAAAATTGATGCCATCTTCGTGGATGATTTCCATCTCCGTCCGCATCTCTCAAACGGCTCAGTAGAAGCGGCGGAATACAAAGAAATTCAGGACCACCTTGCAGCCATGCATCTGGCCAAGGAACGAGCGCTGGAGGAGGAAAAACAGCATCAGCAAGAGCTGGCTGCCAAAGAGGTTGAGCGTAAACGCAAGGCCCAGCAGATCGAGCTCGCAGTTGCGCAAAAGCCCGATGAAACTCTTGAGCAGCACGTACAAAATCTCCGCCACGATGTTGAGCGACTGGTGAAGGCTCCGGGAGCGCAGTTGAAATCGGCGCCATTCCGCAGCGCGTCGAGCCTGAAACCGTTGCGCCCTGGCTCGCAGGTGTTAATCCTGATTTCCACGCCTTACTGGTTCGGAGTCGAAACTGAAGATGGCCAGCACGGCTGGATCCATCGCAGCGAGTTGGAGCAGTTGCCGTGAGATTTCGTGCGGCGCTGCTTCCGGTGTTGCTACTCATTGCTCAATTGTGCTGGGCGCAGGGAACTGCCAAGGAGCGTGTGTTCTCCCAATCGGTTCCGGAAGTGCAAGCGGCGTTGAAGAAATTGTCGGGAGGGGTGTCCGGCCGGCTGCCGGTGCTGGATGGATTCGTCGCCGCTCCTACGGGAACGTTAGATCATTACCAACGCCCGTATTATCAGTGCAGTGTCCGTGTGGCGGCGGCTCCTTCAGGAAACGCTTCTACGGGATCGGTAGTTCGCGTTGCCGCGAAAATCACCGCATGGAATGTTGACCCCGCGCACTCTGGATACGAGGTACTCCAGTCGAACGGCCGGCTCGAAACCGACCTGCTTGATCGCTTACAGGATGCGCTGGCGACCAACGGAACGCCGGGTTCACGAACTTCAAGCAAACAAGGGCGGACTGTCGCTACAAAGCCGGAAATCTCCGCGCCTATGCCACAGTTTCCGAAGCATTCCGGTACTACGACCGCTCCCGGAACCACCGGCTTGGTGTCTCAAAACCCGATCCTGGAGCAGGAAGCGAAAAATCTCGAAGAGATTTTACGGAGCCAGTCTCATCCCACGAACCTGGTCGCGGTGAAGCAGAACCAGACGCCTTTGCGGCAGAATCCCAGCTCCGACGCCAAGGTACTGTTCCTCGCCAGCGCAGAAGATGAATTTGAACTCTTGGATGTAAATCCGGAGTGGGTACACGTGCGCGTTTCGGGTCTTTCGCGTGGCTGGCTGCGCAAGTCTGCAGTCGAGATACTAGACGGCACTGAATCGACAACGTCTGAGCGGACAGCAATCAAGGAAGGTCCGCCCGTGACGGAAAGCTCACAAGCCACCCCGCCGTTCTCCATCAGCAGCGAAGAGGTAGGGAGCTTCCCGGGAAATTGGGCGCCTCTGAAAGGCAAGAACGTTAAGATCATTTCGGTGCAACAAGCGCCGGGAACAGGCCGAATCACCAGCCCGGCGGACAAATTGCGCTTCGCCGAGTCAGTCTTGAAAAAAGAAAATTTGTTCACACCGGGGCCAGCTGAAGGCTTGGTTCTGATCTTCGACGCCGAAGATGGCGGCATGGTCGCGTCCACTCGCGCGGCGCTTGAGCGGTTGAAAAAAGGCACGATTTCCGAGCAAGCCTTCTGGAAGGAGTGCTTTCTCGATCCGTCCGAAATTCTCGGCAGCCCTAATTGAGATCACCAGGGCACGGAAGTTCGAATGTGAATCCTGACCCGCGGTTCAACGACTGAGACTGGCAATACTGCCGTCGGTCACATCGTAAGAAAGCGCGCGAGTGTCGCTTTTTGACGCTTGGTTTCTATCCGAGACAGATCGATGATTCAAACACCACGTACACGGCGCGCTGTTTCTTTCGGACCTCATCAATTACCCCGACCCGTTAGGGCAGCGCGCATAAATCTTCTGGTTGCTTTCCTAAAAGTCAACTGGTTTTCAGCAGGAAATGGCCATGCCCATAGACTGTAACGCGACCTTTAGTTGGAGAGTCAAAACCTGACCTGCGGCGCAGCACAGTTGATCTACTTGCGCCAACCCCACACAGGATTACCTTTTTCGTCCCGCAGCACCAACGTATCGGTGCCTTTTACGACTTCCCGCGCGAGGATCAAGTCGCCTTTGACTTTCGACCCCGTGAAAGCGATCTCATCGCCTTTGGCGAAACTTACCCCCATGTCGTCCATAAACGCCTTGGGGCAGAGATAAATGTCGAGAAGGTCAGTTCCATTTTTGATCATCAGGTGCGCAATTTCTTTTTCGCTGCCTTTGGGCGGAAACTTTAATTCCTCGATCGTTCCTTTTAGTTTCATCTCCGTGGCGGGATCGTACTTGGGCCCCGCCTGCGCCCCGGCGAGCGCTTGCAGGAAGACGATCGCGAACAATGTTGGAAATAGAGTTGTGCGGAAACTCAGCAACAGCGGAACACGGGTCAAACGCATGGCCTGCCTCCTCGCGTCGAAGCGGACGCTGGTCTGACAAGCGTGGACGACGCGGTCCATCTCCGAACTTATGAACAGGATTAAGCCCGTAAGACTGAGTACATCATACTCCCTGCTGCAAGGGCAGTAGCCGAAGGAGCACGGCTCGGGACTCCAAGGTCGTGGCATCTGAACGGCCATTCTGAATAACCAAGAAAGCTCAGCCTCTAGTCTGCTGGCACGCCTCCGTATTTCTGCAACCATTTCAGTTCTTCCCGCACCTTGACCTTGCCGTGCCATGGATTCTTCGAGAGCGAGTGGCCCTCGCCGGGGAATATCAGCAGCTTGTTGGGTACGCCAAGCGAATAGAGAGCGTGCTCTAAGAGATAGTCTTCCAGCACTGCGACCCGGATATCGTCTCCGCCGGCGACCATGTGCGTGGGTGTGCGCACTTTGTCGATCTGGTAGATCGCGGCTTCATCGTGGTAGCGTCGCGCGGCTTCCCACGGTCGTCCACCCAGGAAATAAGCGTCGTCGAAGGTAGTGTCGTCATTGCCCCAGTTTCCAACGTGCTCGACCGCTCCCGCCCCCGTGACCGCGGCCTTGAAACGCGGGGTCTGCGTGATGAGCCAGTTCGTCATGTAGCCGCCGTAGCTGTACCCGCCGACCGCCAGATGATCTGGGTCGGCGATGCCATCCTTCACCAAAGCGTCGACTCCTTCGAGAATGTCCTTGCCCGGTCGTGAAACTATCTGCGGCACAATTTGCATGAGGAACTTGTCACCATAGCCCGTGGAGCCACGGTAGTTGGGCTCGAAAACCAGCCACCCGTTGCTGGCGGCGAGCGCGCCCCATTGATACCAGTCGGCTTCGAAGCGATTGCCGTCCGCGTCCGCCGGTCCACCATGTATGAACGTAAACATCGGCAAATGCTTGGCTTCAAATTTTCCCGGAGGATAAATCAGCATGCCCTCAACGGTGGTGCCATCGTCGGCCTTCCACTGATACGGCTTGCCCTGCGGAAGGTCGCGCTCGCTCAGGAGTTGATTGAAGGAAGTAATGGCGCGCGCTTGGTCCAACTTCTCCGCGCTGTCCGCAAGGTACACTTCCGCAGGCTTCGTCAGTGATGTGTACACGAACGTGATTCGCGCCGAGTGAGGTGCTGCGGAGATTCCTTCATAGGTGCCCTGCCAAGTGCCTGCGCGATGGAAAGATTGCGAAGGCTTTCCCATCGAGTACATCTGGACTTCAGTTCCCAGCCGCGCTGAGGCCAGCACGTTGTCACCCGCCACTGCATAATGCTCGACCGATCCGATGAAATCCTGGCTCCACTGTTCCGTGGCGCCGGTGTCGGTGTCCACCGAATAAAGATGCGGCTGGAGATCACGATACGGTCCGGTTACATCACCGACGTCGATGCTGAACAAGACATGTTGGCTGTCGTTGGCCCAGCGCAAATCCCGTTCCACGGCTTGATTATGCGTCACGCGGCGGGGGGCTTGTGTGGAGCTGGCATTTCCGCCTGTCAGATCGACAAGGTAAATTTCGTAATCCTCGAACCTTTCCTGGCGCTTGTTTATCGCGGCGGTCATGAAAGCGATTTTGCCGCCATCCGGTGAAGTCACCAGTTCTCCCACGCTGAGGGGAGACGTGGCAATGGTGCGGGCACCTGGGGTGACATCGGATTCTTTGTCTGAATCAGCCTCTTCCTTTGCGGGCGTAGCGGCCTGATTCGCAAGTGCCGAAGCTATGTCAAGAGCGAACATGGTATCGCCGCGCTCCGCGGTCCGATACTCAATAACGTCTTTCCACTGCTTTTTGTAATCGTCTTTTTGGGCTTTCGTCCACGGATTGCGGGTCGCGAAATAGAGTGTTTTCGAATCGGCAGACCAGGAGAAGGCGTGCACTTCCTCTTCTCCTCGCGTGACGGCAAAGGCTTCTCCGCCGGTCGGGGAGATCAGATAAATCTGCGAGACACCCTCGTCCTTGTTGTCCGAGTCGGAGTCCTCCGACTTCTCGGCTGCCGTTTTCCGGCCGGAGAGAAATGCGATCCACCGGCCGTCCGGCGACCACTTTGGACTTGTGTCATGTCCGGATTGTGTTAACTGGATTACAGTGCCGCCCTTGGCGTCGTCGTTGAAGAGCCACAAGTCATCGCGAAAGATGTGCTCGTCCCAGTCGGCGCGCTCGGTCCCGATCACGACCGACTTCCCGTCCGGCGACAGTTCTATCGATGAAAAGCTTACCGAATTGAAGAATTCATCGAGAGTGAGTTTCGGCTTATTCTCTGCGAAAGAGAACGCAGATGCCGCAACCAACGTGAGTAGCAGCCCAAGGTTCTTGATTTGCATGTTTGTCCTGAGATGAAGATGGTTTATACACGACAGATTTTGGAGAGGCAAATGGTGCGTTATACCATTACGATGTGAACCTTCCCGTAAACCCGCCGGTCTTGCCGATGCTTGCCAAGCGAGTGAGTGAGTTGCCACCCGGCGAATATTGGGTCTTCGAACCGAAGTGGGATGGGTTTCGCGCGCTAGTTTTCCGCGATGGCGATGAGGTCCTGATCCAGAGCCGCGATGAAAAGCCGCTAGAGCGCTATTTTCCAGAACTGCTGGAGCCGTTACGATCCGCGTTGCCCGCTCGCTGCGTGCTCGACGGTGAGATTGTCATCGTAAGAGGAGATTCGCTCGATTTTGATGTGCTACAGCTACGCCTTCATCCTGCCGCGTCGCGGGTGAACCTTCTGTCGCGCCAAACTCCAGCTTCTTTTGTGTGCTTCGACCTGCTTTGCCATGGAGACCGTGACCTTCGCAGCGAACCATTCCAACATCGGCGCAGCGAGCTGGAATCCCTGATTTCATCGGTGCCGCCTCCCATCCACCTGACGCCGGCAACCAATGACCGCAGTGTTGCCGCAGACTGGTTTCGTCGCTTCGAGGGCGCAGGTCTCGACGGCGTCATCGCCAAGCCTCTTGCAGCCATCTACGAGCCCAACAAACGCGTGATGCTCAAAGTCAAACATGAGCGCGACTGCGACTGTGTGGTCGCCGGCTTTCGTTGGCACAAAAAAGGCGATCAGCCTGCACTCGGGTCATTGCTGCTCGGCCTCTACGACTATGTCGGCGCGCTGCAACACGTCGGCGTTTGTGCGAGCTTCACCGCTGAGAAGCGCCGCCACCTTGTAGAATTCCTCAACCCTTACCGGGAGAATGCGCTCGCCGTGCATCCGTGGAAGCATTGGGCAGACCCGGAAACCGCAAGCAGTGAAGGGCCCAGTCGCATGCCGGGTGGTCAGAGCCGCTGGAGCCAAGGCAAGGACCTGTCATGGGAACCACTACGACCCGAACTGGTGGTCGAAGTCGCTTATGATCACATGCAAGGAAGCCGTTTCCGACACACGGCGCAGTTTCGCAGGTGGCGCACGGACAAAAAGCCGAGCGACTGCACATATGCTCAGCTCGAAGTCATTCCGCCACAAGAGCTGGCGGCAATTTTTCCCGCCGGCCGCTGACGCCCCAGAGAAATCCTCATCGGTCCTCTTTCGGTGTGCGTTTCTTGCGCCATTCACGCCATTGACGCGTGGGATCGTCATCAGGATCGGGAGTTTCCTGCGGCGGACGCAGCGCTTCGGGGACATGACGCAGATTAATTCGAATGCGGGTCCACGTGGATGACCTGCCGCGCATTGAGTCGACCAGCACATCGTCCACCGCCAGGAATCCGGCTGCTTGTGCATGTTTGATCTTCCATCTTTCAAGACCCGCCAACGCGACGGCTTTGTCCAGAGAGTTCGCGATCACGATGAGGGGCATCTTTATCCGCGGCTTCTTCACAGCTGATTTGCCGCGTGCTGACTTCGCACGTGAAGGCGCCACTCGCAGCCCTTCGCCTTCCATCTTGCGAAAGTGCGGCGGCCAAGGCGCATCGCCGAGTCCGGCGGCTTCGTCTTTTACCGCAAGTTCCAACAGTTTTTCAAGTGAGCCATGGGCGGAGTCCATTGCTTCGTGCGGATCGCCGATTTCCGCGAAGCGCTTCGGAATCGTGAATATCGTGAAGTCGGCTGGATCGCAGTGAGGGACCTCGCGCCAGTGCAGCGGTGTCGAGACCCGCGCATCGGGGAGCGGGCGTACGGAATACGCAGAGCACGTCGTTCGGTCCTTTGCGTTCTGGTTGTAATCGAGGAACACCCCGTGACGCTCCTCTTTCCACCATTTCGAACTGGCCAAAGCGGGGGCGCGCCGCTCCACCGCGCGCGACAACGCGATCGCCGCGCGGCGTACCTCGGTGAAAGTCCAGCGCGGCTCAATGCGTACATTCACGTGCATGCCGCGTGAACCGCTGGTCTTGGGCCAGCCGCGAAGTCCGAGCTCCTCGAGCAGTGCATGGACTTCAATGGCGACACGACAAACATCCGCCCAGCTGACGCCTGGGACTGGGTCGAGATCGATCCGCAACTCGTCCGGATGCTCAAAGTCGCCGGAGCGTACAGGGTGCGGGTGTAGCTCGATGCAACCTAAATTAACTATCCAGGCGAGCCCCGCCGCATCATCGACAACTACTTCCTCCGCGGTGCGGCCCGACGGGAATGACAGCGTTACGGTTCGCAACCAGGAGGGACGCTGCTCGGGCGCGCGCTTTTGATAGAACGCCGGCGCCTCAGCGCCATTGACGAAGCGCTTGAGAACAATCGGACGATCCTTGATTCCAGCCAGCGCGCCCTGCGCGACCGACAGGTAATAACGAACGAGATCCAATTTCGAGATTCGCGCTTGCGCGAAAAAATATAGCTTGTCAGGATGCGTGATCCGGACTTCACGTCCCTCGATCGAGAGCACCTCGCTGGCTTCTTCTCTTGCCACGAAAATAAGGCTATCACCCCGATGTGCCAGGTGTGACCAGGCTGGAACTCTCACTCATAATGCTAATTTTGGCTGATATTCAGCGATTTGATCATCCTCCGACGAGCAGGCTTCGGTTCGGCACAGGGAGGGAACTGAGGTGTACAATCCGATTGCTGGGGAACTCAACATCATTCGCCGGAGGGCTTGCGTACCCACTGGCGGATGAAGAGGCTCGGGACAAGCGCATCTAACTTTATGGTGAAGGGAACTGAGATGAGCAGAGCCACAGTGTTGAGAATTTCTTTTGTAATGGTTTTGTCTGTCGTGCTCGCGGGCGTGCCACAATCCAGTTTTGCCCAGCATGGTGGCCACGGCGGCGGCGGTTTTCACGGCGGAGGCTTTGGCGGTCACAGCGGAGGCAGTTTTCACGGAGGTGGCGGCAGTTTTCACGGCGGTGGAGGGTTTGGAGGCTTTCGCGGCGGCGGCGGTTTCCACGGAGGTGGCGGAAGCTTTCATGACGGCAGAGGTTTCCGAGGTTTCCCTGGCGGAGATTTTGGCGGCTTCCACGATGGAAGAGGGTTTGGTGGATTCCACGGCGGCCGAGGATTTGGCGGCTTTCGCGGCAACCGCTTCTTTGGTGGATATCGCGGCTACGGATTAGGTTTCGGATTTGGTTTCTGGCCCTATTGGGACGCATACCCGTACTACTACGGATATAGCCCGTGGTGGGGCGCTCCTTACCCGTATTATCCCTACGATCGTTACGATCCCTATGACCCGTACTCTGATCCCGACTATCACTGCCGTCCGGACTACCGCTATCCCGACAACCGATGTAATGACGGTTCGCCGGATAATTCTAAACCGCGCAGCCAAAACGGTCCGGCAAGGCCTTCGAGCACGGCTGTACCCGAAAGCTCTCCAGACCGGAATTATGTGACCCGGAACGTCGAAGATTATAGGTCGTCGGATTCGAATGATCGGACTGCCCCGACACCCCGCGTGGCGAGCAACTACCAGCTTGCATTTGCCACGCAAGAACTTCCTTCGGGACAACGTGCTGCGGTGCGGAATGCAATCCAAGCTCTACGCGCGATGCCGCCCGATGCCCGACAGCGCCAACTCAACTCTGGTCGTTTCGATAGCTTTTCGCCGGAGGAACGGGAGCTCTTGAACAGAACCCTCACAGAGCCGGCAAGCGGAAGGACAAATTGAATCTTCCAACGGCGACTGCAGCGCAGCGTGTCAGAAGGACAGTCGCTGTTCCGCTAATCACGTCCTGGATGATGTAAGTGCCGGGATTTTGGAGGCGCGGGTCGGAATCGGAAGAACGCCTCCCATCTATTTTCTACAAGTTGCAGAGAACAAAAACTCGGCAGTTTCTCAAAACCTTAACTTCCGCACCTGTCTAGCACAGATTTAGCACACTCACGTTCACCCAGCCGTCCCATTCAGCCGGTTCTAGCCGTTCTAGCATTGGCATGACAGCCAAGGCCGCGCATCCACAGCAACATTTCACTTCAACTACACAAATCATGTTCTCATCGGTCTCGATGTGCTGATTATGTTTTCCGCAGAGGCAATCCCACTCAAAACGGGCTTCATGCTTGCCGCTTTCGCTGTTGCTAGGATGGTACTCTGTCAGATTTTGAGGTGTTACTTGGGGGAGAGGCATAGGCCGATGCTATCGCAGCAGTAACCAACCTCCAAAGTTACGCAGGTAACTGAACCAAAGCACAATGACCTTTTTTTGTCGCAAGCGAGCATTCGACGCCAAACGGACGGTCAAAACAATCCCGAAGCACCCGCCTACAGGACACCCGCTAGCCCGAATGTCTCACAGAGGGGGAGGGTAGCGGCGGAAAGTAGCTCGAGCCGGCGACGGAGGCAGGTCAAGATCCGGAAATCATCGTACGGACCTTCATCGGCGGTCTTGCTGGCCGTCCTGGTCTCGAGTATTCCGATTTTTGGTCAGGGAAAGACACACCAT
>WNGK01006338.1_pt1 | contig 27051 bp, 23 predicted proteins | sample 5400601 | NCBI WGS metagenome assembly WNGK01 (sample SAMN13153376, study PRJNA577476) | soil metagenome | isolation source: 60 cm soil or saprolite under Garry oak tree replicate 1 | place: USA:California | collected 2016-06-15
CCCGGCGAGCCGCAGGCCTTATGCGGCGGAACCGGCAGCTGGCCGATGGCCGTCCTGGGATGTGCCCGGTCACGTCGAACGCGCGCTGCACGACCTCGGAATCAGCAGCCCCGCCAGGCTCCGCCGCGCGGCCGCCATCGACCATGCAGGCGAACAGCTCATCCTCGACAGTCGGCAAGCCGCGCACGCACGACGACGGCAGGTGGCTCCCGCTGAGCCGAGCAGGCCCGCCGACCCTGGCAGGTCCGCCGATGCCGAGCAGGCTGCCAGGCGGCTAATCCCATCTGGAGGCGCTCGCGCTGCCGCAATCCGGCGCCCGGCAGCTTTCACTGCGGCGGCAGACGCCGAAGCCGAGCCCTGAACAGGTGTGCGGATGGTTCCGGCCGCGGCGCGGTGTCAGGTGAGTCAATCGAGTATGCGTTCTACTGAGATGGCGGACCAGGTTGACCGTCCGGACTGGTGGTCGTATCCGCACGCCTGCCGCAACGGCCATGGGTGGCGCCCGGATGGGTGAGTGTCGGGTGGCTTGCGTGGAGCTGCGCGGGAGGCGACGGGCGAACCGCCTGGGCTGCACCACATCGCGCTGGCGCGCCGCCAGTTCTACCGGCTGAGCAAGGACGGTGCGGAGCTGGCCTGCGCTGCCATAGCCCGCGCATCCACGTCGAGGGGCGCGCTGCGCGCGTTTCGGCAGCCGACGGCCGCAGGGGTGGCCTCAGCCGTCCGGAGCTGCCGTAGGATCGGCGAAATCAGCCGGCCAGGACGCCGGTCGGCCCAGTCGGCTTGGGCTGGATGACCTGGCGCCGCAGCATGGCGATCGTGTGCCCGAGCACTATGATCTCCGCGTCCTTGGATGCGTGGCTGCGGACGAGCATCTCGAGCTAGCCGAATATCGGGATTGCGATCAGGCAGGGCAGACGAAGAGCCATGAGTCGTGACCCTGGTGCATGTGCCTGCATCGGCCAAGCAGCGGGTTACAGCCCGCTCCAGGTTTTGGAGCGGTACAGGATCGTCGGGCGCCCAGGCAAGCAATGAATCCGAACTCGAGCGGCTCTCCGGTACTAAAGTTACCCACCGGTAAGCCGTTGTGAGCTACTTCAGACGAGCACCCGCTCCCGACGGGCGCTACCGTGCGCCCGCTGACCGACCAATTCTCGATTCAGCCTGAAATGCTATTATCCCGTACCTAGTCTGGCATGACAGGCGCATGCGGCAAGTCGTTCAGCTTCAGCATTCGCTGATAATGGAGTTCATATGCTCGCAGAGCGACCGCCGAGAACCGCAAGTATGATGTGCCGGAGTTCTGCATTCTACGTCTAAGGAAATCCTTACGGATGACATCAAGTCTATTAAAGCCATAGACCAGCTGGCGCCTCGGGGGAGGCTGAAACCCGTCCGGCCATATAGGAGGCCGGTCTTCGTCCCACGTCGAATCTGTGAAATCAGTACGATCCAAGTTTGCTCCGCTAAGGTCCATATTTGTCAGAACAGCATTCTTGAATGACGTTCGAATCACAGTCGCGTCCGAGAGAATCACACCAGTAAGATTACACCAGTCGAAAGTAGCGTCGGTGATATCAGCATCCGTCAAATCGCACCCACGAAGGCTCGACCAGGTAAAATCTACGCAAGTCAAAGTAGCAGTTCTTAGAGAACTTAGACTAAAATCTGAAGAGCATAGTTGACAACCATCTAGAGACGCGAAATCCAACTGAGATCCTGCAAGCTCAAGGCCAATTGGAAGATTATCGAATTCACGCAGAATGGTTATAGCAGATTTAATAGCCTCGGGTGTTATGTCCGGCCCGTCTTGGCATTCGGGATAAGTTCGTATGAAAGCGCACAGTGCCCGAACGACGATAGTACGGTGGCTAGCAGACTCATCATATAGAAGACCCATGGAGTAAATTCCTCCGATCTGGACGAGTTCTCGTTCGCTGGCCAGTTGCGCAACAGCCCGGTTGTAATGCCCTTCGTAGAGAGTCTGCTCGGAGTAGGCGAGTGCGCTGCTTGCTTGACGACGCTCGTTCCGGCTTAGCTCGAAGCGACCGAGCGCGAGTATGCCCACGAACAAAGCCCCAATGGCCGCGACCACTTTGAGGGTCACTTCCGAATCTGCGGCGTTAGAGGATGTACGCCAAATCAACCCATGGACCGGTCCTGGCAGCCCCACCGTCGCTACTAGCAGAGTTGCGATGACTCCGCAGATGGCAATGAGCCCTGCCATTCTGATAATCGCGGGTTCCCGGCTACTACTGGATGTCCAAAACTTCTGCCGCATTGCGCCTCCGCTGCGTTAGTAGTCTTAGCATACACCTGATAAAAAGTGCCGCTGGCGATGTAGGCGAGTACGGGCGCCAGCCTGTGGTTAAGCCTGTCCTCAATACTCCCTTGGAGGTGCATTATGGTTGAGCAAGCCTGCGCGATCATGTTCGGTGTTCAACTCAATGGTGAATCTATCGGTCTCCGTCGCCTCTCCAGTGCTACACGCTGCCAGAGAGGCGCTTACTCGGTCCCAGCATCCGCGAGGTAGGATTCGGCCAAGTTGCTAGATAGCAGGGCCACCTCTGTTCACGGGCATATTCTGGTTGGCCGTTGGTGGCGCGAGGTTGAGGGCTGGGTTGGCGTCAAAGAAACCCACAGGCTTCAGTAGGAATCCGACGTATTCACATGGCATGATCGGAAAATCTTCGGGACGACAAAAGTGCGTGGACCCGATTGTGTGCCACAACACAATGTCAGTGTCGACCAACGGCCGGTCGGATTCGACCCATGCGGGCAGCCCGGCACCGCCCGGGTGCTGGTTCGGAAAGTCGCCAGCCGCCCGGCGTTGCTCCGCGTCAAACGGCGTGACCCACAAATGCCGGGTCGCGAACCCCGCGCGAGACACGACCGCGGCGGTCTCGTGGGCGAGTAGCGCAGCCGCGTGGGTCGGGACGAGGCGGTAACCCACTGGTTCGCCGCACGCGTTGTGTGAACCGCTGTTGACAACCGTCCAGCACCGGCTGCGCTCTGGAGCCGCCATCCGCTGGGCCTGGGACTCCCGTTCTAACAGCGTCGACCGCGCTGTGAACGCGTTCCCGTACGGGTTATCCGGACCCAGCGGCACCGGCAGGGCATCAACCTCGTATACCGAGTTCCTTGGCCCGTCCACGCACATGTCGAGGCGAAAGTTGAACAGATGCTGGTGGTGCGGACCGACCAGTTCAGGTGTCACCGGGTTGGCAAACGGCACGCGGGCACCGGGTCCGATCGCTTGGGCGAGAATTATCCCCGTCAACTTCACTTGCGCCTCGATCGTGCCATCAAGGTAGAAATACCAGAAGAACCCGTAGTCATAGTTGCCCACTGTGGCAAAACACGACACGACCAGCCTGCGTGATCGCCTGACCTCGCTGGAACCCGTCATCACGTCGCGGTGCCGCCACAAAACGCCGTAATCCTCTTCATGAACACAGATCGCCCGTGGGATGGTCAACGCATTGCCGTTCTCGTCCACGCCGACGGCGTCGAGATATACGATCTCGCCGAGGCACTCGCAGCCGTAATCCATACTCCCGGCCAATTTACCTAGCCCGCAGTCGCCGGCGTCAAACGCGTTCTTCCACCAGTGGTTAAGGCCGGTGGAGCCGTACGGCACGACCATCTCCGACACACTGGCCCGGTACACTATGGGCCGCATCCGGCCGCCGTCGATGTAGTGGATGTGATGCAGGACAAGGCCTTCGATTGGGTGCATCGAGAGATGCATCCCCCAAGGGCCCCAGCGCAACTCACCGTCATCGACTGCGAAGCCGGGTCCGTCCTCCTGAGTGATGGACAGGGGCGCTAGCTGCCGCGAGGAACCGACGCTTACTGCGTCGTACCGGCCAGATCCGGTCGGGATGGGTACGACCTCGCCTTCCTGTACCTCGATGACCTCACAGGTGTCGCGGTCCACGATCGCCACGAGATTCTCGACCGGATGCGCGTAGGGGTTCGCGCCCGCGCTGTCGACAATGTAGGACACGCCGCGACCCAACCGCCGCCCGCTCGCATCGATCTCTAGGCCAAAATTGCCGGCCGGCCACGGCTCGATTCGCACCAGCGACATGTCAGTCACGCCGCGACGCGCCATTGCATTCTGATACCGCGGGTCGGCCTTGATGCACTCGGCCCCGGCGAACCACTCTTCGTCAAGGATCTGCGGTTGCACGCCAGTCGTGCTTGAGGACAGAATTACGACGTTGTCGTCCAGCGACACCGTGAGCAGGCTTGTCCGCCGACCAGTGCGCTCGTACACGGCGCAGAGTGCCCGCCGCGGCAGGCGCTCGCCGTTCCAGCCGAGCACAGTCTCCTTAGGCGGCTCATCGAGCGCGCACCAGACTATGCGGACGCTGGAACCCACAAGACCGCTGGACTTGACGATCCGGCATGCGGTAGCCAACTCCTGCGCACTCAGCGGAGCCAATGGATGGCGCACGACTGCGGTCACCCGTTCTTCCTCGCGCCGTACCGAATGATCGTGCAGCCGCGGGTGCCACCAAAGCCCGGGCTTACCAGGGCCACCACGTCCCCTGCACGCAGCCGGTCATCGCGCACCACCGATGCAAAGTGCACTAGCACGTCGTTGGAGTTGAGGTGGCCGGTGTGAGGTAGCCCATCGTCAAGTATCCGCTCGCGCGGGAACCGACACAGCGCAGCTACGGCATCCCAGATGGTGCGGTACGGCGTGTGCGGCACGATTGCCGTGAGGTCAGCCAAGGTGATGCCAGCATCATAGAGGGCGGCCATGATCGTCGCCCGAATGGCCGTTGGGTTTTGCGCCCGGAACCGCTCGATCTCCTCCTGCGGTGATGCTGCGCCGTCGGAGGCGATGACATGGTGGGTCGACCGGACGGCCAGCAGGTGGCCGAGCGTCGGCTCGCCACCGAGGACGAGTCCCACTGCCGAGTCGCCCATCGCGGATCCGAAGAAGAACCTGTCTTCGGTTGTCGGCGCGAGGTCGGCGCCTAGAACGAGCGCGGTTGCGCTTGGGTGCAGCCGGTGATGGCTGGCCGCGAGTTCGATTCCCAGGTGTATGACGCTGCACGGTCGGCCGGTGACGGCTAGCGGGTGGCGGGCCAACCCGGGTAGGGCATCGCGCAGCATCATGTCCAGGGCGACAAGCTGGTGCTCCGTGAGTTCCAGGGAATGGGTGAAGACGACGCTAGCGCAGGACTCCGGTTGCCAGCCGGTGCGCCCCAACTCAGCGAGCACCTCCGCGATCAGTTCGACCAGGCTAGCTGTTGCCACCGGTACCTGCATCAGACCGCCGTCGCGCAACTGCTGCCGATGTACGTCGGACAGCCCAACGTCGGCGGCCAGCCTCTGGACGTCTTTGGCCTCGAACGAGCGGGCGGCGGCCACAGCGCCGACTGGTGTCGCAACGGTCATGTTGACATCGACTTCCTCAGCTCGGTCGCACATCGGGCGATCTGTTGTTCTCCGGCGACGGCGTCGGCCATTGCGTCAATGGGTCCACCACTGAGCAACTCCCGATAGGCACCTGACAGGACAGCCAATTGATTGTCGAACAGCGCGCCCAGCCGACGCCAGCCCGGCCTGCCGTCGGCCGACGCAACGCGGTGAGCGAGAAATGATGCCAGCCGGTACCGATAGCTCGCTGCGGGCAGCAGAAAACTTAAGGCCCGTCATGCGGCGGAGCAGATCGGGCTTCGACGTCAGGCCGCCTGCACCCGCGCTGTCGAGGACTAGGCGCCGTTGGGTGAACGCACCCCGGCCTTCAGGTACCGCGCTTGCCGCCCACGCCCGCATCAACGTCTCCTGGCCGAGGTCGACCTGGATGAAGCCTTCGGGATCGCGCACGACGAACTGGCCATCCCCCCCGCGGCCGAGCACAACAAGGTAGTGGTCACACCCGCGTAGCGTCTCGGCCATGTCGTAATAGGTGAGGTACCCGAGGTCCAGCGGACCCAGAACCACCGGCCCGGTACGCAGCCAGCCATCAAGCACCGTAAGCGCGGCGCCACCCTCCGAAGCGCCGTACCAGAGCGTCTCAACACGCAGACCCAGCAGCTCACAGCCTCTGTCAAGGCCGACATCGGGGTCGAGGTATGGCACCAGCAGTCGGTGAGGATCGCCGGGAACGCAACGGACACCGAATGGGGTCGTCGTCACTACCTCGAACTCAGCCGGCGTCATGGCAAACGGGAGGTCGTACGCGCTCATGAACGCCTGGGTGTGGCAGTTGATGAAGTGACGCGAAGTAGGCATCCCCTTCAGGTCAATCGGCGATGGCGGGCGGGGCAACTCACACTCGTCGCCACTCGTAGAGGCGATCGATGCCGGTCCGCCACTCAACCGTGCCCGGTCGATCTTTCCGTTGCGGGTCCGTGGCAGCGGCTCGTCACGGATCTCGATCTCCGGCACGGCCCATCGCGGTAGCAGGTCTCGCAGGGTACCTGCCAGTTCGCGGCGCCCGGTCTCGTGGTCAGCGTCGCCGCGGAAACGCACCACGAGTACCGGTACCTGCCCACGACTGTCGTCGACTCGTCCGAACACCCCTGACTCGATCACCGCGTCGATACTGGCGGCCGCCACCTCTACTTCGGCCGGGTCCAGCCGGTAGCCCGAAGCCTTGATGAGGTCGCTGCCCCGGCCGACCCAGTACAGCCACCCGGCACTGTCTTGGCGTAGCCGGTCACCTGTACGCAGCATCCGAACGCCCGACCGTCCGTCGACGGCAAAACGGCGCGCGGTCGCCTCTGGATCCCCCATGTATCCGAATGTGAGATGCGGACCCGCCACCACCAGTTCACCCGTAGTGCCATTGCTGAGCCGCTGGACTCCGCCACCCGCAATCGCCACGTCCGTGCCGTCTAGGGGCAGGCCGACCGCACCGGACGGGCGGTCGGCCTGCACCTCGACTGGCGTGATCGCGACGCGCTTGCACTCGGACAGTCCATACATGGGAACGACCTGTGCACTGGGGAAGGCGGCGCGGGCGGCAGCAGAATCGGACTCGGTCAGCAAGTCGCCGGTCGTGGTGATCAGACGGACCCCGGACATGTCGAGCCGACTGGTCATCGGCGCAGACGTCAACGCCCTGAGCATTGATGGTACGAGGGGGAGCACGTTGGCACCGCTGCGGACAATGGCCCTGGTCAAACCTTGCGCAGAACCCAAGTTCGGGTCCAGGAGCGCCGTTGCCCCAGCCACTGTGGAAAGCAGCAGTTGGTAGAGGCCGTAGTCAAACGACAGTGGCGGCGCGACGGCCACGACATCGCCGCTCCGGTACCGCAGTCGGCGGTCGATCATCGAGACAGCCGACAACACCTGCTTGTGAGGCGCGGCGATGAGGCGCGGTCGGCCGGTCGATCCCGACGTCAGCACGCACACCGCAATACCGAGTTCGGGCAAGCCGCAGGGCGCCTGCCACAATGCTGCGGCGGGCCCGTACGGCTCACGAATGACTCGGAGTCCGGACGCGTTCTGGACGATCTCGCTGACCGGACGCAGCCGTTCGAGAGCAGCAGTTCGGGCGCCCTCAGGTAGCTGTGGGTGCACCATGACTAGGGCATGCCGGGTCCGAAAGACAGCGAATACCGCCACCATCGCGTCGATGCAGTTGTGCATGCGCACCGCGACGAGGCCAGGTTGGCGCGACGGCCGTTTCAGCTCTTCGGCGAGCAACGAACTGGCTGTGTCCAGTGCTTCGACACTGAGATTGCGGCCCCGAAGGTCGACGGCGACGTCGACCTCGGGGTGGTGGTCTGAACGGAGCCGAAGCAGGCTTCCAACCCGCCCGGCGCCCGGCGGTCGTGCAGCTGCTGTCTCGATTGCCATCCCATTGTCACGGCACAAGGTGTCGCAGTCTACTTTCGTCGGGCGAGGGTAACGCCGGTCGGTCGGGTCTTCAACCGGGCGCTGCGGTCGACGATAGCGACGAGGGCATTTACGAGATCCGGCCCGAGCCTTGCACCGGACGGGGTGCCCGTTGGATCCATCCCGTCCGCGATGGCCAGTAGCAACTGGTCGACATCGGCCTCGACGAGCCGGTCGCTCAGCCCGGCCGCCCGATCGACTTCTTCGTCGCTGAAGTCGCGCTCGCGCTGGATCGGACCTCGGTTGACCAGCCAGAAGCCAAGATCCTCGCGGTCGGTCTGGTCGGACCAGAAGCCCGCCGACGGTGGCTGAGTGCAGACCGGCTCTGCGGTACCCAACTCGGTCGCGAGCAAGCGCACCTCAGTCTTGTAAAGGTGCGCGATCGGCCCGACATGCCAGACGCCGTCTCCGAACGGGAGGAAGAAGCCCAGCTGGGACTCGGTCCGGTTGCTCGTACCCAAGATGACGTAGCCGCGGTCCTGGTAGCAAGAGACAACAGCAGTTCGCAGAGAACACTTCATCCGGGCCGGATCGAGCAGACCGAGCGGGTTGAAATCCTCGGCGCGGTCAGCGGCGGCAAGCCGGTACAGCATGTCCAGATTGACTCCACGCAAGTCGATCTCGATCAAGGCGACATCGAGTTCACTAGCCAGTTCTCGGGCGTTGGCCAGGTGGGCCGGATTCATGTCGTCCTGGATCACGGTGGCCAGCCTGAGCCGTGCTGAGGTGAGGGCGGTAGCAGCCAGGCGCGCCACCACGTCGGAATCGAGCCCTCCCGATATGAGCACGAACGCCGATTCCTCAGGGCGTACGTCAGTGCGAATCAGTCCGACTAACCGGTCGAGTTCGTCGAGGACATCTGTCGGGTGCAGCAGCTCGCTTGTGTTCAATTTTCCTCCTACATGACGTCGGTCGGGGGCGTGAACGGGGCAGCAGCAAGGACAGCCGTCAGGAGGTCCATGAACCGGCCACTCCCGGCCGCTGTCTCCGGCAGATGCGGTTTCGATAGGACGGCGGACTCAGCCGTCATCGGGCCCGCGGTAACTAGGCAACAAGCAACCAGACTCGGTGCTGGCGGACTGCCGGCGGCAGCCACGACCAGTGCCGGGCCGCCATCCGGGCACACTCGGACAAGGCTGTCGAGGGCTTCGTACGCGGCCCAGACGCCAACGGACGCCACCGCTACCGGCGCGGCCAATTCAAGGCCGAACGCCCTCAGCAGCCGGTATGTCGCAGTCGAGCCGACCCTGTCGGAAGCAGGCCGGGCGTCGATGACCATTTTGGGCGCGAAGAATGATGGGCCAGCGATCGCCGGAGCGAGCAGATCGGCTATTTGCCGCTCGGTGGGCGGCCACGAGCCCTCCGTCTTCATGACCGTGACTCGGTCAAGCCACATCGGCGGTCTTCCCGGCGAGGGTGGCCGTGTAGCCCTGGAATGCCCGGTGCACAGCAGGTTCAAGCCGCGGTGCGAATCGCCGCCACGCTATTCCCAAGTCGAGCATCGATGCGAGCTGCGCGTAGTGGTCAAGGACTGAGGAGGCCAGTTGGTTGTCGCTCGGTAGCGGTGCCGTCTCGAACATTCTTGGGACGGCGCACTCGCACCGCGTACGTTCCAAATCCGCCACTACCTCGTACCGCTGCGTGGCACGGTAGTGGTCCAACTTCGCGACGAGCCGCTCTGTGCAGCGGGCGCAGCCGACAGGTGAAGTCGTCACCTTATCCGCCGTGTCGTAGTAGCTCTTGTACCAGGCGATCTCGACCTGAGGCGAGAGTTCCGGGCCCAAGACATGCAGTACCTCCACCAGGTCCCACAAACTTACCGACAGGTACCTACCGTGGCGGTGCAGGAACTCCAGCAGTGTGAACGGCTTGACGTGTAGCGGGAACACCACGGCGTTGGTAGCGCCGTGGCTGAGCGCCCATCGAACCGTAGCTACCGCGTCACGTACTGCCGTGGGACGGTCTAGAAATGCCGTGCCGAGACTGACATTCGCGTAAACCTGGATCCCTTGCGCGCGTAGGGTTTCGGCCGCTCGTTCGAACTGCTTGCTGCTGCTGCCTTTGTTGACGCAGAAGGCCAACACCGCGTCGTGGGAGGACTCCAGACCGAGTTCGACCGCGAGTTCAGTGTCTGGGAGGGCTGCCTTCAGTTCATGCGCACGTTCTTCGGAGACCGTCTCGGCACGGGTTTCGACGAAGAAGCGCCGCGGCCCGGCCTTCGCCGCCAGCTTATAAATTGGCGTCAGTGCGTCCGTCGGTACCTCGCGCGGATCCCACATGCCGCCTGAGGGCGACACCATCAACTCGTCAGCAGGCTTGGTCAGCGCCTTTAGTGCGGTGCGTACCGATTCGACGGCCGCCGGCGCGCTGATGGCATCGCCGAAGCCGTAGTTGCACATAGTGCAACCGCCAACGTGATCCCAAGTGCACCCACCAGTCCGGAACCAGACCTCGACGTAGTTGCCTGCCGGCACCTTCTCGACCCGATTGAAGAACGGTTGGTCGGCCCTTAGAACCGGCCGGTCCGAACGGACCGCGCGCATCACGGCGGCAAGGAACGGGTTCGTGTCGATCTGCATCATGTGTCCTTCTCGAGCAGGTAGTGCACGTACGTCTCCAGCGAGCCAACCGTGACAAATGCGTCGAGGAACTCTTCGTCGGTGGGGTCGAAGGTCACCCGGAATTGATCTTCGATGGCCACCTGGAGTTCCACGAGGTGCAATGAGTCCAGATCGAGATGTTCGCGAAGTCGCGTGTCGATTGTGGGCTGCTCTGTGAGCGCCCATGTAAAATGCTCTGCAATTAATTGGATGATCTGGTACATAACGGCGGACGCGCCGTCCCTGGGCGGCACGGAGCTGGTGATCCAGATCACGGTTGCATCGGCTTTGCCTGCGGCACCGGAGCTCGGGTCATACCAAACGCTCGCAACTGAATTAGCTCCTTATCCGGCGCCGTCGCAGGCTCCACGGCCAGTCGCCGCATCGCCGACTCGAACGTCGAACCTCGGTCGGGCGCCACGGCCACCACGTGGCGTCCGTCGCGCTCAGCCAGGAGAGCAGCGACCGCAACGGCCGCCCCGGTGGTCTGACCAACCTCGATGCCGAAGCGGTCCCGGATCATCAGCGCCCAACGAGCCGCGATTGCGTTAGGTGTCTGCGCGAAGTAGTGGATGAGATGTCCGAACTCAACGACGACGTCAGGCGCGCCGCGCATGCCAGATCCGGCGGGCAGGTAGTCGCCATCATCACCGCCAGAAATAGTCGAGCCGAGCGGTTCAACCCCGACGATCAGGGGTGCGTCGCTCACATCGCACAGCGCAGCGCCGATGCCGCAGATAGTGCCGCCCGTTCCGACCGAAGCCACGACTGCGTCGACCGCTCCCTGGCATCCGTCCCAGATCTCTGGCCCGGTGCTCTCGCTGTGGGCCTGAACGCCCGCCGGGTTGCCGTACTGGTTGAGCCACACATAGCCCTCGCGCTCACCAAGTTCGGCGGCAACCGCGATACGGGTTTCCCGTAAAGTCATCCCTAGGCGGTGTTCCTGCACCACTTCGACGTCCGCGCCGGTACTACGCAACTCGCTGATCCGCGCTTCCGGCAGCGACGAATCCATCACGAGTGTGGGGCGAATGCCCAGATACCTGCCGATGCAGGCCAGCGAGAAACCGAGGTTGCCAGATGTACTCTCCACGACCCTTACGTCTGCTCCAGAGATCCGACATGCCCAGGCGAGCAGGTAAGCCGCGGTTCGGTCTTTCACGCTGCCGAACGGGTTCGTTTGCTCCGCCTTCAACGTGACACGACCGCGGCGAACTAGATTCGGGAGAGTCACTAGCGGGGTGTTGCCGATCCGGAAGCGATGCAGCATGGCCTGGCCGTCCACAACTCACCCCCCGCGGATCTGAACGCGGCTGATGCAGCCGCTATCGTCTCTCAACGCTCCCTCAACGGAGGCCCTTTCGATGATTTCTAAGAAGTCGGGCGCCGCAGTGGTCGTGAATACGTCCGGCGCGCCATGCGCTGTGACCCTCCACGGGCTAATCCCGACCGTGCCGTCATAATTGATGGTGCAGTTCGGCGTTTCCGGAAGCTCGCAGAGAGTGAGGCCGGCTTCTTCGAGCCGAGGTCGCTGCGCTATGACAGACTCGACTCGACGCTCCGCGAAGTTAACCGTCAGCCCATGCAGACACGACGGGCGCGGTAGCTCGACCAGATCGTCGAGGAACGCGGCGACATCAGCCCCTGAGACGCCGTATAGCTCTTCCTGGCCAATCCCGCGACCTGAGGACTGGTATTCAAAGAGCGACAGACGTTGGATCTTGTGCTCTTCGACCCATGCGTAGATCTCAGCCAATGCCCGTACGTTGCGCTTCCAGAGCGTCATGCGGATCCAGAACGGAACGTCCCGCTCCTGGAGCCGGCGGCAGCTGTCTAGCACCAGTCCTAGATCCGTGCCCCGAAGTTCCTGCTGAAGTTCGTCGACATGGCCGTCGATCGACACACGCAGCTGGCCGAGCCCACGCAGGACGTTTGGCGCCGCACGGATCTTCACCGTGCCGTTGGTCGTTACGGTGAGCGTCCTGAGGACCTCAGCGGCGAGTTCTGCGAGCATGCGGTCGACGCCTACGCGCAGGAACGGCTCACCACCCTCAAGCGAGATGTCGGCGTCGAAGCGCCTACAGAGTCCCTTCAGCACGTCCGATATCTCACCGAGGGAGATGAGGTTATCTGGGTGTCGTTTGCGGTCGAACGCATCGTAATAGCAATGCGGGCACGCTAAGTTGCATCGCGGCGTGACATAGAGATGTACGTCGAGCCGGGGCCTGGGCGTCATCGGTTCCCCCCGTTGCCTGCTGCTGGCCTTTTGTGAGACAATCACCAGCATATGGCATGACGGCCGTCTATGCCAGTGATCATTTCCGTTGAGCTAAGCGAATGCACAACGCGGCCGATCGATGGATCGTTCTTGCCGGCTGGACGGGGGGAGGGAGTCAACCCGTGAGGATGCCGCACGTCACCAGTCTGCTGAGCGGGATCTCGATGGCGGCGCGAGCCAATCGCGTCCGATTCACACCTGTCGACAGCTACGTCAACCAGGTCACGGACCACTATGCGGAGGTGTGGTTCCCGAGCGGTGGGTGCATGTGGGACAAGCTTGGTCACTGCACAACATGCAACTACGGCGCGCCGGTTGCAGTCGGGCTGGATGCCATGGTCAGCGCGGTGAAGATCGCTGCCGCTGCGCTTCGGCCGACCACGGAATTGCTGTGGGTGTCAGCGTTCGACACGCTGCACGAGCGTGAGGTTCCGGCTGAGGCTCGCCGCCGCATCTTCGAGGTTCTGGCGACCACCCCGGCCCGCACGATACTCACCGAGGCGCATCCGGTCTCGGTCCGGCCGGCCGCTGTGGCGGAGTGCGTGGAGCTGCTCCAGGGTCGAGAATTTGGCGTCCAACTGGGTGTCGAGACCATGGATGAGTTTGTACGCTATGCATGTGTCAACAAGCCGTTCAGCAATTCGACCCTCGAACGTGCGGTGCGAACGCTTCACGGTGCGGGCGCGACGGCTTGGGCGAATTTGATCGTTGGTATCCCGTTCTTGAACCGTCCCGAAGTGGTCTCCGGCACTGTGAAATCGATACGTGACACCGCTGAACTCGGATTCGATCAGATAGTACTCTTCCCCAATCACGTAAAAGAGCACACTGTTGCTCATATAATGGCGACAGCCGGGCGGTACAGCCCGCCGGACCTGTGGGTCATGCGTGATGTGCTGGCTGCCGTGCCGGGAGAGTTGATCGACCGAGTGCACCTCGCCTGGCTCGACCTAAAGCCGCACCCTGGTGCACCTCGGACCGCGTTCGAGCCCGATCCCGCCGCCACCGCTACGCTGCATGAACTACTGCACAGGTTCAATATCGATCACGATCGCGATGCTCTGCAGAAGGCGATCGAGTTGCCAGATCATCGCCACGCCATGCCGGAGCCCAGCTTGAGCCTTGTCGAGCGGCTAATATCCGAGTACCAATGGTTGGCGGACCATCACTGGGAGCTAGGCTGGTGGGAAAAGCACGCGGCGGAGGTGAAGGCCGAACTGGAAGCGGGGCACACCAGGCCCCTGGAGCCGATGCTGCCGGCGTGAGCATGCCGGAACGCTGGATGGAGATCAAGGGTGCGCGCACACACAATCTGCGTGGCATCGACGTCGCCATCCCGTTGGAGAAATGCACGGTCGTGGTTGGGCCGTCCGGATCCGGGAAGTCCTCGTTGGCTTTCGGAACCGTTCATGCGGCCGCCCACGCGGCTTACCTTGAAGGCATCAGCTCGTACGCCCGGTTTACTGAGACCAGACTAGCGACTCCGGACGTCGACCTCATCCGCGGACTGCGCCCAACTCTAGCGCTGGCTCAGGGGTACGGTGGCCGTTCGTCGCGCTCGACCGTCGGCACGGTGACGGATGCACTGGCCCTTCTGCGTCTGCTCTTTTCTCGCCTAGGTCAGCCGGAACGCACCGCGGGCCAGCTATCATTCCTCAACCCGGAAGCCGTCTGTGAGACGTGCAAGGGCGCCGGCTCGGCCTTGACCCCGATAGTGGAACGCCTCGTTGACCAGCGGCTCAGCCTGTCCGGGGGTGCGATTCGGCACCGGGCGTGGAAGGTCCATGGCCGGTACTGGAACATCCTAGCGGCGACCGGGCGGCTTCCCTTAGACCGTCCAGTGGTGACGTTCACGGACGAACAGACGGAGTTCCTGCTGCGCTCACCGGCGTTCGAGGTCACCAACGACAACCCAGGCTTCGTCCAGCGATTCACCTATGAAGGCCTCATCCCCCGACTGGAGAAGCGGGTAGGCGACGCGCGTGGACTCGACAGCCGGTCCTACGACCTCAGCTTCTTCGACCAGCAGCCGTGCCCAGCCTGCCACGGTACGCGGCTGCGCCGTGAAGCCCGAGAGATACACATCGGCGGTGTCGAGTTCCAGGACATCCTCACCTGCGAACTGAGCCGCATGACCGCGTTCCTGCAGGGACTCACACACCCAGTCGCAGCGCCGGTCCGTAACAGGTTGCTGACGCTGCTGGAGCGCATCACCGACATGGGCTTGGGTCACCTGACCTTGCACCGTGCCACTACGACGCTGTCCGGTGGCGAACTTCGTCGGGTTCGTATCGCGCACCAGTTGACATCGCCGCTGACCGGTCTGGTGTACGTCGTTGATGAGGCAAGCGCCGGCTTGCACCATGAGGAAGGGCTCGCGGTATACGAGTCGCTCGGACATCTGCGCGACGTGGGCAATGCCGTGATTCTCGTGGACCACGCTGACGGTGCACGTGCCGTGGCAGACCACGTCATCGAAATGGGCCCCGGCGGTGGGCGACGCGGCGGCGAGGTCGTGTGGGCAGGCCCTATTAATGAGTACACCGGGGCATACGGCCTGATAGCGACGATCGACCGCAAGCATAGGCCGGTGCAGTTGGATGCGGATGGCCTGCTGGTGCAAGCCCGATCCAACAACCTGCGTGGCGAGACGGTCAGGTTGCCGCGCAACCGGTTCGTGGTTCTCGTCGGGCCGTCTGGTTCGGGTAAGAGCAGTCTGGCTGTGGACATTGCAGCGCAGGTACCGGCTACAGCGTTGTTGTCGCAGCGGGATATTGGTGGCTCTGTCCGGTCGGTGATTGCGACCTACCTGAAGGTGTTCGATCCGATCCGGAAGGCATTCGCCCAAGAGTCCGGCCGCTCTCCCGGGGACTTCAGCTTCAACGGCGCGGGCGCCTGCCCAACGTGCGGGGGCTGGGGATACCTTCGAATGGAGATGCAGTTTCTCGAGGACGTGACGAGCGTCTGCGAGGAGTGCTGCGGTCGGCGGTACAGGCCGGAGCTACTTTCCACCCGCGTTCGGGGGCTATCTATCGCGGACGTATTGGATCTGACGGTCGACGAGGCGCTCGACGTGTTCTCTGACGATCCCGCGATCCGGCGGCCATTCGAGGTGGCTGTGGCCGTGGGGATCGGTCACCTGGTGATCGGGCAGTCCACGGACACATTGTCCGGAGGTGAGGCCCAGAGGGTTCGAATCTCGACCGAGGTGGCGCAGCCGCAGCGTAGCGTACTCATTCTTGACGAGCCGACCCGTGGCCTCGGGTTCGACGAGATCCCAAAATTTGTCAGTCTGGTAGACAATCTGCTTGACGAGGGACGGTCGGTGATCGCGATCGAGCACAACCTGGCGATGATCAGCGCCGCGGACTGGATCATGGAGATCGGTCCCGGCAGCGGCGAGCAGGGCGGCTGGGTAGTGGCGCAGGGTACTGCGGACGACATCAGGCGGGCTGGCACGATCACCGGGCGCGCTCTGTACCGGCTGGCCTCAGCGCGATGACCCACCTCACCGCCTTGGGACCACCTCTCTATGACTTGCTCTCCGGGGTGTACGACAGGTGGCTGACCGGCGACGAGGCGGCGCAACCATGCCTGGCCTTCTACGTGGACGAATTAAGGGACGGGGCCGGGCCGGTTCTTGAGCTTGGGGTCGGCACGGGCCGGATCAGTCGGGCTCTCTCCAGCGCAGGGGTCGGCGTCGTGGGGCTCGATGCCTCTATGGAGATGCTGCGACACGGCCGGGCCGCGCAGCGAGCCGACCAACCACCTCCGACGTCCGACGGCGCGGCAGCCGTTTGCGGCCTGTTCGAGCGGCTGCCATTCGCCGGAGGTGCGTTCGCCACGGTCATCCTGCCCATGCGTACCCTCGGCCACCTCGTCGATCAGCTGCACCGCAGCGCGATGTTCGATGAGGTTGCTCGGACTCTGAGGCCTGGTGGTCGCTTCGTGTTCGACCATTACAATCTCGATCGCGGATGGGCTGAGGAGCATGACGGGCGGCCACGCCTGATGTACGCCGGCCCCGGTGACGTTGGTGAGGACACCGCGCTGCTGATCTGGGACCGTTACGACTACGACTTCGACGCGCGGATCCTGCATTGCACGGTTCTCATGGAGGAGGTCCGGGCCGGGTCGACGCTGCAGTCGAGTTCGAGTGTCGAGTTCGACTTCCGGTGGTTTGAGGTGGGCGAGATCCATGAGCAGGCGGCCGAGGCGGGCTTGGCCGTCGAGCGCTGTTGGGGTGATTTTGATCGGACGCTGTTTAGTTCCGACGCCGAGCACATGATCTTCGTCTTGCGGAAGCCCTGACGGTGGCCATGGTCGAGCATCTGACCGGACTGCGCGAGATCGGCACGGGGTACCTCGGCAAGGAGCCGCACGAATATGTGGTGGACGTGCTTCGCTGTGTGGTCCGGCTGGGCGGTCCCGAGTTGGGTTTCGAGGGTTGCTTGACGAGTCGGCCGTTCACATCGCGGACGTTTGTCGCGGACCGGCTCGGAGCGATGCTGCCGGGTAGGTCCGACGCGGCTGGGGCCGAGCGGGTGCGCTGCGACCTGGCCGATGGGCTGTCCATGCTGGACAGGTTCGGGTACCGCCACACGGTCGGCGTGTTTCCGGTGCGCCCTACCGATCTCAGGCCGGGGCGGGCGGTCGTGATCGGTCCCGTTCGGGTCGATGACAGATGGTGCCCCGCCTCCGACCGGATGATGTCAGGCGCCGCATGGCGGCACCTGGTCGTCGAACAGCTCGCCGGACATGGTCTGATCTGTTTCGACGTGGTCTTCGGCGGGTATGCCGGCCCACCACAACCCCAGCTTGTGGCTGACGGGATTGAGATCACGCTCGTAGATGCGCCCCCGCGACCCCTCGATGCGGCGGCTGTGGCGCGGCGGTGCCTGCGCGTCGGCACGGCTTGGCGTGCCAGCGAGGCCGACACCGGCGATCGGAACGGCGCCGGGCTGACGCGGTGCGCGGAGAGCGCGACCGCCCTCCTCGCCGGCGGATCGGCTCGTCGGCTCCGGCTCGCGCTGCAGGGTCACGCGTTGCAGGCGTGGCGGTGGTCCGCATTGTTAGGTCATGCCGGGGCACCGGATACGGACTCGCTGGCTCTGGCCGATCTTCTGCGTGACTCGGTATTGGCATGCCGTGCCGCCCACAAGGCCGTGACGGTGCAGGACGTCACGGCGCTGGAGGACCAGCTCCGGCAGCTGGCGACACTTGCCGAGGCGATCACCGAGCTGTCTGCTCGCTTGGCAACCCGGGAGTCGATCTGAACGAAGCCGCACTAATGCCGGACGTCCGCGGGGCGGCCTTTGTACAGCAGCTGCCGCTCGCATCAATGTGCTACGCGCGGCCCTCCCGGTCGGCAGCCATCTGTTGTACTCGGCTAAAGCAAACCCGCACCAGCAGCTGTTGGCCGAGGCTCGCGCTGCCGGCTGTGGCCTGGAGCTGGCATCGCCCGGCGAATTGAAGCGCAGCATCGCTGCCGGTCTTGATCCTGCGGACTCTGTCCTTGTCGGCCCGGCCAAACCGGACGCGTTCCTCACGACCGCATTGGCCGTCGGCATCGGCGCACTCGTCGTAGAGAGCGTCACCGAACTGCGCCGGCTGGAGGCGGTGGCAAGACGGATGGCCGTCGAGGACGTCCCCGTCCTACTGCGGCTGAGTCTGAACGGCGCGAAAGGCTCGTTGCGGATGTCAGGTCACCAGTTCGGGATGGAGCGTGACGACATCATATCTTGTCACGCCGTAATGGCTCGTTCGGAAGTGCTTCGCTTTGCGGGGTACCACGGTTATCTGGCATCTCAGTTGCTCGACGCGGCCGAGATCGTACACAACACCGGGCTTGTTCTCGACGCGGTTGACACCCTGACCCGCGAGGTAGGCATCAAGCCGGACAATCTTGACCTTGGCGGCGGGTTCGGCATCCGTTACACCCCTACAGGCGCCCAACTCGACATGTCCGCGCTCACCGAGGGCCTGGCACGGGTCGTGCGCCGGTCCTCGGCAGCAACGTCGGAGCTGTTCTTCGAGTCCGGCCGCTTCCTGGCCGGCCCGGCCGGCGCCCTGGTGTGCCGGGTTATCGACGCGAAGACCATCGGCGGGCGGCGATTTGTCCTGGTTGACGCGGGTATGAATAGCAGCGGTATCTTCGGTGGCTCCATGGCCGTACGCAATCTAACCCATAATGTCGTCCGCGATGGTGTCCTTCTGGATGGCGGCTCTCCCGCGAACATCTGTGGCCCACTGTGTACTCCAATGGACCGCCTGGCGACATCGGTTCCGTGCCCGGCGAAGATCGGTGACCTCGTGGTGTGGTGGAACATGGGCGCCTATGGGTTCACGGCGGCGCCCATCGGATTTCTGTCCTTTCCACCACCCGGCGAAGTAGTAGTCTGACACCAGGGCACAGACGCGATCGGTTGACCGACACGTGACTGCAATATACTGTAATCATCAATGGGAGAACTGAGGCGCAGGCACAGGTTGGAAGTCGACGACTTTCTTCGTGAGCACTTGCAGCCACGCGTCCCCGTCGTCGTCACAGGCGAAGTCGAGCGGTGGCCCGCCTTCAAGAGCTGGACCTGGGAGCATCTCGTCGATCAGTTCGGAGACCACGAGGTGGACCTGTACGACGACTGGTTTCTCCCGACCGGCGTGACGACCTTCGGCGAGTTCGTCGCCAGCAACATCGGGATTGACGCGCCCGATCCGACCAGATCGTACGTGCGATGGTTCGCCCGCAATGGACCCGACGAGGGTCGGTGGGCCGACGACGTGTTTGCCGCTCTCACGGACGACTGGTCACAACCCCCCTTCCTTCCGACGAACGGGTACGTTGTGCCGTTCGTGGGCCCGCACACCCACACGAGTGCGGTCACTGATCCATTCCCGTACCGCGCACTGTTCGTTTCCGCGCGTGGTGCCCGCACCAAGCTGCACCTTGACCCATGGGGCAGTTCAGCCGTCCTGTGTCAGGTGACGGGTATCAAGCGCGTCCGTCTGTATCCGCCCGAGTCCCAAGAGCTCATGCTGAGTATCGCGGCCCATGACGGCGAGGATCTTCTGGAATCGACCACGACAGGCTTCGATGATGTGCTTAACGCAGGCGAGGTGTTATTCATCCCCGCCGGCTGGTGGCACCAGGTCGGCACGCTCACAGACAGCGTTTCCGTCACGTGGAACTTTTTGCACTCCACTGTGGCCGACAACCTACGTAGGCACATCGAAGCGCACCCTGACGACCCGGAACTCGCGGTCGTCGCGTACATGCTGGCCGCCGCCCGATCACCCGGCAAGGCACCAGCACGCGACGTGGCAGCGGCCGTCGCGGCGGCGATGGCAGCTCAAGACTCCGCCGGGTAGAGTTGACCACGCAAAAGGGGGATCGATGACTTTAATGGACAAATCCGGCATCGATGTCGCACAGTCTCCCGGTCAGGAAGCCGACGGCCGTTCGCGTACCGAAGTGGTCCGCAGTGTACGACGGGCGTTGAACACCGACGAACTGAACCGAACGAGCGGAGTGCGATCACTAGCCCGCGGTGCTGGACTCGTCCTCGCGGCGACACCAACCACAGTGCTCGCACTGGCCATCGGAAGCTGGTGGACATGGCTTCTGCACCTGATCATTGCAACCCTGGTGTTCTGTACGCTGCCATCGGTGTTCCACGAGGGCGCGCATCGCAACCTGGCCCGGCGCCGCGTCATCAACGACACCGTCGGCACGCTGGCGGCGACACTGCACCTCGTACCGTTCGAGACCTGGCGCTACTTCCACCTCGCTCACCACGCGCATACGGGCACCGACCAGGATTCCGAGGTCTACCCGCCACGCTGGTCCCGTTGGACGCTCTTGACCTTCCCGCTGACCCAGTGGCTATTCCTATACCTCCTGTGGAAGTGGACCGCCTCAACCGCGGCTGGCCACGGGCCGCGCTGGGTGCGCAACGAGCGCCAGATCCGCGCAGTACGCGTCAACGCTGCGTTCACGCTGATAGGAATCGCCATTCTGCTAGCGGCGGCGATCGTTGACATACGCATTGTGGTCCTGCTCTTCGTGCCGCTGTGCATCAGCCTCATGATCTCGTCCTTCACGATCGTGCCGGAGCATTTTCCTGCCCATAACATTGGCCCAGGCGAGCCGGACCAGCTCGACCGCACAAACAGCTTCCAGTCCAACCGCGCAGTTCGGCTCATAATGTGGAACTCGAACTACCATGCGGCACACCACTTTGCACCGAAGGTGCCGGCACATTACCTGCCGCGAGTGGATGGGATGATCAGCGAGATCCAAGACTCTAACTGGCGGTGGAAAGGCTACTGGTCCTGGTACTCCACCAAGGTCCCGCAACTCCCGTGGCGGCTCACCGGAACAGGCGACTGAGTTCGGCTGAAGATCGGGAGTCTCAGACTTTTTCTGGATGTTAGGCTTCCTGCCGTGGTATCTCTCCCTCAGATCGAACTCACGGACGCGGCGTCTGGTGCCGGTCGCGATAGCCGACTACCCACGGATCGCGACGTCGTTGTCGTGTATTCAGACCTCATATGCTCGTTCGCCCACCTCGCTGTGCACCGGCTGCACGAAACCCGTCGGCGTCTCGGGCTGGACGGCAAGCTGTGGTTCGACCATCGCGCGTTCCCGTTGGAGTTGTTCAACCGCAAGGTAAACGATCGTCGGGGCGTCGACTCCGAGGTGTCCGTCATCGGGGCGCTGCAGCCGGACGCCGGCTGGCAACTGTGGCAGGGCCCCGACTGGACGTACCCAGTCACTATGCTGCCCGCGTTAGAGGCAGTGCAGGCCGCGAAGGCACAGGGCTGGGCAGCCAGCGAACAGCTCGACCGTGCGCTACGCCGGGCGTTTTGGGGGCAGGGACGATGTATCTCCATGCGGCACGTGATCCTGGAAGCCGCCGCGGAGACCGGCGCTGTGGACGTCGATATTCTCGCTGGCCACCTGGATACCGGAGCGGCCCGGGCGACCATCTTCACCCATTTCGCGCAGGCCCGGGATGGTCGGGTCAACTGCAGCCCGCATGTGTTCCTGTTCGACGGTACGTCGATGGCTAACCCGGGAGTGGAACGGCACTGGATCAACGGCAAGTTCGGGCTAGGCTTCCCCATCGTCGACTCTGACGACCCCGCAGTATACGAGCAAATACTGACTCGTGCGGCACGTCTCGCCACTGAGTCGACCGCTGCTGCCGACCGTGGATGACACGGGTGGCGACCGTGAGCCGTAGCTCGTTGACGGTACGTGTGTGATCCGGTGGCTTCGGTAACCTTGGCTGCAGCAGGCCTGCCCGGGGAGGTCACCGTCGCGTTCGAGGCGCTGTACGGGCGGCAGGTTCTGCAGGAACGGCGGACTGGGCAGTTGGAGATGGCCGGGGCCGTCGCGGCAGCCATCGACGGCGCCCAGCATTTGCTGGTCCGTGCCGGCACCGGGGTCGGCAAGACCTTGGCATACCTGGTGCCCGCCGTCCTTTCCGGACAACGGGTCGTCGTCGCAACGGCAACTCGGTCCCTGCAGGAACAGATCGCGGCGCGCGACCTGCCCTGGCTCTGCGAGGCATTGGACCGCCCAGTCACATTTACCGTACTAAAGGGCCGCTCCAACTACCTGTGTCGGCAACGCATGCAGGAAGCGATCACCGGCAACTCACCGTCGCCGCCAAGTGACGAGTACCGGCGGTTGGTCGAGTGGGCGGCAGACACCGTGACAGGGGATCGGGACGAACTGCCGTTCGAGCCGTCCGAGCGCACGTGGCGCTTGGTTTCGGTACGCTCAGACGAGTGCCCAGGTAAAGCACGCTGCCCTTCCGGTACAACGTGCTTCGCCGAGCTGGCGCGGGAGTCCGCCGCCGATTCCGATGTGGTCGTCACGAACCATCACGTATACGCGACTGGCCTGCTGGCGTCCCATCAGTTGCTCCCCGAACATCGCGTGGTCGTCTTCGATGAGGCGCATCAGGTCGACGAGGTGATCCGTCAAGCAACGGCAACTCGGGTCGATCCGGTGCGTGTAACGCGGGTGGTCGGCACCGCGACCGACGGCCCAGACGGGCCGCCAGAAGAACTCATCGATGCGCTCGCACGGCTGCGGTCGACCCTAACGCCGCTCGTCGGCACGTACACCGGCCGCGTGCCAGCCGACGTGGCCCAAGCCTTGGCAGGAGCTGGGGAGCTGGTACGACAGCATGCCGCCCTGTGCCGTTCGCTTGCCAGGCGAGGCGGCGGCCACCGATGGCAACGGGTCGCCTATACCTGCGCGCTGGTGGCCGAGAATATGGCCCTACCGCTGGCCGACTCTGCACGGGTGGTGTGGGTTGAAGGCTTGGCAGCCAGGCCAGTACTGCGCAGCATAGCTCCGTCTGTCGATACCTCCTTCGCCTTCGGCGACCCAACCCGCCGAGTCGTGATCTTCACCAGCGCGACCGTCGGCCCAGAGGTACCCAAGGAACTCGGTTTCGCCGCCGATTCGGTTCGGCGCTTGGACGTGGCCAGTCCGTTCTCGTATCTAGACCAGGCCATGCTGTACTGCGCCGCGGATATACCTGACCCCCGGGCACCGGGATGGAGCGGGGCGGCACACGAGGAACTCGCCGCGCTCATTGCCGCGGCCGGAGGCCGGACTCTAGCATTGTTCACCTCCTGGGACGCTCTACATGCCGCAGTGGCTGCTGTTGCTCCCCAGCTGGACATGGCGGTTCTGGTACAGGGAGCCGTGGGTAAGCGGGAACTGCTGGAGCGCTTCCGCGATGACCCGACGTCATGCGTCTTCGCCACGGTGAGCTTAGCCCAAGGAACCGACATCCCCGGCGATTCACTCACCCTGGTTACCATTGACCGGGTGCCGTTCCCACCAGCGCACGATCCGTACCTGGCGGCCCGCCGCGCCGCGAAGGGGCCCCGTGCGTTCCGCGATGTGGATCTGCGCCACGCCCGCACCGTACTAGCCCAGACCGCGGGCCGCCTGATCCGCACGCAGGTCGACCGAGGCGTGTTCGCCGTGCTCGATCCGCGGCTTGCCACCGCGAATTACCGCTGGGATTTGGTCCGTTCAATCCCACCGATGCGGCGGACCCGAGATCGGTCAGTGGCGTGCGCGTTCCTCCAGAGTTGCACTCAACACATCGAATGACGGTCGAGTTCCAAGCACTGACCTCGGTGCGCTCAGGGCTATCGTGGCGTCGTCGGTGCCCGGCGACCAAGTGGGAGATGGGCACTGTCCGCGAGTGCCCTGGTGGAGGGCTGGCGGGAGACAGCCGTTGTAGCTTCAGTGCGGTCGGCGGCGTGCGGCGCGCCGACCGCCAGTTTCCTGCCCGCTGGCTTGGGCAGGACGGCAGCGCTGAATTTCTTGGACCAGTGGCAGGCAGCGTGGATTTGTCGTAGAACTAGGTAATGCCAGATATCTACCCAGCTGACCGGAGGTCTGCCCCCGACTGGTCAACGTGCAGATCCTCCTCAGGAGCCCGCCCCTGTGTCGGGATAAGAGTCGAAGGCTCCGAACACTGCCTGGCCCATCTACAGGCCGCTCAACTTGCAGGCGTGATGACCTGGCTTCGCCCAGGCGCTGACTTTGACGTCCGCGGAACGCAGATCACAGCCGAGTTACTTATGCGGATCCTGGATGCGGTAAGAGACACTAGCGGATATCCAAGGTTTGGAACTGTGTCATTTGTGCAGGCTCAGTTCAGTGATAACGCCAGATTCGAACATGCTCAGTTCAGCGGGCTTGCCGATTTCGCCGCCGTACGATTCAGCCAACTAGCCGAGTTCGAAGGTGTGGAGTTCAGCCAAGATAGTCGTTTCGACGGCGCTCTGTTTAGAAAGGATGCCTGGTTCGGATGCGCACGGTTTAGCGAGGATGCCTGGTTTCGACGCGTCACATTCGGCGGGCTTGCTGCGTTCGAAGGCGCACAATTCCACGGGAAAGCCGAGTTCGGCCACACGCAGTTCGGCGGGCTTGCTGCGTTCGAAGGCGCACAATTCCACGGGAAAGCCGAGTTCGGCCATGCACAGTTCGGCGGCGCCGCGAAATTCGACGATGCGCAATTCAGGCAGACGCCTGACTTCCGGGATACTGCACTCTTTGGGACCATTGGCCCCGACATTTTGTCTTAAGGGTGTGTTACTGCTCGGCTGTTGGGTCGGGAAAATACAATGATAGCGTCGTGCAGGGACGCTTGTGCGCGCTCAAAGCTTTACACGTCTGGTGGCGGGGGCTGATCAGGCCTTACTGGCGGCGGCGCCTGGGTATCGGTGCGGTCGCGCAGCAGGGCGGCGGTGATGGCGCAGATGGCCAGGGCGGCCATGACGAGCACGGTGTGCCGGGCGATCGCGGTGTAGAGGCGGACCTGGGACTGGTCCAGCCCGAAGCAGGTGGCGGACTGGGCCGGGGCTTCACAGGCATGCAAGCGGTCAGGGCCTCGGGGCGCCTAATACCCAGTCGGCTGCGACCGCGATCGGGCCCACCGCGCCGTCGACCCAGCCAGGTAGCAGGGCTACGGCATTCTCCGGGCTCATGCTGAAGCTGACTCCACTGGCAAGAGCGGGGAGAGGGTGCCGTCGGGCGCCTGCGAACAATAGACGGAGAAATGGAGCACCTGGTTCTGTCTGTGCAGGTCACGGGAGTTCGCTGGGCGTGCTGGCTGTCGTGTCACAGGCGGAGCCGTGCTCGTTCAAGGTCAGTTACGCTTGCCTCGCAAGGCTGCCGGGGCACGGCGTGGTCGGTGCTAGGGGAGCGCTGAGCGGGCGTGTCCTGGGTAGCGGTCTGGGTAGCAGATGAGCGTTGGCGGGCGTTTGTTCCGCGTCGCTCTGCGTCGCTCGGAGTCGCTGTTTTTGCTGGTCACGCCGCGTTAGTGCTGGTCAGGAGCTGGGCCGGGGTTTCATGGCATGCAAGAGGTCGGGCTTGGTCGTGCCTGAAGCAAGTTGGCTGCGATCGGCATTCGCGACCGCGAATGCCGCAATACCAATCCATCTGCGCGCAGCTGCCGCATCGCAACGTTGTCATGGTGAGCGCCGACTCCGCTACGAACGCAGGGGAGCGGTGAACGGACTCGCAGCAAGCGGTGACATTGCGCGTGCGTGCCCCAAGTCATCAAGAAGGTCAGCGAGCCGGTCCTCTTCGTATAGCCCATTGGCCTTGGGAAGCCATGCTTCGGCGCCGGGAAGGTCGGCGATCAAGTCCCGTATGATTCCCCGGCCAGCGTCGTCGCGATCCGCGCTGACCTCGATTCGCGCACCGGCCATAGCCAGGGCATGCAGTAGCGTCCATGCGGCTCCTGCTGGACGGCCGTAGGTGCACACTAGGGGCGAGCACCCGGGGCCGTGGATATCTGCAGCAGCTTCCACGACAGACGGGTTTTCGCACACGCGCACCACGAGGTTCTTCATTGATTCGGGCTGCAATGTCCAGCCCGGGCGCAGCATCCGGGCGGTCAGCCAAAGAGGCTCACCGGCCTGTGCCGCGGCCATGGTCAACGCGGGGAGTACACCAGTCCCCGGCAGGGGCAAATTTAGCACGAGCACGGTCGAGGACACCTGGTCACATGCGATACCCGCGGCCTCCCAGGCTTCGCGCCAGCCTGCTGCCATGGCGACAGCATCGGCGGCGGCCCTTGAGTCCGCTCCCGCTGCGGCAGCCTTTTCGCTTGCGAGCACGCGGGCCGCAGCGCGGCCGAGGATGCTGGTCCGGTCCAGCGCATGCGGGTCGCCGAACAGTTCACTGGCCAGCGACGCGAGCAACCTCCCTGCGCGAGAAGGCAGGGCTATCAGCACGGCAGCGACCGCCTCGGCGCGCTGGACCGCTGCCGGATCATCGACGCTGCCAAACCAGCGGCGTGTTACGGCGAGCTCAGCGACGCTTACCGATACGCCGGCCAGCGTGAGGATATTGATCAGCTGTTCCCGCCGACCGGCCCTGAGTTCGGCGAGCTGCATTTTCTCGGCTCGGTTGTCGCGCAACTCCCCGCCGATCACAGTTAGCAGCTGCTGCATGTCCCACCCAGATACCGCGCGTCCGACTGCGGCACGCAGCTGACCTAAGGTCACCGCCTTGCCGGAAGTCACCCACTCCAATCCGAGCAGCCGACCGACTTCGCGGCGCTGATCTGGAGTCAGGGTGACCGCGAGCCGTACCCGGTCTCCGCGATGCCCGGCTTCCCATCGCCGCCGCGCCTCGGTGAGCAGCAGAGATGCGCCAGGTGATCGTGCCCAGCTGAGCAGTTGCCGCTCGGCAGCCGACGCCGTACTGCGGCCAGTCATGAGGCAACCTGTTCGGCGAAGTCAAGTCGGTTCGGCGAATCC